>Ga0364860_10594_pt2 | contig 19413 bp, 17 predicted proteins | sample ExccelAu500001D4_FD_206916 | JGI IMG/M metagenome (GOLD analysis project Ga0364860, IMG submission 206916) | Enriched cells from Trout Bog Lake Hypolimnion, Wisconsin, USA - BchlTB.Aug20.5000.01 .D4 | ecosystem: Environmental > Aquatic > Freshwater > Lake > Hypolimnion/Profundal zone | place: USA... | reverse complement strand
AAAACAAACCGAAACACAAAAGAAAAAAGGACCGACCATATAAAAATAGCGTTAAGAAAAATGACGAAAAACAATCAGATTTACCAACTATTCAAAAAGTTAATAACCGCTACCCAAAAAAGCAAATTCTTAAATTCCTTAATTCCAAAAATTCCGGTTCAGACTAGAATTTGCATCAAAAATAATTAATTTACACTGTGAAAAAATCCTCATTCACCCTCAAAGTCAACAACCCCTGCACCGAAAACTGGGATGAAATGACGCCTGCCGACAAAGGGCGGCATTGCGCAGCGTGCCAGAAAACGGTGATTGATTTTACAACACTTACTGATAAAGAGATCATTAGCTTTTTCGCAGACTATACAAATGATAGGGTTTGTGGACATTTTTTAGTTAGCCAGGTAGACCGTGAATTGACGATTTTAAAGCCAAACCAGTCGTTTTCCATCAAGCCGGCTCAAAGAATCGCCGCTTCGCTATTGTTACTTCAAACTATTGCGACCACAGCCTGGTCACAAGACGAGAAACCAAGAACGGAACAACAAGATAATACATTCCAAGCCAGTGGTAAAAACCAGCTCCTGAAGGGTATAGTAATGGATTACGTAACTAAGGCGCCATTGTCTGGAATGACCGTTCGGATTACGGGGACCGAATTGGTTGCTGCGACTGATAAGCATGGAAAGTACAAGTTTACATTGCCCGACTCGTTGCAATCAAAGGCTTTAAAATTGACTGCTTTTTATTCCGATTCTGGATTAGCGCCAGATGGCACTGTCATACTGGATATTGATGCGAACGCAGATGCATTATCGCGTTCACAAGACCAGGTTATTTACCGGTATCCAAGCGAAAACCTAACGCCATTTATCAACGAAGATTACAAGAAACCGATTGTAACGCGTGACCACTACGAAACAACTCTTACTGGCTTAGTGTCTGATCGCGTCAATGCCGCACCCACTGGTATGTATCAACAACAACGGGGCGCCGACGTAGCTCCTCCGGTGCCGGTGACGGACGTGAAAGTTGGAAAGCCCGCAAAGAAGAAGACCTTTTGGCAAAGAATTACCGCGCAATTCCATAAAAAGAAACACCAAGATGATTAAGAAGATCATTCTTTTCCTGTTAATGAGTTTTCTGTCGGTAAAGGCGCATAGCCAAAATACGAAAGTAAAACCAGACACCGCTAAGCGCGCGTATGGAAATAGCTATAAAAAACCGGAGTTTATTGGTGGAAGTCTGCAGCTTTACGAGTACTTGCGCAAAAATATTCACTATCCGGATATTGCCCGCGAGTCCGACATTGAAGGAAAGGTGATCGTGCGATTTATGGTGGACAAAGCGGGAACTATTTCTCACTTGCAATTGGTACGACATATTGGTGGCGGGTGCGATGAGGAAGCAATAAGGGTGGTAAAAAATATGCCTGACTGGCAACCCGCAACTTATAAACATAAACCCACAAAGGCAATGGTAAGTTTGCCAGTCATTTTCAAATTGGAATAGGCTAACGCATCATTTTTAGTATGATAGACATAACTTCGCAATTCATTCTCTTATCACTAATTTTGTTTCAATCTATGATCAACGTAAAAAAGCAAATAACTTATTGGGAAGCCGGCTCAGATGAAGATGTACTGAATGCAAAAATCATGATTGAAAATCGTCGGTTTCTGGCAAGCCTGTTTTTTTGTCATTTATGTCTTGAAAAAATATTAAAAGCCCTCGTGGTTAAAGCAATAGAAGATCATCCGCCAAGAACCCACATTTTGTCATTGCTGGCGGATAAAGCATTAATAAATTTTGATGACGACCAGGACGAATTTATTTCAGAAATACAGACTTATCAACTAGAGGGTCGGTACCCGGAGCATTTTCCCATTGTACCAGACACCACCATAGCGCAAAACCTTTTTGAACAAACAGTAATCTTACATAAATGGCTCAAAGCGAAATTATAAAATTGTTACAATTATATGTAAGGTTGCTCAATGAAGCGGGCTTAAAAGTACAAAAAGCGTTTTTGTACGGAAGTTTCGCCCGAAATGAAGCCAACGCTGATAGCGACATAGACGTTATGTTAATATCCGAAAACTTCAACAACAACGATTTAAAATTGAAGGCTAAAGCATGGCAGCTCACGCGAAAAGTAGACCTCCGTATTGAACCATTTACAATAGGGTCAAACCATTTTTTTTCCGACGATGATTCCGCCTTGGTCGATCAGGTAAAAAAAGAGGGTATAGAAATTGCGTTTTGACAGCGCCCGCCTGACGATATGTTGAAGCGCCCATCGTGCTAAATAATTATATACAGGCACCTTACATATAACTTGTTTTAATTTATATAAACATTAAGCTATCCCCATTAAGATCTCATAAAACCGGTAACAGTCCTCAAACGTATTGTACAGCGGTACAGGCGCTATCCGGATCACGTTTGGTTCACGCCAGTCTGCTACAACGCCATTTAGGGTAAGGGCTTCAAAAACCTCACGGCCGCGGTCACCAAAAAGCAAGGACAATTGACAACCACGCCTATCTGCTTCTGTGGGGGTAATGATCTCAAATGGAAGGTGAGTGATTTGGTGGAGCAGAAACTCCATATACCCAGTCAGCCGCACGCTCTTTTCGCGCAGTTCCTTCATGCCTGCTTTGTCGAAAACATCGAGTGCAGCGTTATGGGCAACCATGTTGAACACCGGCGCATTGCTCATTTGCCAACTGGCAGCGCCTTTCTGCGGCACAAATCCTTTCTTCATCTTGAAGCGGGTACCTTCTTCATTGCCCCACCAGCCTCCGAGCCGGAAAACCGTTGGATCGTTGCCCAGCCGCTCATGAACGAAGACGCCCCCTACCCCACCGGGGCCGGAATTCAGGTATTTGTACGAGCACCAGCAGGCAAAATCCACATTCCAGTCGTGGAGGTGCAACGGCACATTACCCACAGCATGGGCAAGGTCGAAACCAGCGTAGGCGCCCACTTGGTGCGCCGCCCTGGCTATACCTTCCAGGTCAAAAAACTGGCCTGTATAATAATTCACGCCCCCTATCAGCACGAGTGCCACCGACTCGCCAGCCTCCTTGATAGCGTTGATGATGTCTACGTCTTCGATAATGTGGCTACCCTGCTTTGGGGTTATTTCTATGATCGCGTCTTCAGGGTCGTAGCCGTGCATACGCACCTGCGTCTCAATAGCGTATTGGTCGCTGGGGAATGCCCCTGCCTCCATAATGATCTTGTAACGTTTGCCCGCAGGCTGGTAAAAAGAGATCATCAACAAATGCAGGTTCACGGTAAGTGCGTTCATTGCTACAACTTCATCAACCCCGGCGCCCACTATTTTTGCCAGCCGCTCCGAAAAGAAATGATGGTAAGAAAACCATGGCAGTGCAGCTTTGAAATGTCCTTCCACGCCATGCTGCGCCCAGTCCTTTAATTCCTTCTCCATAAGGTAACCAACCATTTTGGGTTGCAGCCCCAATGAATTTCCACAGAAATACCGGACATCCTGCCCATTGTGCTGCGGGAAAAGGAACCTTTCGCGAAAGGCGTAAAGAATATCTACCTGATCTTCAGATTGGGCAAATTCAAGGGAGGCTTCGTATGGAACTGGCATAATTTTTGTAGCTAAATTTATGCCCCAAAAGTAAAGTGTTTCGCCCGGAAAAGGAATGATTTGAACCGAAAGTCATAAAGTCATTTCCAGAAACCATCTTTAATCAGGCAATGCCCCTCCCGATTAAATTTTTAACTGCCAGGCCTAAAGGATCCAATTGAAAAACGCCATATACTTTTCCATCACCAATCCGGACTTCATAGCCTCCACTTTGGTAAATAAACAAAAAATAACCGCCAGTTTATACCGCTCCAGAATAATATGCAAGTCTCAAAACACACGGTAATTGACGGCGAATAACAGGCATTTTTCGGAAAATATTTTTTAAAAAAACAGGATAATGTACTATTTTGCAGAAAGAATTTAGTTTCAACCGAAATATTATCACGCTGAAAGTTATCTTTGAGCAAACATTTAAAAAATTAGCTGAACCAAAAAAAGATTATGAAACCAGTCCGTACCATACTATTTACCAGTTTATTGCTTGCTACTGTTTTGTGTGCCATTATTTACTCTGCCTGCCAAAAGGACCAATGCAAGAATGTGACATGTTTGAACCTTGGCTATTGTAACAATGGAAAGTGTACATGCCCGGTTGGCTATGAAGGCTCCAGGTGCGATACGCTGAGCAGAAATAAGTTTGTGAACACATTTAATGGCTGGGACAGTTGTGGTTCAGGAAATTCTGCGACTGGCCAATACCAGATCGATTTTCTTGCTGAGTCTTTCAATCCACCGTTGCAAATGACGATGCGCCATATCCTTAACAATTGGGACGACAGCGCTGTTTGCACCATGCAGTCAACCGATTCCTTCACATTTACCGGCAGTAATAACAGTACCACGTATTCCGGATGGGGCAGACTATCTCACGACACCCTCAAAATCATTACTACCGTACAAATAGATACCATTAATTTCAGTTGCGTTTATACCGGCGGTATATGATCTGAATGCTAAATAGACTTTACTCCTCCAAAAAATCGAGAAGCCTGAGACCATTTCGTTGATCTCAGGCTTCTCGATTTTTGACCAATTCTTTCGATGCGGCGCTACGCTACCACTTCTTCCCCTTCCTTCTCTTTCTCTATCCTGCCCCTCCTTAACGGATTGGCATTGTTTGCCGCGTAAGCCTTGCGCTGTTTCAGCAGGTCGAGGCACTGGTAAACAGCCTCTCTGAACGAGCCTGGGTCTGCGAGGTTTTTGCCTGCAATATCGAATGCAGTACCGTGATCCGGCGATGTGCGGATAATGGGCAGCCCGGCTGTATAGTTCACGCCTTCGCCCAATGCGAGTGTCTTAAAACCGACCAGGCCCTGATCATGGTACATTGCCAGCACTGCGTCGAACTGAGTATAGCTGCCGCGGGCAAAAAACGCATCCGCGCTGAAAGGCCCGAATACCAGGTTGCTATTTGCTTTAAGCTGGTCTATCACCGGTTTTATAACTGTTTGTTCTTCTGTGCCTATCTGGCCTTCGTCACCGGCATGTGGGTTCAGGCCCAGAACAGCGATCTTTGGCCGGTCTATCCCGAAATCCTTCACCAGTGTTTCCTTTAAGATCGCTAATTTAGATAGCAGCAACTCCTTTGTGATCGATGCGGCGACCTTGGAAATTGGAATATGCTCGGTAGCTAAAGCCACACGGAGATCATGACTGAACAATATCATCAACACATCCTTAGCGCCAAATTTATCCTTAAAATACGGAGTGTGGCCTGTATACGGGAAATCGGGCGTATTGGTATTGCTTTTATGGATGGGGGCCGTTACTATAGCGTCGAGCTGGCCGTCTTTGAGGCACTGAGTAGCCACCATCAGCGACCGCAGTGCATATTTGCCGGCCGCATCTGTAAGCACGCCGGGCTGAATGGGCACTTCCTCATCCCAGCAGTTGAAGATATTTACTTGTTTGGGATTAAGTTTGGTCAGGTCCTTCGTACTTGTAAAATTAAAGGCGTGTTCCGTAACTATCCTGCGATAATAGTTGATCACTTTATTTGACGCGAATATCACCGGGGTGCACAATTCCAGCATCCGGTTGTCTGAAAAAGTCTTAATAGCCACTTCTGTGCCTATCCCATTCAGGTCGCCGGTAGTGATGCCAATAACCGGTTTTTCGTTATTTATCTGCATGTGTTGGTTAAATTCGTGATTTAAAATGATAAAAATGAAATTTTCTCAGGCGCATTTTTATACGCGCTTCGGCAACAAAAGGCAAATTGCAGGTTTAGGCTTTCCCATAATTTATTAAAAAATCAAGCAACATACGGATGCCATAGCCGGTGCCACCTGAAGGGATGTAACCATGTTTTGATGTTGCGAAGGAAACACCAGCAATGTCGAAGTGTATCCACGGGTAGTCAACGAAATGTTCCAGGAATTTCCCGGCAGTGATCGCCCCTCCTGTAGAACCTCCTACATTTTTTATGTCCGCAACTTCCGATTTTATCTGATCGCCATACTCATCCCATAAAGGGTATTCCACCAGCCTTTCGTATTGGCGGAAACCACTATTGCGGAAGGATTGTTTCGTTTCGTCTGATGCGGTGCCCATGCATACGATACCATGTTCGCCAACAGCCGCGGAAGCCGCGCCGGTAAGCGTAGCAAAGTCAAGCACCAGTTCAGGCGTGTAGCGTTTTGCCCAATGCAGGGCATCGCCAAGCACAAGCCTTCCCTCTGCATCTGTGTTGAGCACTTCAACGGTCTTACCACTATACATAGTGATGATGTCTCCGGGGACATAGGCATTTTCGCCTGGCCGATTGTCGGTCGCAGGCACCAGGGCAATAACATGCAAGGGTAATTGCAATGTGGCAATAGCGTACATGGCGCAACTAACAAGTGCAGCGCCACTCATATCGCTTTTCATGCGATCCATGGAATTGAGTGTCGGTTTCAGGGAAACGCCACCCGTATCGTAAACAATGCCCTTGCCAACAAGCACTATCGGCGATTTGTTGAGCGCCTTTTTAGGGGCATATTCCATCACAGTGAATGTTGGCGGTGCGATACTGCCGCGATTAACGGCCAAAATACCGCCCATTCCCTCTTTCTCGATCCTGGCCTTATTGAGTATAGTAACTTTAAAGCCGCTCTCCTTACCCATTGCCGCTATTTCCTTAGAAAGCTGCTCCGCAGACAGGTAGTTGAGTGGTTCATTTACCAGAGTTCGGGCCATATAGATCGCATCCGTGATTGCTGACAGTTGCGCAACTTCCTTTGCAGTAGCAGACTCCTTAGTGAAGTTTATATTACTAAGTGTGTAAGCTACTTTTTTTGCATCCGCACGGTATTTCAGGAATTGGTAATTGGCGAGCGTCATACCCTCCGCATAAAATAGGGCGGCATGGCTATGAGCCGAAAAATTTGAAATAGTGATCTCAGATAATTTGTATTTGCTACAGATCCCCTGCAGCTCCGCACCGGCCTTTCGCACAGATTCATTAGTTTGCGCTTCCGTTTTTTTGCTTTTTAACAAGTAAACGAACACATAATAGCTATATCTGTTGAGCGTAACTAAGGTCATCTCGGCGTTAAATTCTCGGGAGACAAACGCGCTTTCTTCTTCTGTGATCCCCGAAACCAGGTTTAGTTTTGCCAAATCATCAATAATAAAAAGATGATTTTTGCCAGCAACCTTTTGTAGTATTTTAAATTTCATGTCGCAAAATTAATAGAATAGGCGAAGGTAAGGTAATTCAAAAACCAAAAGTTAGATATATGGATCAAAATAAAGAAATCTGAACAGATTTTGGTGCTTGGTGAACCTTTTTAGATTTGGTTACTAACAAGGGCAAGCTGCCGATGATCTCATAAACAGCGGTTTCTTCGTACCGTGAAGCGACAACAACTTCGGTGCTCCCCGCCACGTTTGAAAACAACTTTAAAGCAATATCGGGATGATTATTGTCTTTAGACAGATGGGACAAAATTAGATGTGTCATAAATGGAGGCCGATGCTCCATGAACAGAGTTAACGCCTGACGGTTGGAAAGATGACCTTTATCGCCACTGATCCGTTTCTTTAGATGATGCGGGTATTTTCCATTTTGCAGCATATCGTCGTCATAGTTTGCCTCGAGAAATGCGGCGTGGCACATTTTAAAATGACTTATAAGATGTTGGCATGTAGTACCGATGTCCGTAAATACACCGATTGTCGTTCCTGCGCCGGCAACGATGAAACTATGGGGATCTATGGCATCATGAAATTTCGGAAATGCTGTAACCGACAGCGCCCCGATATTAATAGCCTGGAAAGGCGTAAATGACTTTACAAGATGACTGTCGATATGTAGCCTGCTGTGATGCATCGTAGCCGGCGTAATATATACAGGCAACTGATATTTGCGCGATATTTGAGCAACCCCGCGAATGTGGTCGGTGTGCTCATGAGAGACGAAAATAGCCCTGACGCTGTGCATGGATAGCCCAATGCGCTTCATACGCATCTCGGTTTCACGACATGATATCCCCGCGTCTACCAATATCGCATCTGTAGCTGTACCCACGTAGTAACAGTTTCCATTGCTGCCCGAATTTATTGAAGCTATGAATAGTGACATTGAGCCGGTAAAGGTATGATGACGTAACGAGAATATGATCGGCTTACCGGCTGGTATGTTTTTTGAAACATTTGTAGTAGATTAGCGGAAAATTAACCAATCATAAACAAATATTATTTAACGTATAATTTAAATAGCTTGAATTTTAGCACATAAGCGGGAAAACATCCAAAAAGGATTGCATGAATAGATTGATAATACCAATTCCCGTACATTCGGGCAAACAATACAAAACAAGCATCTGACTAGGAGACTTTAAAGATAGCGCGATAGATCAGATAAAACACAAAAATTTATTTAACGGAGATAATATATGTTTTCGGTTTTTATTTGTCCGTAAAAAATATTAATTTTAGCAGCATGACGCAGGGCCCATCAAATCATACAGAAATTAATTTTCAACTGATAGTTGAAGCGCTGCCTGATGCCATTATCGTCCTTAGCAATACAGGACAAATAAAATACATAAATAAGCAGACAGAAAAACTGTTTGGTTGCAACCGCGATGCAGTAGCAGGCGCCAACATCGAAGCTCTTTTATCGAGGAGTTACCAAGACAGCAATACTGAATCTATTCAATCACTGTTCCTGAACCCCAATTCCACCGTTGGCGGCGAGGGCATACCACTGGTAGGTTCAAGGACGGATGGTACCGAATTTCCAATAGAGATAGGGCTGAACGCGATAAAAACAGAGGATAGTACTCTGATAGTAGCAACCGTAACAGATGCAACACATCAAAAACAACTTGAAGGGAATATTAAGATCATGGAAAAGCGTTTTACAGCGCTTATAGAAAACAATTATGACATTGTAGCATTGCTTGACGAAAAGGGTTCAGTTACCTACCATTCCCCATCTGCGGAAAGGCTTTTAGGCTACGGCTATGATGAAATACACGGAAAACCTGCAATCAGTTTTTTTCACCCTGATGATGTGCCGGACATTATAGCGCGATTAGAACAGGCCAGACAGAACCCGGGGCTACCGATGTTTCGCAGAAATAGGATGAAGCATAAGGATGGGCACTATATATGGACTGAGGGAAATACGACCAACCTGCTGGAAGATGAAAACGTGCGTGCATTTGTGGGTAATTTCCGTGATATAAGCGAAAGAAAAATCGCCGATGAAAAACTAATGAAAGCAAACCGGTTGTATGCCTTCATCAGTGAAATAAACCAGTGTATAGTGCATGACGCTGACGAGCAGACAATATTTGATAAAGCCTGCCGGATAGCAACAGACATCGGAAAATTTACCGTAGCGATGGTTGGCCGCCTGGACTATGACCTAAAAGAAATTAACGCGGCAGCTCAAAGCGGATTATACCAAAACGAGGATATACCGTTTTCGAAAATCCCAATAACGCGGGTGCAATCAACCATACACATCCTTAATACGAACACCTACTTCCTGTGTAACGACCTGGAAAGGGACTATGAAATGGGTATTTGGCGCACATTTGCAGATAAATATCAATTAAAATCGAGCATGGTGCTCCCACTGTACAAGTCGGGAAAAATATATGCTACGTTTAACCTGTATTCAAGTGAGAAGAACTTTTTCGACCATGAGGAAATAGCGCTACTATTGGAAGCGGCGGAAGACATTTCCTTTGCCCTTGACCTTTTTGAGAAAGAAAAAGTGAAGACGGAAATGGAGGCGCTGGTGCTACACAATGAACATCGGCTAAATCAAGCCCAGGCCGTGGCACACCTTGGTAGTTGGGAGATGAACCTTGCCGATGGCAAGATCATATTGACCGAAGAGGCCTGCCGAATCTACGGGCTTGACGTGAACGACAAGGTACATTCATTCGAATCCTACCTGTCTTTTATACACCCGGACGATGTAGCGTTTGTATTGGGGCTTGTGCAACAAGCACGGGAAAATTTTGCGAATTTCTCCTTTCGCCACCGCATCGTGCGGAGGAACGGGGAGGTAAGGTATATTTTTTCGCAGGCGGAGTACGAATTTAGCGACACGGGACAAGCCGTTGGGATGTATGGTGTAGAACACGATGAAACGGAGATAAAAGAGGCCCAAAACGCGCTGGAGCAATCGGAAGCCAACCTGAGGATGATCATGGACCTGATACCCCAATCTATCTTCGCTAAGGACTACGCCGGCAAGTTTGTTTATGCCAATAAAAGCTTTGCCGCCTTGTATGGACTTACGCCAGAACAACTGATCAATAAGAACATCCTTGACATCATTCCCATAAGAGAGGAGGGCCTTGAATTCCTTAAGACAGACCAGAGGGTTATACAGTCTGGCACTACCACAGTGGTGCCGGAGTTGCCTTTTACCGACTATGAGGGCAAAGTACATCACCTACATACCGTAAAGGTGCCTTTTACCGTAGCGGGCACCAATCAGAAAGCAATCTTAGGTGTTTTATTCAATGTCACCGAACAAAAGCAACGTGACGAAGAACGCACAAAAATAATCGCAGATATTGTGCAGCGAAATAAGGACCTGGAACAATTCTCTTATATCGTTTCACATAATCTAAGGGCCCCGGTGGCAAACATTATAGGCATCGCAGACGTTATGGAATTGCCAGGATTAACGGACGAAGACAAAAAATACCTCTTTACCAACCTGTTCACGTCCGTGAAAAAGCTTGATGATGTGATCATGGACCTTAACTATATATTGCAACTAAAGGAGGGCGTGCACTTGCAAAAGGAACCCGTCAACTTTTCGGGATTAATTGATGATATTGAATTGAGCATCCTTCATGTAATGCGGATAGAGCATGTAGAAATCAAAAGTGACTTTTCGGAAATTGATGAAATGATTACTCTAAAAAGCTACTTGTACAGTATCTTTTACAACCTCATCACCAATAGCATCAAGTACCGGCAAACGGGACTACAACCGGTAATAGAAATAGCCAGCAGGAAGCATGTAGGGAGCATAGAACTGATCTTCAGGGACAATGGCCTGGGTATAGACCTTGAAAAAAAAGGCGACCAGATCTTTGGATTGTACAAGCGGTTCCATTCGTTTGGCGAAGGAAAGGGTATGGGCCTGTTTATGGTAAAGACACAGGTAGAAACACTCGGTGGGACGATCAGCATTACCAGCGAAGTAAATAAAGGCACAGAATTCCGGATCAATTTCCCGGTAAATAATTAAATGGTGGGCTCTGTTGCTTCAACATTCGATACTAAGAGAAAAAATTGCAATAAAAATAATGAAAAACTAAAATTAAATCAGCTAATTTCCAGAACAAAAATTGTACATTGGCTCGTTATTTAGTCTGGTGGGTTCAAACACACAATTTGACCGTTTTGCTAAGTAATTTTCAAGTAAATTTTCAACAAATACGCTAATGCCAGATTTTATTATCATTGATGACGATCCGATCAACAATTTAATTTGCTCCCGGATAATAGAAATAAACTACCCAAATTCTGCCGTAACCTCGTATTTGAACCCAGTAACAGCGCTCGCAGAGATAGAGCAAAAATATACAAAGCCCGGTGCAAATGATGTGGTGGTATTTCTGGACATCAACATGCCTGAGCTAAGTGGTTGGGAAGTACTTGAGATATTTGAAGGGTATCCTGCGGAGGTGCAAAAACTTTTTAAAATATTCATACTTTCATCATCTGTGGATGCCCTCGACAAACTGAAAGCCGGAAAAAATCCGCATGTGAACGATTATATACCTAAGCCGTTATCTAAAGCCATATTGGACAAAATATTATAGTAACAAACCTTCAACAAAGGGTTAACAGGCCATATTTCCTTTGGGGCCGTCCTTGCACAATAGATGTTTTATTTTTACTTTGCTGCATTAATATCTTCACTTCGATAACATAGTGCAGTTACTGACATGGCAAAAAGTAAACCAAATCCTAATTTGCGTCCGAAAGTAAAACCGGCGGGTGCTTCTGCAACTGTAGCCAAACCTAACGTAACCCATGCAGAGGGAGGGCCATCACGCAATTCGCCAAAAAACTTTCCGGAGTATTGGTTTATCCTGATCCTGGTGGGGATTGCATTTCTGGTGAATGCCTCAACAATCAATTACGGTTATACGCTTGACGATCCCTTTTTCACGAAAGATAATCCGATGGTGAACAAAGGTATCTCTGCAATTCCGGAATTCTTCACCCATGCTGCATATTATGGGGTCTTCAAAAACCATGATGCGTCTTATCGCCCGTTACTACTTACCAGTTTTGCCGTCGAAAAGGAGTTTTTCGGTTTTAACCCGAAGGTCAGCCATTTTGTAAACCTGGTGCTATTCTGCCTGCAAGTGGCTTTTCTATTTGTGCTCCTTCGGCGGGTGTTTAACAAGTATTCCGTTTTTATTCCCTTTTTCATTGTGCTGCTTTTTGAATTGCACCCCATTCACACTGAAGTGGTAGCCAGCATTAAGAGCAGGGATGAAATACTGGCCTTACTGCTTACCGCTTTGTGCACCCTACAGAGTTTTAAGTTTGTAGATACCGGGAAATACAAACATCTTATCTTATCCGGCATATACTTCTTCCTCGCGCTGATGGGCAAGGAAACGCCCATCACGTTTGTGGCCATTGTACCACTTACCATTTATTTTTTCAGGGATGTACCGATACGGAAAATAGTGATCACTTGCATCCCGTACGTAGCGGTGGCAGCGATTTATATGATGATGCGGGCGGCCTTTATAGAAAGCGATGGCGAAAAAGTGAGGATATTAGTGAATAACAACGCACTGATGTCAGCAACGACCTACGGTGATAAACTGGCAACCGCATTGTTCATCCAGCTAAAATATATCTTGCTGCTCATCTACCCACACCCGCTGTCGTATGATTATTCGTACAACCAAATACCCATTATCCCGCTCAGCAATATAAAGGCGCTTGCTGCAATAGCCGTAATAGGCGGCTTGCTGGGTTATGCCCTGACCCACCTGAAACGCAAGGACGTATTCTCATACTGCATTCTGTTTTATTTTGGATCTGTTGCGTTGACGTCAAATATACTTGTGGATATAGGGGCAACGATGGCTGAGCGTTTTGTCTATACTGCCTCCCTCGGATTTTGTATAGGCATAGTATTTCTGGTCACCAAATTTTTAAAAGCGGACAACAGGCAACTGAGTTACGCCACTGCCCCAAAAGTATTTTACATTCTTATCCCCATCGCATTGCTATATAGCGCAAAAACGATCGCGCGTAACCCCGACTGGAACAGCAACCTGACGCTATATGAAAGCGGGTACGAAACCGCGCCTGATAGCTGGCGTGCCAACAACTTACTGGGCGTGACATATACCAAAATGATCAGTTCGGAAACTAACCCTGTCGAGAAACAAAACCTGTTCAATAAAGCCATCTTTCATTTTAACCGAAGTATCGCAATCATGCCAGGGAACGCCGAGGTTTGGCTCTTGAAAGGGTATGCCTTCGACTTCATCGGAAACCATAACGACTCTGCGATATTGAGCTACAAAAACGCATTGGTGCTGGATAGCAATAACCACGAGGCCATTAATAACCTGGGCGCTGTATACCTGAAAATGGCTGACTTCCCAGATGCAATAAAGGTGCTGACCAGGGCTGTGGCAAAAGATACGGTACACACTGATGCTATTGCCAACCTCGCCGCCGCATACGGTAATAGCGGCAACCTGAAAGAGGCCGAAAAGTACTACCTGATGGCCATAAGAATAAAGGCCGACCAGCCTGCTAATGTGTGGCAAAGCATGAGCAATATATACCACTACATGGGAGACTCTGCAAAAGCTCAGTACTACAGAAAGATCTTATATGGCCGCGGTAAGTAGACTAAGCGGAAACATTATTTTTTGCGTTAATTAAAAATGATTTTTTGAAATAAGAGAATTCGCAGTCGAAATAGATTTTGTCTATATCATTCTTTATAGTATGTTTGCACCCAAATCACCCTCCTCATGACCATAACACAACTAGAATACGCTGTTGCCGTCGCCACCTACAAAAGTTTTGTATCCGCAGCACAAAAATGCTTTGTGACACAGCCCACGCTGAGTATGCAGATCCAAAAAATGGAAGAAGAGTTAGGCGTACGAATATTTGACCGTAACAAACACCCTATCACGACTACTGACATTGGAGAACTGATTGTTTTGCAGGCCAAGACAGCCCTTGCCGAAGTAGATAGGATAAACGAAGTGATACAGGGACAACAGAAAATATTGTCCGGTACATTTAAGTTTGCAGCCATCCCAACGGTTGCCCCTAATATATTACCGTCTCTGCTGGAGAATTATAGCAAGAACTTCCCGGAAATGAAACTACAGGTCACCGAAATGGAGACCAACCAGATACTCGATGCGCTGCGCAATAATGAAATTGGCGCTGCACTGCTGAGCACACCACTTGAAGAAAAAGGAATAAAAGAATACCCATTGTTCTATGAACCTTTTGTAGGCTATTTTGCAGACGGAGAAAAGGCCCTTGAAAAAAGAATGATCCTCCCGTCAGATATTTCATTAGACCGGATTTGGCTACTCAACGAGGGACATTGCATGCGCAACCAGATCATTAACCTGTGCAGCGACCAGATCCAAAAATTACAGTCTGAAAGGCCATACCGATATGAATCCAGCAATGTGGAGACACTCCGAAAAATGGTAGAAAAGAACGGGGGCATGGCCATCCTGCCGGAACTGGCCACACTTGAATTTAACGAAGATCAGATAGAGCATATACGGTATTTTGAAGACCCGGAACCCGTACGGGAGATCAGCCTCGTGACAAACGACAATTTCGTGAGGATGAGTATACTGCAAAGCCTGATGGACGAAATATTGAAGCTGGTACCCGAAAAAATGAGGGTCCAGAAAAAGAACCGAAAAGTACTGCGCATCCAAAGCGCAAAATTATAAACCCTGATCTGCTGAAATTTATACCTTTGCGCGCTTAACAATGGCGGTATTTTACAATATTGATGGATTGCCCGAATTTAAAAATGCCGTACTAACCACGGGTACATTTGACGGTGTGCATAAAGGCCATCTGGCGATACTGGAGGAAGTAGTAGATCATGCCAGAAAGGTAGGTGGTACAAGTGTGCTGCTGACCTTTGAGCCGCATCCGCGGAAGCTTTTGTTTCCCGATCAACCGTTGGGCATCATCACGCCTCTCCATCAAAAAATAAATTTACTGTCTGAAGCAGGAATCGAACATATCGTGGTTGTTCCGTTTACCAAGGAATTTTCAGCACTTTCTGCAAGCGAATATTTGTCGGATTTTATTGTACGGCTGTTTCATCCACATAGCATTGTACTCGGTTACGACCACCATTTCGGCAATGACCGTAAGGGAAACATAACCCTGCTGAAAACCTGCGCTGAGAAAAACCATTATGAACTAATCGAGATCCCTGCACAACTTATTGACGAAGCTGCGGTAAGCTCAACTAAGATACGCCATGCCATAATGGAAGGACGAATGGAGGACGCGGCAAAAATGCTGGGCCGATATTATACACTCGGGGGACTAGTGATCCATGGCAATAAGCTTGGCCGGACCATTGGATACCCTACTGCAAACCTACAGCCCGAGGACGCAGACCAGATATTGCCTGCAATTGGAGTATACGCAATACGGGCTATCTACAACGGCATTTCTTACGATGGTATGCTCAGTATAGGGTACAACCCTACGGTGACAGACAAAAAAGAGCTTCGCATAGAAGCCAATCTCTTTGACTTCGATCTCGACATCTACGGACAGCGATTAGATATCGCGTTTATTGAAAAGCTGCGCAATGAACAAAAATTCGCATCGCTTGAGGAACTGATATTGCAGTTGCATAGGGACAAGGAAGACACAATGCGCTTGCTGGCTAGGTAGGCACTTTTAAAAGCGACCCATCGGCAAATTACACCTATTAAGGCGAAGCTATTGTTTTAAAAACTTCGCGATCATACCGCCATTGACCTTCACAAAGTAAATGCCAACCGGAAAACCGGAAACATCAACTTGTGCTTTATCAGCATTCCACCCATTGTTGAAAAGGGTTTGCCCGATTACGTTGGTTATAACAACATTAGTTAGGAGACCCGTGGCATTGATATTCAGGAGGTCGTGTACGGGATTAGGGAAGACATGGATTTCAGTCGTGGGACTGGGTACCTGATTAACAGTAAGCGAATTAATAGATTGATAATTTCCACAACTACTGTCGCGATCGTAAATGTAATTATAAGAGGCTGTTTCACTACCCCAAGGCCCGTAACCGGTGCCATTCGTCCAATTATTCATAGAGATCGCTGACAATCCAAAGCCGAGGCTATAAGTCTTTGTTGTGTTGCCTATATACGCGCCATTCCCTGTCCCCATCAGATATTCGAACACTACCTGACCGGTAGGATAGGCAATATTATTTACGTCAACAACTAAAACGGCTTCGGGGCAGTTTTTCCCTGAATCATAAGAGGTTTGCGGAAAAAAATGATAAAAATAATTTACATTCCATTCTTCCGGCATTAAGGTGGTATCTATCAGTAAGGTTGTATCATAAGTGGCTGTCGCCGTATCACGCGAAAAGGCGTATGTCGTCGTGTCTGCGGTGCCGGTGTAATAAATATGAGTAATGAGACTACTCTGTATCATCGTATAGCTAACCGATGAGGCCGTTGTGGTTTTAGACAATATTGTATCAAGTGTTTGTGTGTTGGTGTTGGATTGGCCATTGTAAGCAGATAGCAGGTCATTGAATTCCAGCACCTCACCGACCGAAAAACTATTTAGCTCCATAAATGTAGGGTTGTGAAAGGGCGCCAGCCGAAAAACGGAATTCGCAGTGGAAGCGCTATTCGGAGAAGTGCCCATATCGCATACGCAGGCAAGGTCCCCTTCAACTAGATCAAGGTAATAATCATAAGTCATGATGCCTGCGGCAACATTACCCGGCTTATGGTAAGGAAAAGTGTACAAATCAAAAACCTGCACAAACCCATGAGCCTTACTCAGAATAATTTCAAAATTATTTACCGGGTCCGAGGAATTAATATGTCCGTTGGTATCGGCTTCGATGGCAATCGCCTTTACAGAATCGATTGCTCCCATAATGGTCATAGTATCTACAAGCGTCACTGTGGCTTTGTAAGAAACATTGGTGGTGTCCCGGTAAAAGACCCAGGAATCACCTAATATGGCCTGGGTTTTTATTACAACCGAATCATGCCAGATATCATCAAATACGAAGGCGCCATTAGCATGTTTGATCACGTTTTTGCCCAACCAACTTCCGCCCGTAGAATCAAGCAGGTAGAGATACTGTCCCCGTGGTGTATGGTAAGGATGGTAGATAGTGTCGCTCCCACTCACGGAAATTGAGTCTATCCTCATGCCACGCAAATACCCGTTGCCGTTGGTATAAAAAGGTTTTACGCGTTGTTGCAGGCAATTGTACTCTTGGGCAACACTAAAGAAGGAAATGAAAAGGATAATAGCAAGTAAGACGAGTTTCATAGCGCAACAATTTGTATTGTAAAGATAACAATTCCCATCCAATTGCAATCAAACATATACGATGATACTGATTTCCTAACAAACGGTCCGTGATTTTATCAACTTGCTTGTGTTTCCAGTTCCAGGAAAACCGGGCAGTGATCCGAGTGTACGATGTGCGGCAGTATTTTAGCCTGCGTTAGCGATACACGAAGTGGTTCCGTTACATTGATGTAATCGATGCGCCAGCCCTTGTTATTTTCCCTTGCTTTTGCAAAATTGCTCCACCAGGAGTATTGATGCGGCTCCTTGTTGAAATGACGAAAGGAATCGACGTATCCATTTTCGAATAGTTTATCCATCCAGGCCCTTTCTTCGGGCAGGAACCCGGAACTGTTTTTATTGCCCTTGGGATCGTGAATGTCAATAGCCTGATGGCAAATATTGTAGTCGCCGCAAATAATCAGGTTGGGCCTTTGTTTCCTCAACTCATTGATAAAGTCAAAAAACTCTACCAGCCACTTAAATTTATACGTTTGTCTTTCTTCGCCGCTCGTACCGCTGGGGAAATAAGCATTAATGAGCGTAACCTCCCCAAAATCGAGCCGGATAACCCTCCCTTCAAAGTCACTTTGCTCATAACCGTTGCCATAGACTACATTATCGGGCTTTATTTTTGTGAGCACCGCCACGCCGCTGTAACCCTTTTTCTGCGCAGAAAAAGAGTAGACGTCATAGCCTGCCTCATTGATTTCCTGAACAGGGACATCCTCCTTATTCGCCTTTATTTCCTGCAGGCACACCACATCTGCCGGGTCTGACCGCAGCCAATCTGTAAAACCTTTTTTTACGGCACTCCGTATCCCGTTTACGTTGTAAGAAATGATCCTCATGGTTTAGATTTTGAAGTTGTGAAAATAATAAAATTACCTAACAGTGCTTGCCCTAAAAACATCGCTGGACTATTGATAACCGATAATTTAAAAAAAGCCTTCATCGGCCAGGCTTAAGTACTCGCCACTGCCAATAATGAGATGGTCAAGCAATTTTATGTCCATAAGCGTTGTCGCTTCCTTGATCTTTATAGTAAGTATTTTATCTGCCTCGCTGGGTTTGAGGCTGCCAGACGGGTGATTGTGCGCTATGATGATCTGGTTGGCATTGTTGAGGATGCAGTTTTTCAGGATCATCTTGATGTCCACAACTGTCCCGGTGGCGCCGCCACTGCTTACAATCTCGTGGCGGATCAGTTTATTGGACGGGCCCAGGTACACTACGCAAAATAGCTCGTGATTATGATCCTGAAGAATAGGCATTAGATACTCTGCTGCATCACGGCTGCGCTGTATGGTCGTGCGTTCCAGGCTCTCGCTCACCTGTCGGCGACGCCCCAGTTCCATAGCGGCAGCAATGGTGATGGCACGTGCTTCGCCAATGCCGTTTATCTTTTGTAGTTCCAAAATATTGAGCCGGCCAAGTTGGCGCAGATTTTTGTCGGCAAGGGCCAGAACATCCCTAGCGAGATCAAGCGCAGACCGCTTGGCGGTGCCACTGGAGATGAGAATAGCCAATAGTTCAGCATCAGTCAGGGCGGCAGCACCTTTCTGGAGCATCTTCTCCCTCGGGCGCTCGTCTTCGCTCCAGTTCTTTATGCTTTTGAATTCGTTCATGGAAAAGGAAAAGTACAGATAATTTTGGTTTTGGAAACGTAGAAATAAAACGTTGTTACAAAAAAATTCACCATAGCCAGTCGTCATGCTGAAGTCACTCTG
>Ga0364860_10300_pt2 | contig 19415 bp, 21 predicted proteins | sample ExccelAu500001D4_FD_206916 | JGI IMG/M metagenome (GOLD analysis project Ga0364860, IMG submission 206916) | Enriched cells from Trout Bog Lake Hypolimnion, Wisconsin, USA - BchlTB.Aug20.5000.01 .D4 | ecosystem: Environmental > Aquatic > Freshwater > Lake > Hypolimnion/Profundal zone | place: USA... | reverse complement strand
ATTGATATTTTGTAATTAGAAACTGGATTTTATATGAAATTAATAGGATTAGGTGATGATAAATTGGCGATGACAGTATTATTTGTCCTGGCAGCGGTGACTTTTATTATTCCGATATGTAATTTAATGCTACCTGCTGATTCGGCACTACATTTTTCAGCGTACACCGTTTCATTGCTGGGTAAGTATCTGACCTTTGCCTTACTCGGTTTATCACTAGATTTAGTATGGGGATATTGTGGTATTTTGGCGCTAGGTCATGGAGCCTTTTTTGCTCTTGGCGGTTATGCCATGGGTATGTATTTGATGCGCCAAATTGGTACGCGGGGCGTTTATGGCGATCCATTGTTACCTGACTTTATGGTGTTTTTGAATTGGAAAGAACTGCCTTGGTATTGGTTAGGCTTTGATCAATTTTGGTTCGCTATGCTGATGGTTGTCCTAGTTCCAGGCGTGTTAGCTTTTGTTTTTGGCTGGTTAGCCTTTCGCTCAAGAGTGACAGGTGTGTATTTGTCTATCATCACCCAAGCCTTAACTTACGCTTTATTACTGGCTTTTTTTCGTAATGAGATGGGTTTTGGTGGTAATAACGGCTTAACTGATTTTAAAGAACTATTAGGTTTTAATATACAGTCTGAAGCGGTGAGGGCGGTTCTTTTAATGTTGTCTGGTATGGCCTTGATCAGTGCCTATTTACTCTGTCGCTGGATAGTGAGTACCAAGCTGGGGCGAGTCGTTACCGCTATTCGAGATCAAGAATCTAGGGTGCGCTTTTTGGGCTATCGAGTTGAAATGTTTAAATTATGGATATTTGTATTTGCGGCGATGTTAGCTGGGATAGCTGGCGCCTTATATGTGCCGCAAGTTGGGATTATTAATCCCAGTGAGTTTTCACCGCTTAACTCACTTGAAATTGTTATTTGGGTGGCGATGGGTGGACGTGGCACTTTATATGGTGCAATTATAGGTGCCGTGTTGGTTAATTATAGTAAAACCGTTTTGACTGGTTTAATGCCTGAGATCTGGTTGTTTTCCTTAGGTGCTGTGTTTGTTGGTGTGACGATATTATTACCAGATGGCATAGTGGGGTTATTAAAACGTCGCTTACAGGAGTTACAGTCATGAACGCTTATGCAGAAAATGTCTTTGGTGAATATGATACTAGAGTGCGCGGTATTATGATTTCTGCGTCTGAGTTAGATGTTCGCCACGGACCAATACTCTATCTTGAAGATGTGAGTGTCAGTTTTGATGGCTTTAAAGCACTGAATGATTTGTCACTTTATATTGATGCCGGTGAATTACGCTGTCTAATTGGTCCTAACGGTGCAGGTAAAACGACCTTGATGGATGTCATCACAGGAAAAACTCGTCCTGATACCGGTTCGGTATTTTTTGGTCAAACCATTGATTTATTGAAGATGGATGAGCCGTCTATTGCTCAAGCAGGTATTTGCCGAAAATTTCAAAAGCCCAGCGTCTTCGATGCCTTAACAGTTTTTGAAAATCTAGAGTTAGCATTAAAAACCGATAGGCGTACTTGGTCTACTTTATTTCATCGTTTAAATGGTGAACAACGCGATCGAATTGAGCAGATTATTGAAACTATCGGTTTAGGTACTTGCCATCAATTACGAGCGGGTGCTTTATCACATGGTCAAAAGCAGTGGTTAGAAATTGGCATGTTGTTAATGCAAGAACCTAAGGTGATGTTAGTCGATGAACCCATTGCCGGCATGACTCATCAAGAAATTGAACGCACCGCAGAGTTATTATTGTCATTGCAAGGTCATCATTCTATCGTCGTGGTTGAGCATGATATGGAATTTGTGCGTTCTATTGCCAGTAAAGTTACCGTTCTTCATGAGGGCTCTGTATTAACAGAAGGCACGATGGATGAAGTACAAAATGACCCACGGGTTATTCAAGTCTATTTGGGGGGCTAATGCTTAAAATTAATGGATTACAGCAGTTTTATGGTGAAAGTCATACCTTGTGGGATATACAGTTAGATGTTGAAAAAGGTGCTTCCGTGTGTTTAATGGGGCGTAATGGTGTGGGTAAAACGACGCTGTTAAAAGCTATTATGGGCTTGGTTCCTGTTAGAGGTGGAACGCTGGAAATGGATGGTGAGTCTTTAATAGATGCAAAGGCCGAAAAGCGAGCTGAATTGGGAATTGGCTATGTACCGCAAGGTCGTGAAATATTTCCATTACTAACGGTAGAGGAAAACCTTAAAACGGGTTTACGTGCAGCACGAAGACAGGGTATTAAAAAGATTCCTGAGCAGATATTTGATATATTTCCTGTACTAAAAGATATGTTGAATCGTCGTGGTGGTGATTTGTCAGGCGGTCAGCAACAGCAATTGGCTATTGGTCGGGCGCTAGTCTTAAATCCAAGGTTGTTGATATTGGATGAGCCTACTGAAGGTATACAACCCAATATCGTTAGCGAAATAGGCGATGTCATTATTCGTCTCAATCGTTCTCGTGGCACCCCCATTACTTTACCAAAAACCAATGTTAATGACCTAGGTGAAGTGCATGAGGCGATTAATACTATTCATCAGCAATTAGGTGTCACTGTGTTATTGGTAGAACAAAAACTGCCCTTTGCTCGCAAAGTCGCCGATAGGTTTTGTATTCTGGATCGAGGTCGTAATGTAGCGATTGGCGAGATGGATCAATTAACAGATGATATGGTTAAGCAATATTTGACAGTTTAGATATATTAATCGTCACTTAAATTTGAGCAGAGTAAGTTTATATCCTTATGATTAGGTTAGGCTAAAGGCTAAAGGCTAAAGGCTAAAGGCGTGATTTATGGGTTACTCTTTACAGTTAATTTTTTATGTAGGTCGGGTTAGCGATAGCGTAACCCGACATTTTGTAGAGCATTTTGTCGGGTTACGCTATCGTTGACCCGACCTACGTCTACAAACCTTTGCAATGGAGTCAAAACTCACGAGTTTTGTTGCTTGGCGTAGCGATAGCGTAAGCCAAGCATTTCCCGCGCATCCTGTCGGGTTACGCTATCGCTAACCCGACCTACGTAACTATTGTAGGGGCGATAAATCCTTAACTTAATGACATTGGGCAACGCCGTATTGTACTGAATATTGAGCACTTATGAGATGAATTGGCGTATTGATAGTTTATGCGGTGTAATACGGCTGTCGCCTCACACCCTACAAAAGTTTAAAGGGTAGTGTTATAACTAAAATTTGTTCTTAAAAATAATTATCAGGATTTGTTATGAAAATTAAATGGTTGTTTATCTTTACTGGTGTCTTGTTAATGTTGTCGTTACCTGTTTATGCACATAGTGGCTTAGATACCGAGCATGGTTTCATTGATGGCTTTTTGCATCCTCTAATGGGTCTTGATCATCTGCTGGTCATGCTAGGGATAGGCTTGTGGGCAGCAAAACTGGGTGGGCGAGCTGTGTGGTTTGTGCCCGTTAGTTTTCTGGCGGCGATGGCAGTAGGTGCTGGTTTAGAAAATTTGGGGCTTACACTCAGTTCCCCAGAAACCTGGGTGGCCTTATCAGTGATGGCCTTAGGCTTATTGGTGTGGAAAAACAAGCTAATGTCTTTGCAATATTCAGTGATTTTAGCGGCTGGATTTGCCCTAAGTCATGGTTATGTCCATGCAGCAGAATTGCAAGGCGATGCCAATATGCTTAGTTACGCTTCAGGGTTTTTGTTAACGACGGCAGTACTTCATGGCTTGGGTGTTTTAGTCGGTTTATCGAAAATGATTAAGTTAGACATCATCAAATCAGCATTTGGACTCTTTTGTACAATAGTAGGTGCGGTTTTATTGCTTAGCTTTTAAGCGGATGTTTGTAGACTTAAATGACGCTGCCCCCTTAAGCGATGAGAAAAAAATCACCCAAGGTTGGGACGCGCAACTAGAACTGGGTTTCGAGTTCCAAGATAATAAAACGGTATTAGCCCATCGCCGTCATCAAGGTCCACTCACGGTACAGCGTCCTTTTTATCCTGAGGGTGGCGTTTGCCATGTGTATTTGTTACATCCGCCCGGTGGTGTCGTCGCAGGGGACAGTTTGACCCTAACGATAACTGCGGCAGCAAAGAGTGCTGCTTTAATAACGACACCGGCAGCAGGTAAGTTTTATCGTAGCAGTGGACTATTGGCTAAACAGCACGTTACTTTGAATGTAGCAGAAGGCGCTATTTTGGAATGGTTGCCACAAGAAACCATAATTTATGAAGGCGCTAGAGTGGCATCTAAGCTAAGGGTCGATTTAGAAATTGGTGCTCGTTTTATAGGATGGGAAGTTTTAGCTTTGGGTCGTCCTGCTGCTAACGAAGGTTTTACGATGGGTGAGATTAGCTTAGGCTGGCAAATTTTCAAGGCAGGTGAGCTTTTTTATCAAGAGAAATTAAGGCTAGATGCTGAAGCTTTTGCTGCACGCTGGGGATTGAATGGACATTCAGCTTGCGGAACCTTATTCGTTAGTCCAGCTACGGCGGCGCAATTGGAGAAAGTTCAGCAACTTATTGGTGATAGCCCAGGCCTTGGCGTTACTTTAATTGATGACTTATTGATATGTCGTGCACTCGATAGTCGTGCAGATCGATTACGCAGTTTTTTTCAGCAGGTTTGGGCAGCGCTAAGACCAGATGTTTTACAATGTAAGGCCTCTGAGCCGAGAATTTGGGCAACTTGATGGCTTATGATCTCCTGTGCCGCAAACGCCCTATTAAATTGGCTTTATATATCACTCCCAATTTAAGTATTTGTAGGCCGGAATAAGACTTTACGAGCGTAAGCGAGTAAAGCGTTTCCGGCATAGGTACTGTACTGTGCCGAAAACTTAAGTCGCTAACCCGACCTACTAACGATAGATAGCACTAAATAGGATAACCCATGCATTTAACGCCACGCGAAAAAGACAAGCTTTTAATTTTTACTGCCGGATTATTGGCAGAACGTCGTAAAGCAAGAGGACTAAAACTCAATTGCCCAGAAGCGATTGCTTATATTAGTGCTGCTATCATGGAAGGCGCCAGGGATGGTCGTACAGTTGCTGAATTAATGGAGTTTGGTCGTACTTTGTTAAGTCGCGATGATGTCATGGAGGGTATCTCAGAAATGTTGCCTGATGTGCAGGTAGAAGCGACTTTTCCAGATGGTACGAAGTTAGTGACGGTTCATAATCCCATCGCTTAAAAAAAGCTTTAAATAAATATGAAACAATTGTTAAAGAATCGGAGAGGGCTGGCATGATACCTGGAGAAATTATCCCTGTTGAGGGTGATATCGAACTGAATGTAGGCTGTGCAGTCATTTCGCTGTTGGTTGCTAACAGCGGCGACCGCCCTATACAAGTGGGTTCACATTATCATTTTTTCGAAACCAATCCCGCCTTGCATTTTGATCGAGACAAGGCTCTAGGCTATAGATTAGATATAGCTGCAGGCACTGCGGTACGATTTGAGCCCGGACAACTAAGGGAAATACAACTTGTGCCGTTTTCAGGATTACGCCGTGTTTATGGTTTTCGTCAGGCAATTATGGGTGAACTTAAGGAGTCTGTATGAGCAGAATTAGCCGGCAGGCCTATAGCGATATGTTTGGCCCGACTACTGGGGATAAAGTACGTCTCGGTGATAGTGGTCTCTTTTTACAAGTTGAAGCTGATCGGACACTTTATGGAGAAGAAGTTAAGTTCGGTGGCGGTAAGGTAATACGTGATGGTATGGGACAAAGTCAGCTTGATTCATCTATCGCGATGGATTTGGTTATCACTAACGCCCTGATTGTCGATTATTGGGGCATCATCAAAGCTGATATAGGTATCAAAAACGGCCGTATTGCTGCGATAGGCAAGGCGGGTAATCCTGATATTCAAAACGCAGTCGATATCGTTATTGGCCCAGGTACTGAGATTATTGCTGGTGAAGGAAAAATTTTAACAGCAGGTGGTATTGATGCGCATATTCATTTTATTTGCCCGCAACAAATAGAAGAAGCGCTGTCATCGGGTGTCACGACCATGATAGGGGGCGGTACTGGGCCTGCGACAGGCACTAATGCGACGACTTGTACGCCGGGGGCTTGGAATATTCAACAGATGTTGCGATCGCTAGATGGCTTTCCTATGAATTTTGGTGTGCTGGGCAAAGGTAATGCCAGTCTGCCTGTCGCTTTAGAAGAGCAGGTACTAGCCGGTGCTATGGGCTTAAAGCTCCATGAAGATTGGGGTACCACGCCAGCCGCGATTGATTGCTGTTTGTCGGTAGCTGATCGTTTTGATGTGCAAGTTGCCATACATACCGACACTCTCAATGAATCAGGTTTTGTTGAAGATACTATTGCTGCTTTTAAAGATCGCACCATTCATACCTACCATACCGAAGGTGCCGGCGGTGGTCATGCTCCGGATATTATCAAAGCCTGTGGCTTGGCTAATGTGCTACCCTCATCAACGAATCCGACTCGCCCTTTTACCATTAATACAGTTGATGAGCATTTGGATATGCTCATGGTTTGTCATCATCTCGATCCCAGTATTCCAGAAGATGTGGCTTTTGCTGAATCACGTATTCGAAGAGAAACCATCGCTGCAGAAGATATTTTGCATGATCTGGGTGCTTTCTCAATGATTTCATCAGATTCACAGGCAATGGGCAGAGTAGGTGAGGTGATTATCCGCACTTGGCAGACCGCACATAAAATGAAATTGCAGCGTGGTAGTTTGCAGGAAGATTCTTCGCAAAATGATAATTTTCGTATTAAACGTTATATCGCTAAGTACACGATCAATCCGGCCATTAGTCATGGTATTTCCCATGAAGTAGGTTCTATAGAAGTCGGTAAGTTAGCCGATTTAGTATTATGGGATCCTGCTTACTTTGCCGTTAAACCCAGTTTGATTTTAAAAGGAGGTTTGATAGCCCTAGCTGCGATGGGTGATGCCAATGCTTCAATTCCAACGCCACAGCCGGTGCATTATCGGCCAATGTTTGGTTCATTCGGCCAGACAGCCTCAGCTACCTCGATGATTTTCTTGCCACAAGCTGCGGTTGGTGCTGGTGTTCCGGAATCTTTGGGTTTGCGTAAGCGTGTAGGCATTGTCAAAAACACGCGTAATATCGGCAAAAAAGATTTAATACATAATCACTATCAACCTAACATTGAAGTCGATCCACAAACTTATGCGGTACGTGCTGATGGACAGGTGTTGACCTGTGAGCCTGTGGCTGTTTTGCCATTTGCACAACGGTATTTTTTGTTTTAAGAAAATCGATTACAAAACTAATACTTTTTAGGGAGTATTTTAGTTATGCGTCAAACTGTTTGTTCTTAACTTGATAAGCAGAAAATATTCTAAAATTTAACAAATAAACAAAACCTTGCTTCATCGGATACCTCTCTAATGACTACTATGTTGAAATTGACTGAACTTGCTACACCTGAAACTCAGGCTGATGATGTCTTAACCTTGCCTTTTGAATATCGTCAGAAAAGTCGCTTGCCTGCGCTAACCGATGGTGGCGTTAAAGTGGGAGTGTTTTTGCCACGAGGTCATCGGTTGCTCTCGGGGGCTATTTTGACAGGAGCCGAACGCTTTAAAGTCCTGATAAAAGCGGCACCAGAAACGGTTTCGGTGGTGTGTTCTGATGATGCTCTGCAATTTGCACGTGCTTGTTATCATCTCGGTAATCGTCATGTCGCTCTACAGATTTTACCGGGAGAACTGCGCTATTTGACTGATCATGTTTTGGATCACATGGTGGAAGGCTTAGGTTTGCAAGTCAAACATGAGGTGTTGCCTTTTGAGCCAGAAGCGGGTGCTTATCATAGTCATGATTAATGATCTTGCTCTATTGCGCTTGCTGCAATTAGTGAGCCCCGGTTTACCCATTGGTATGTATAGCTATTCGCAAGGTTTGGAGCGCGCTATTGATGATGGTTTAGTCACTAATGCCGATGAAGTCGAAGAATGGCTAGAAGGTTTGCTAAAACAGGGTTTAACACAACTCGATCTACCCATCATGCTTAGATTGTTTGATGCTTGGACAATGGCTGATCAGGAGTTAGTCATGCAGTGGAGCAAAACTTTAATGGCTTATCGAGAAACCTCTGAGTTGCGAGCTGAAGACAGACAAACCGGGCAGGCACTCGCCAAATTATTAGTATCGCTAGAGCTTGATGAAGCACATGGCTGGCAACGTCAATCAGAGGCAACGCTCGCGACTTTATTTAGTCTGGCTGCCGTTCGCTGGGCTATCCCAAAGCGTGAGGCCGCTATGGGTTATTTATGGGGCTGGCTTGAGAATCAAGTGTTATGTGCCGTTAAATTAGTGCCATTAGGGCAGGTGGCAGGTCAGCGTTTATTAATTACATTGGCAGCTAAGTTGCCAGAGCAAGTCAATCTAGCGTTATTGCTAGCTGATGATGAAATTGGCAGTAGTGCCTTTGGTTTGGCCTTGGCGAGTAGTCGCCATGAAACACAATATTCTAGATTATTTCGTTCTTAAAGTGAGTTGATGATGAGTAATAAACAAGTACTTCGCTTAGGCATAGGTGGCCCTGTTGGTTCTGGTAAAACAGCATTGGTAGACGCATTATGTAAACGGATGCGTGATGAGTTTGAAATCGCGGTAGTTACCAATGATATTTATACGCGAGAAGACCAACAGTTTTTAATTCGCAGTCAGGCATTGCCAGAAGACAGAATTATGGGCGTAGAAACAGGTGGTTGCCCGCATACGGCGATTAGAGAAGATGCTTCGATGAATCTTGCCGCGGTTGATGAGCTATGTGAGCGCTGGGATAATCTAGATTTTATTATGGTAGAAAGCGGAGGCGATAATTTAAGTGCAACTTTTAGTCCTGAGCTTGCTGATTTAACCATCTATGTCATTGATGTATCAGCAGGGGATAAAATTCCTCGTAAGGGTGGGCCAGGCATTACCCGTTCAGATTTGTTAGTCATTAATAAAATTGATTTGGCACCTTATGTCGGTGCCTCTTTAGAGGTTATGGATAGAGATGCAAAAAAAATGCGCGGCGAGCGTCCGTTTGTGTTTAGTAATCTTAAAACAGGTTTAGGATTAGACGCCATCGTAGAGTTTATAGTTAATGCGGGTATGCTTAATGGCGGCTAGTTTGAGCCAGCGGCTTTATCGTTAACGTAGGTAGTTTTTTTAGTGCCACCCAAAGTTTTTTTGATGACAAAAAAGCTTTGGGTGGAGTTACTAAAAGTTTTCTTGTCGATACAAAAGCTTGAAGCGTTGCCCCAAAAGTTTTGTTTATCACACAAAAGCCTAGAGTGGCGCTCCCGAAAGTTTTCTTGATGACATAGAAGTTTAGAATGGTGCTACCAAAAGATTTCTAGTTGGTATTAAGTTTTAAAAGCGCGAATAAAAGTCTAGTAGGCCGGAATAAGACTTTTCGAGCGTAAGCAAGAAAAGCGTTTCCGGCATCCGCACCGATCCTGTTTCGGAAACGCCAGTATGCGAAATGCTTTTATTACAGCCTCATCAGATTTAATGAGTCAAAACTCATGAGTTTTGCTTAAGCCAGTTAAGTGTTTCCAGAAAACCAACTCTAGTTATCCTCTAATGCTTCTTAGGTCTACGTGCACCCATATAATGCTTCTGCCAATATTGGTTGTTAAGGCTAGAAACCAGAACTTTGCCAGTACTTTCACTGGGCGCGTGGATGAATTTGTCGTTATTGATGTAGATGCCAACGTGAGAGTAAGATTGCTCATCGGTATTGAAAAACAATAAGTCACCGGAAATAATGTCATCTTTTGGAATTTGCGGTAAATAGCTCGCCATTTCTTTTACGGTGCGCGGTAAATTGATGCCATGTTTTTTATAGACATATTGAACAAAGCCACTGCAATCAAAGCCTTCTTCGGGTGTGGATTTACCATAACGATAAGGTGTGCCTTGAAGACTAAGGGCTAAATGTGTTGCGGGTGATATTTGCGAACTAGAACTAGGTTTTATCTCTGGTGTGATTTCGGGTGTCGTTGCACAGCCAGAAAGTAAGCTAAGGATGGTTAATAACAACAAGCCTATAACCGTACTATTCATCTTAAAAGTTCTCCTATAGCAAGATCTAACAAGTTTATTATCGGCGTGAAAACGATAAAAAACACCGTAGGGGCGTATTTCATTCGCCCAACATCGAAAATTCAATTTAATAGAGCCTATTTTATAAGGGCGTATGCAATACGCCCCTACTGGCCATCAGCATAATGTTGTCGTTTGTGCTGGGGAACGATAATGTTTATTTATTTAAACACCTATTATGCTTTAGCTAGAATTCACATAAAAGAGCTATTAATGCCTGCAACAATTATGATCATGAGCTTTTCAGCTTAACCACTGCTTCTGAAGTTTATCTTTATTTAATGCTAACCATTGTAGGGCAACGATCGGTATCGCAGATTCTATGTCATTATTTTCTAACATTACATAGGCGTCCTTAAAGTCGATGGCGCGAACTAAAATATCTTCATCTTCATGGTCTAAGCCGTGTATGCCACCGATTTGTGTACTATCAACTTTCCCGCAAAACAAAGTGATGCGTTCAGCTGAACAGCCAGGCGTGGTGTAGAACTCATTTATGACCATTAACTCTTGGATTTCACAGCCGGCTTCTTCTAAAGATTCACGATAAGCGACTTCTGCAGCGGTTTCACCTTCTTCTATGGCTCCAGCAACAATTTCGACTAGCCAAGCTCTATCAGGATTATAAATAGCGCCCGCTCTAAATTGCTCGATTAATATCACTTGGTCGGTATGTGGGTCATAGAGTAAAACCGCTACACAACTACCGCGCACGAATACTTCTCGACTGATTTCAGGGCTCCAGCCACCGGCATAGAGAGTATGTTTTAAGCGATATTTTTCCATGCGAAAGAAACCGGGATAAACGATTTCTTTGCCTAGGATTTCAAATTTTTTGCTCATGGTTTACCTTGATAAGAGACTTTGTATACAACGCCTATTTCTGCAACGTAAAGACTGCCATCTTTGTAAGCTACGCTATTAGGCATGATTAGATTTTCAGTAATAATATAGTGTTGTTCGGCGATACCGTCTTGATCTTTATCTTGTAAGGCGTAGACTTTGCCTTCAGGCCCGCTACCGACAAAAACAATGCCATTATCACCCAAGGCTAAACTACGAGCATTGGGTACATTGTCGGCATAAATTGATAAGCTAAAACCGGTAGGTATATATAGTTGCTTGACTATTTCTTGGGCTGTGTTGGCAGTTGCAGGGCTTAAGTGGACGATACAAAACAGTGCGAAAACTAAAGTGGCTTTAGAAAAAATCATAATGTAGGCCTTTGAAGTAAACTTTTGTGTATATTATCATTCTTAATGTCGCTTGGAATGTGTTATTTAATCCCCATAACAGATCGAACTTAAACTTAACTGAGGTTTTATCATGATGCGAATATTTCTTTTTCTAGCGACCAATGTTGCCATTATGGCCGCTATCAGTATTATCTTTAACATACTTGGGCTGGGTAGTGTTTTAGATGCTCAAGGCGTTGATCTCAATCTTAATGCATTATTAATGATGTCAGCTGTGATTGGCATGACAGGTTCCGTTATTTCTTTGGCGATGTCTAAATGGTCAGCCAAACAAGCCATGGGAGTGCAGGTCATTAGCTCAGCACAAAATCAAACTGAACGTTGGTTACTCGATACTGTGGCAAGACAAGCACAGTTGGCGGGTATTGGTATGCCTGAAGTGGGCATATTTCAAGCTCCAGAAGCCAATGCTTTTGCAACAGGTATGAATAAAAATAGTGCCTTGGTCGCGGTTAGTACTGGTTTACTACAAAGCATGAATGCTGACGAAGTTGAGGCGGTGATTGGTCATGAAATCACTCATGTAGCTAACGGTGATATGGTGACCATGGCTTTAATGCAGGGTGTGGTAAATACCTTTGTGTACTTTTTTGCGACCATTATCGGTCATGTGGTTGACCGAGTCATACTGCAAAATGAACGAGGGCAGGGTATGGGCTATTATATTACTCAAATGGTTGCACAGATTGTTTTAGGCTTTTTGGCTTCAATGTTAGTGATGTGGTTTTCTCGTTACAGAGAATTCAAAGCTGATGCCGGTGGAGCTAAATTAGCCGGGCGCGATAAAATGATAAACGCTCTACGTGCTCTGCAACGTGGACAAGACGCTCAAGACTTACCTGGACATTTAGCTGCTTTTGGTATTAATGGCGGTGGTATGAGTCGATTATTTATGAGTCACCCGCCTTTGCAAGAGCGTATTGCTGCTTTACAAAATCAACATTAATTATATGGAGGCATAGCTAATCGCACTTTTGATGAATGTGCGTGAAATATTGTTCGCAGAAATATCCAAGTTCTCCACGCTCCGATTGCTGGGATTCCGCTGTCGAAACTGTGAAAGTATTATGGTTTTAGCTTCCCTCTTTGTAAAAGGGGGATCGAGGGGGATTTTATTAAGTTATAGGTTATTGATAGTTAATAATAATTTTTTAATAGATCAAATCTCCCCTAACCCCTCTTTGCTAAAGAGGGGAATAAAAAGAATACTTTCAAAGTCTCTGTCGCTACATCCCAGACTACATTATACGTAGGCTGGGATGAGGAACGAATCCCAGCAATTAGAACCGAAACAACAAGAGGAGGAGCGAACTGCGAGGTGATTTAGCCATTGAAGCCAAGTAGGGTAGGCAACGGTTTTCTGCTCACCGTTTATATCGACAAAAGGTGCGCAAACGAAAAAGCTGTTTGTACACCCTACATGCTGACAAGCATAGTTACCCACACAAGTTATTTCATGCAAGCTCCTTACATTCATTATTAATTTTTAAGCGCTACGTGTAAAATCATCCAATTAAATAGTTAATCATTATCTTAAGGGATAGCCATGAACAAATATTTATTCTTAGTCCTTAGTTTGGCTGCTAGTTTGGCTTGTGCCGATGATGCTAAAAATGAATGGCAAAATACCAGTCTTTCAGATGCTGTCATAGAAAAAATTCAAACAGCTAAGTATGATTATAAAAAATGTGTAAGCGATGAAATGCAGAAAACGGGTTATCAGCAAATAGATACCCGCAATGCTACCGATGCCATTATGAAACAATGCGAAACTGTTTTGGCTAAAATGCGCGAAGTTTATACCAAAGCAGAAGTGCCCGAAGTCATTGCTGATCGGCATTTAAAACAAATGCGCATGCAAACCACCCGTGAAGTATTACAAGGCATGATGTTTTCTGCTGCTTCTCGTAAAGCCCCTGGCCAATAAAATAATAATAAAAAGAGCTACATTATGAATATGACTTATGCAATTGATTTATCTTTAAAACCAAGCACTTTTGATTTGTGGCATGTTTGTCTTGCCGGTACAGTCGCGCTATTAGCCCTAATGTTGATTAGCTTATTGATAGTTATGGTTGTTAGCATGATGCGTTGTAGACATAAATCGGCCATATCAACGCCTACGCAAGCCGTTGTTACACCTGAGCCTATAGTAAAAATCGTCGAGAAAATTGTAGAAGTTGAAAAGTTAGTTCATGCGCCAGCACCAGAGCCGGTTATCCTAAAAGAAGCGACACCTGATGCGGCCTTGCAATTGTTAAGTTTATTGCAAAAAGAAGCCCGTTTTATTGATTTTATAAAGGAAGATGTCACTAGCTACAGTGATGCTGATATAGGCGTTGCAGCTCGCGTGGTTCATGAGGGTTGTAACAAAGCACTTAACGAACACTTTAGTTTAGCCGCTATTCGTAATGAGCAAGAAGGTAGTAAAGTAACCCTGCCTCAGGGTTTTGATGCTGGAACTGTGCGTTTAACAGGTAACATTACTGGTGCTGCGCCTTTTACTGGAACCTTAATACATAAGGGTTGGCAGGTTACTAAAATCAATTTACCTAAACTGACTCAAGGGCATGATGCAACGATTATAGCGGCAGCAGAGGTTGAGCTATGAGTTTGTTTGATCACATAAAAAAAAAGCCAGATAGTGCCGAGACTGTTAATGCTGATGAGCAATCGGCTACGAGCAATTCAACAGATAATGCTATAGCTGTTAATACAAACCAAGGTTTGTTTGGCAATTTAGGAAGTTATCAAGCAGAACAAACGCCTACGACACAGCCTCATAGTCTTGCTGAAACTGCTTTAACAGAGACTGTTAAAGAACTTACGCCTAATGTCTCAGAAGAAAAGCATTATTCAGTGGGTATCGATTTAGGAACCACGCATTGTGTTTTGTCTTATGTGGATATTACCGATATAGACGAGGGTGAATATGTTCAGCAAGTATTGGCTATACCTCAATTAACATCACCGGGTGTGGTCGAAGATAGTTATCAGCTACCGTCTTTTTTGTATCAAGCTCATGAGTCTGAGCTTGCAGTAGGTTCAACTTCATTGCCTTGGAATGCGAAACCCGATTATTTGGTCGGAGAAATTGCTAGAAATTTGGGTAGTAAAACGCCGATACGATTAGTATCTAGTGCAAAAAGCTGGTTATGTCATGCCGATGTTGATTGTAAAGCACCAATATTACCGCCCGATGCCCCTGAAGAAGTTGAACGCGTATCACCTTTTCAGGCGACTACGGCTTATCTTCAACATCTATCCGATACTTGGAAAAATCAATTTCCTAATGCGCCCTTAGCTCAGCAAGATTTAGTTATTACTGTGCCTGCATCATTTGATCCGGCGGCGCGTGAACTCACCGTAGAATCTGCTCGTGCAGTCGGTCTAGGACAAGCCATCTTATTAGAAGAGCCTCAGGCGGCTTTGTATAGCTGGATAGAAAAAAGCCAAGGTGATTGGCGCAAACAAGCCCACTGTGGCGATATAATTTTAGTGGTTGATATTGGTGGTGGCACCACGGATTTATCATTGATTGCTGTTACTGAAGATAATGGGAATTTAGAATTTACTCGTGTTGCGGTAGGGGATCATATCTTACTGGGTGGTGACAATATGGATTTGGCTTTAGCATATACCGTTAAAGCTAAGCTAGAAAAAGAAGGTAAACGCTTAGAGCCTTGGCAAGTCCAAGCCTTAACGCAGAGTTGCCGCGTCGCTAAAGAAAAAATATTGACGACTTCTACTGTAGATAGCATGCCTATAGTTGTGGCCAATCGGGGCTCATCATTATTGTCGGGCAATTTGCGTACCGAGTTGACTCGGGATGAAGTCAATAGTGTGCTAGTTGAAGGCTTTTTGCCTAAAGTAGCCGTCAGCGATAGACCTATTAGTCGTACCCGTGCCGGTTTAAGAAGCGCTGGTCTCCCTTATGCTCAAGATGCTGCGATTACTCGACATTTGGCGGCTTTTTTAGCTAAACAACAAAATGCTACGGATGATCTGACTGATATAAGCTTACCTGCACATGCTAGTTTCTTACATCCCACCGCTGTGTTGTTTAATGGCGGGGTATTAAAAGCCGAGGCGCTCGCTGAGCGTTTAATGAGCGTTTTAAATACTTGGTTAGTTGCTGAACAAGCCCCTGAAGCTCGATTATTGGCAGGGGCTGACTTAGATTTGGCCGTTGCCAGAGGTGCTGCTTATTATGGTTATGTACGTAAAGGTAAGGGTGTCCGAATCAAAGGTGGTACGGCTGCAGCCTATTATGTAGGTATTGAAAGTGCAAGGCCTGCGGTTCCAGGTTTAGCCCCCGAGATTGAAGCCTTATGTATTGCACCTTTTGGTATGGAAGAAGGCAGTAGCGAAGAATTACCCGATGATGAATTTGGTTTAGTGATTGGCGAGCCGGTGAGATTTCGCTTTTTTGCCTCAACCATACGTCGTGAAGATACTGTTGGCACGCGTTTGGATTATTGGTTAGATGACGAGTTATCTGAACTTGCCGAAGTTGAAATTACCTTACCAGTCGAAGGTCGTAGAGCCGGTGAGGTAGTGCCTGTACATTTGCTGGCTGCAGTCACCGAAGTTGGTACACTTGAATTACAAGCGGTGTCACAAAAAGATCAAGGCCGCTGGAAAATAGAGTTTGATGTTCGAGCCGGTGAGTAAAGACTTGTTGTGTGAGCGGTTTTATCGTTTCCACGCTCCGCGTCACTGCCCGCAGTTAAGGCGTATTGGAACTTATAGTAGGCCGGAATAAGGCTTTTCTAGCGACAGCGAGAAAAGCGTTTCCGGCATAGGCACTGCTCGTATGGCCAGAAACGCAACCACGCTCTACGCTAGCATGGTCTTATTCCGGCCTACAAAAGCTTAATTGTGGGCAGTGACTCAGAGCGTGGAACTATATTATAAATAATAACTAAATTGGATTTAAACATAACTGACCTATGACAGCAGAAAATAGCACTAAAGAAACTACCCAAGCCCAATTACTTAAATTAAAAAACTACATTAATCAGGAGATTATCGGTCAGGATGTCTTGGTCGAAAGAATGCTGATAGGTTTGTTGGCAGATGGTCATATTTTGGTTGAAGGCGCTCCAGGCTTAGCTAAAACCAGAGCCATTAATGTCTTAAGCAAAGGCATTCAAGGTGATTTCCATCGAGTGCAATTTACCCCTGATTTATTACCCGCCGATCTAACCGGCACTGAAATTTATCGCCCTCAACAAGGTAGCTTTGAATTTCAAAAAGGCCCCTTATTTCATAATCTGATTTTAGCTGATGAAATCAACCGTTCACCTGCAAAAGTGCAGGCGGCATTATTAGAGGCCATGGCAGAGCGTCAAATTACAGTGGGTCAGGCTACTTATCCTTTGCCGCAATTGTTTATGGTAATGGCCACGCAAAATCCTATCGAACAGGAAGGCACTTATCCCTTACCCGAAGCCCAGTTGGATCGATTTTTATTGCATGTGAAAGTTGATTACCCCAAAGCTGAGCATGAAAAAAGCATCTTGCATTTAGCGCGTAGAGAAGCGCGTTCAGAAGCGACAATAAAGCTAGATAAATTTGAACCTATTAATCAGAGCACTTTGTTTGAGGCACGTAATCAAGTGCTAGACATCTACATGGCTGAAAGCTTAGAAGATTATTTGTTACAAATTATATTGGCAACTCGTAATCCTGCTGCTTATGGTGCAGATTTAGCGGCTTGGTTGCAATACGGTGCCAGTCCACGAGCTAGTATCGCCTTAGATCGTTGTGCTAGAGCTAAAGCGTGGTTATCACAGCGTGATTTTGTTGGTCCAGAAGATATACAAGATATAGCTTTCGATGTTTTACGTCATCGTTTGATTTTGTCTTACGAGGCCGAAGCCGAAGGCATTACCACCGATCACTTTATTAAAGAACTCATTGCTAGGATTGCTGTCCCTTGATGTTAGCTAATAAAGTCACTGAGCCTCCTAAAGACCTAGTTTCGGTATCGTTAAAGTCCTTGATTGATTTGGCAAAACCCGCTAGCCGCTTAGATTTACAGCACAGTCAAAATCGAGCCCAACAAAGTGGCGCGTATGTATCGCGCTTTAAAGGCCGAGGCATGGAATTTGATGAAGCCAGACTTTATCAACCCGGTGATGACATACGCAGTATCGATTGGCGTGTGACGGCGCGTACCGGTAAAACCTATACCAAAGTCTTTAGAGAAGAGCGCGAGCGGCCGGTATTTATTTCGGTAGATGATCGTATGACCATGCACTTTGCAACGCGCGGTGTTTTTAAATCGGTATTGGCGGCAAAGCTAGCAGGCTTATTAGCCTGGGCTGCCGAGCATCATGGCGATAGGATAGGCGGTCAATTGTTTACAGAACAGGCTTGCCATGAATTAAAGCCACAAAACGGTAGACATGCGGTACTTAGGTTTCTAAATGCTTTGGTTGATCCACAAAAATCTTCAGAGAAATCGTTCAGCTTGTCTCAAGTATTAGCACGCTTAAACCAACATGCGCGTCCGGGTAGTTTGGTTTATATCGTCAGTGATTTTCGGGGTATTAATGATGAATCTGAGGCGCATATTGCTAAGTTGGCTCGTCATTGCCAAGTTGTGCTGATTTTTATTTATGATCCTTTAGAAAACAGTTTGCCGGCTAAAGGTCGTTTTAGATTTACTGATGAACGTAGTGATGTTGTAGTTGATGCCGGTGATCAAAAAGCGCTATCTGAATATCATCAACGTTTTATTGAGCGACTACAACGTATAGAATCATTGGCTAAAAAAACAGGTTTAGCCTTTATTCAATGCAGTACGCAAGATGATCCTGTGCAATGTTTAAGATGATGATCGACATACATTGCTTAATGGCGACACGGAGTCTCTGTAGGGACAGGTCGCGACCTGTCCTTTTGATGATTTAAAACCAAACTAAGTTCTTATCCTAATCCTGCTGTAATTAACTGAATAAAATGCAAGAAACTGAACTTCCTCTTAAAGACATACATCTGCCTGATGCGATCAGTTGGTGGCCTCCGGCTATTGGTTGGTGGTTTTTGATCGTGTTGATTCCAACCTTCTTAGTGTTTTCGTACTGGCTTTATAAACGACTAACTCGCAAAACGGCACTAAAAACAGCGAAAAAAGCCTTACTTGCTATCAAACTTAATGTAGAGCTTGATAACACCCAAAAGCTACGTGAACTGTCTATGTTACTCAGACGTGTCGCTGTGAGCTTAGCACCTAGAACAGAAGTGGCAAGCTTAACTGGGCAATCATGGTTAGCATATCTTGATCAATCATTAACGGGCGCACCTTTTACAGAAGGCGGTGGGCAATTTTTGATTTCCGCGCCTTATCGTAATGCTGCGCCTAGCGATCAAGACATAACTCTATTCATCAGTCTTTGCGAAGATTGGCTTAAAGCTCAAACTAAACCTGCCAAAAACAAAAAAACATCATGATTCATTTTGCATGGCCTTGGCTGTTAACCGTATTGCCTTTACCTTTATTGATACGCTGGTTGTTGCCTGCTCAGAACCCAGTCGAACAAGCGGCTTTAAAAGTGCCGTTTTTAGCGGATTTTTCCTTAGGTCAAACCACAGCGAGTTCTCAAGCTAAGCAATGGCCGTTATTACTAGCGGCTATCGCTTGGTTGTTATTAGTGTTAGCTTGCACGCGTCCTCAATGGCTGGGTGAACCCATAGAACAAGCTGTCAGTGGTCGAGATTTAATGCTGGCGGTCGATTTGTCGGGCAGTATGGAAGAGCAAGATTTTATGATCAACAATAAGCCGGTCGATAGATTGACGGCTAGTAAATGGGTGGCGGGTGATTTTATTAATCGACGAGTAGGTGATCGCATCGGCTTGATACTGTTTGGCACTCAAGCTTATTTGCAAACCCCGTTAACCTTTGACAGAAAAACCGTACTGACTTTATTGAATGAATCGGTGATCGGTCTGGCTGGTGAGAATACTGCGATAGGAGATGCCATAGGTTTGGCAGTTAAGCGTCTTAAAAACCAAGCTGCCAATAGC
>Ga0364860_10603_pt1 | contig 19592 bp, 17 predicted proteins | sample ExccelAu500001D4_FD_206916 | JGI IMG/M metagenome (GOLD analysis project Ga0364860, IMG submission 206916) | Enriched cells from Trout Bog Lake Hypolimnion, Wisconsin, USA - BchlTB.Aug20.5000.01 .D4 | ecosystem: Environmental > Aquatic > Freshwater > Lake > Hypolimnion/Profundal zone | place: USA... | reverse complement strand
AAAGCCGTTTGAAATCCCTGTTTTTCTCGCGCGTATTCGCGCTCTTTTAAGGCGTTCGCGTGAGGCGAGCACGGGCGTGGTCTCAAAAAAATTGAAAATCGGGGACCTCTCCCTCGATACAGAAACGTACGAAGTGAAGAATAAAGACGAAAAACTGTCCCTCACTCCAAGTGAGTTCAAACTCCTGAAGGCATTAATGGAAAACTCCGGAAAAGTGCTCTCGCGCGACAAACTGATTGAGCTGGTTCAAGGAGAAGGCGTGATTGTCGTGGATCGCGCTATTGATACCCATGTCTTTGGGTTGAGAAAAAAAATGGGAACCTGTGCAGACTTTGTTGAAACCATTCGTGGAGTGGGCTATCGAATGAAGGCGGATGCTTAAACGTTGGTTCGGCCCTAAAAGTACAAAAGACTCTGATATAGATCCGGGGTTAGATCCGGGGTCGGAAATCGCAGAAAAGTACGATTCGAGAACGGGTCGCGCTCACGGCCATAGGGGTGAGGCGGGTGGAGAGAGCAGTAACGAGACCATCGACTCGCTCCGCGCCGAGCGAGATGAACTTTCGACCCTGGTTGCCGGGATTACGGATGCGATTCTTGCGATTGATAGTGATGAGGAGCCGCTCTTCTATAATTCTCAGTTTGCGGTGATCGTCGGGCAGGATCGATTAAGTCAATCTCGCGTGAAGCTCATCGAGTTAATTAGGGACCCCGATATTTTACAAGCATTTCGATTTTCCTTGAGTGAGGGAAAAGTTTTTAATCTGAAGGCGGTTCCTCATTCGCTGGGAGATCGAAAAAAGTTTTATTCCCTGAGTGTTTCGCCTCTTCGGAGGCCGGACCGGTCGATTTATGGGGCGGTTGGAATTTTTCACGACGTGACGGAGTTGAAGCTCGCAGAACAAATGCGAATCGACTTTGTGGCGAACGTGTCTCACGAACTCCGTACCCCGTTGACTGCGATCAAGGGCTATACGGATACGATCATGCAAGACCTGAAAGAGCACCGCGAAGTGGAGCTGTCGTTTGTGGAGACGATTTCGAGAAACACGGAGCGCCTGATGGCTCTTGTGCGAGACCTGTTAGACCTTTCGACCATGGACTCCGGGATTGATTACCTTCAGAAGGAAAAAATTTCGACCGAAGAGCTCACGGACCGGATCGTGAGTCAGCTTCGAAGCAGCATTGATTCTCGTGCGCAGAATTTGGATATCCAAATCAAAACGAGTTTTGTGTTTGCGGACCAAAAGCGAGTCGAGCAAGTCCTTGTCAATCTTTTAGACAATGCTTCGAAATACACGCCTAATGGCGGGACCCTGAAAGTCATTTGGATGACGAAGGAAAACTCGGGCGATACTCTCTTAAAGGTGGAAGATACGGGGCCTGGAATCGCGCCTGAACATCATGACCGTCTGTTTGAGCGGTTTTACCGCGTCCAGAAGGATCGCTCACGCGAGAGTGGCGGGACGGGCCTGGGCTTGGCGATTGTGAAGCACATCATGCAACGCCATGGGGGCGCAGTGTGGCTTAATTCTGAAGCCGGTCGAGGCTCCCGATTTACGTGCCAGTTTCCTAACGAAACTCAAACACGAACCTAAACGGACTCTGAATCTCTTTTTTTGAAAATCATTCATCATGAACAAGTATGATGCTATGCGATTTTCAAATTTTAGCGATGGAAAATTTTCGATTCCAGAGATCGTTGATCTTTATGGGTCGAGGGGTTTTGGATCGATTGCGATTACGGATCACCTCTGTGAGGATCGAACCATTATCGGAAAAGCCTCGGCGTACTTAGGTAAGACTTTGACTCACGCGAGTTTTCCGCTCTACCGAGAGATTCTGAAGAGTGAGGCCAATCGGGCTTGGCGCCAATATCGTATGCTCCTTGTTCCGGGGTTCGAACTCACGCGAAATTCAATCTTGAATCATCGCTCTTCGCATATCCTAGCACTCGGGGTGAACGAGTGGATTTCGGCTTCGCTTAGCGTGGAGGAGATTTGTGCGCAGATTCATGACCTGGGGGGGCTTGCGGTCGCAGCTCATCCCGTACCCACCGGAAATTTTGAAAAACAAACGCTGTATCTTTGGGGGAAACGCGATGAGTACGCTAAGCACTTCGACGCTTGGGAAGTGTCGATCGGAAAGAGGCTATTTCCCGAGGTGATGGAAAGTGGCCTTCCCATGATCGCAAACAGTGACTTCCATCGGAGGGAGCATTTCGAAAGTTGGAAATCCCTTTTATATTGTGAACAAGATTTCCAAGCCATGAAGTACGCCATCCGCACTCAGAACATGCGTCTCAAATATGTTTCAGATGAAGGAGATCTCCATGAATCTATCCTCGATCGGATTACTCACCAGTTGGACCTTCGGGGCCGGACTCCAGGTTTGGGCCGCGGGTACTTTCCTGCTTCGCTCTAGCCTGAGACCCAAGGGCCCCGCCCCCTGGTGCAAGAACCGATTTCTGTTTTGAAGCCCTTGAAGGGCGTTGACCCGGATCTTGAAAAGAATCTCGAAAGTTTTTTTCTCCAAAATTATTTCGATTTTGAGCTTTTATTTTGTGTGCATTCGGAGCTCGAGCCTGCGCTCGAAGTCGTGCGCCGATTGCAGGCGAAATACCCGCTCATTAAATCCCGAATTATGATTTCTCCATTATCCCCGGTGCCGAATCCGAAAGTGGGAAACCTTTGGAAAGCCATCCACCAAGCAAGGTACGATTGGATTTTGATCAGTGACAGCAATGTCCGGGCACCGGTGGATTACTTAGGGAAATTAGCCCAGGAAATGGGCCCGGGTGTGGGAATGGTGAGTTCCATCGTCCGCGGTGAGGGATCTCGTTCATTCGGTGGGGATTTAGAGCAAGTTTACCTGAACACTTTCTACGCGAAGGGGATGGTTGCGGCTGATCTGGTCGGTAAACCGTGTGTGATCGGAAAAGCGATGCTCTTTCGAAAGCAGTTGATTGAGCGCATGGGGGGGGATGAAGACTCTGGGCCAATACCTCGCGGAAGATTATGTGGCGGGTCTGGGTACGCGCTACTTAGGTCAACGAGTGGTGCTCTCACAGGAGCCCGTGACTCAAGTGATTGGAAAATACTCATTTAACGATTTTTGGAAACGCCATATCCGTTGGGGACGCATTCGCAAAGCCCAAGCGCCCCTAGCTTTCATGGTTGAAATTTTTAGTTATCCGGCTCTTCTCTCGGTATCGGGGGCTGAGATCCTTGGGCCTTACTTGGGGGTGCCGAAGGTGGATTTACTTTGGGCTTTGTCTTTTGTTTTTTTCTACCTCGATGTCGCTGTGATGATGAGTCTAGGTGCGTCGGTTTCTCCGCGGTCTCTCTTCGCTTGGTGGGTGCGTGAGGCGCTTGCGCCGATTCAGTGGGTCTGTGTTTTGATGGGGAACCAAGTGGATTGGCGGGGAAATTTGATTAAGGTTGAGCAGGGCGGGCTAATTACCGTAAGAAATAGCACGAGCTAGAACAACGCTAGAAGCTCCGTGAGCTCCTGCGCTCATTTGATCTATGGGGGACTCAAAATGATGCAGGATGGGCCTTTTTGTCGTAAGCTCTTCACATGGATAATCTCACAGAACTGAAACGCCTCATAGACGGAATCCGATTTTCTTCCGACCCAAGTGATCTCGAAAATTATGGTAAAGATTGGAGTGGCGTCATTCCCCCGGCCCCCTCCCTCGTCGTATTTCCCGCATCGACCGAGGAAGTGTCGCGAGTCCTTCGCGCCTGCTTGAAATTGAAGCTTCCCGTGGTGCCCTCAGGAGGACGCACGGGGCTATCGGGCGGAGCGATGGCGGGTAAGGGTGAAGTGGTTCTGAGTCTCACGCGCATGAATCAGATCGGCCCACTCGATTTGAGAGGGCATACCTTGTATGTCGAAGCGGGTGCTGTTACCGAAGCGGTTCATCGCTACAGCGAAGAACAAGGTCTTACTTGGCCCGTGGATTTTGCTTCCAAGGGATCGAGCTGTGTGGGGGGAAATATCGCCACCAATGCAGGCGGAGTTCGGGTGATTCGTTATGGGCTCACGCGTGAGTGGGTCTTGGGTTTAAAGGTTGTTCTGATGAACGGTGAGGTTTTAGACCTTATGTCACCGCTCGAAAAAAATAATACGGGCTATGATTTAAAGCAGCTCTTTATTGGGAGTGAGGGGACGCTTGGCGTGGTGACTGAGGCCGTCTTGAAACTTTGTCCTGTTCCGAATCAAGGGAAAACGCGAGTGTGTTTTTTTAGTCTCAGCGATTTCAGCGCGGTACTCGATCTCTTTCAGGAGGCGCGTCACGGCCCCTTTCTCCTTTCGGCTTTCGAGTGTCTGACGGATCGTTGTCTAGGTGAAGTGATGAAAATGGGACTGAGGAATCCGACCAATATCCCGGGTGCCGTTTATGTGCTTATGGAGGTTGAAGAAGAAAGTCCAGAATTGATGGAAACGTGGATCGGAACGGTGTTTGAGCGGGAATCGGTTTTAGATGGAGTGATGGCCCAAGCTCCCCATGAAGCAAAATCTCTCTGGGCCGTGCGCGAACAAGTCGCTGAAGGAATTATGCGAGGCGGGGAAGTGCATCAGCATGATCTTTCGGTTCCGATTGGGCACCTCGTGGATTTTGCGTCGGACCTGCGGTCGGTTTATGAAAAAGCGTATCCCGATTTTGAGAGTTTTATTTTCGGGCACATTGGGGACGGAAATTTACACATTTTTATTCGAAAACCCAAAGCGATGGCGTCCCCTGATTTTCATCAAGCGTGTGAAGGGGTGGATCGAGTCTTGTTTGAGTTAACTCAAAAGTACGGGGGCTCGGTCAGTGCCGAGCACGGGATCGGTTTATTGAAAAAACCAGCACTTCCTTATTCGCGGAGCGCCCCTGAAATCGAGTATTTTCGAGCGATCAAACATGTTTTCGATTCCGAGGGTTTATTGAATCCGGGGAAAATTATTTAGTTTCCGATCAATTCGCGACAAATCTCTCGAATACTGGCTCCGCCTTCGTAGCTGTTTTCAATTATATTTTGGATGGAGTCCCGATCGATCTTGAGTCTCGAGATCGTAGTTTTTGGGCCACCGAAAATTCCTTGGATTTTGAGGTGCGCGCCTTCTCCATGAAAGGGCATTGAAGCGCGAGAAAGCCAGACTTTTCCCCAACCCGAGTAAGCGCTTCCTGAGTGCAAGGTGAGATATCCTTTTTTATCGCGTGAGAGACTTCCTGCTTCTTTCATCGAAGATCCATATTCGAATAAGCACGTTTTCCCAGCCGTTCGGCTCACGATGATGACTGAGTTAAACCAGTCTTTGGAGTTCACTAGAATCTCGCCTGTGCTTGAATTCGCGCTCGATTTTGGCGTCGCCTCAGTGCGGGCGGCCTTTAAGTTAGTGATATTAAAATAGTCGGGAAATTGAACGGTATAGGCGGCTGTTCGATCGTGAGGAACTCCGGGTGCATAGTAGATTTGTCCTAGCGGAGTTTGTTCGAGAAGAGATTCGATATTCTGGAATTTTTCCTGAAGAGCCTCTTCGCTCCAGTCCTTCCCATCAAGTGCAAACTTAAAGAAAGCATTCGGGTCATAATCCCGGTCGCGTCGGGAATAGGTTTTGTACATCCTGTCGTAGGATCTGAGGTCCCCCGAGTGATCTTGAATCCACTGAAGTTCATTCTTCATTTCAGTTTTAATTTCTGGAGTTCCGTAACTCCAGGACTCAACGACTTGATCTGAACAAATCGTGTATTCATTGTAATTTTTTCCGCCGTAGTAGCCAAAAATCACGGTATTTTTCCGCTCTGCGGGCGTCAGGTATTTGCAGCCCCCTGTTTTGTCCCAGGATTGGTTCCAATAAAATTTTACGTGCGGTTTTAATTTAATCCGAATGACGTAGTCCCCATAACCAAAACTCCCGATCGGAGTACGCCAGAGCCATAGTGTATCTTTAAAAGGAAGAAACCGGCCCGTCAGGTTCATTTCAGAAAGATATCCATTTAACTCTTTCGTCGTTTTCCACGAATAAAGAACCTCAGGAGCACATTGAGGGATGGGGGCAATAGGGCTAGGACTCGCGTCTACATTTAGAACCATGGGGGCGACCACGTGTCCACCTCCGTCGAGTTCACACTTTTTTCGCGTGTACTCCGTATCTGCGTCGGCGATCGAAGTGACAAGGACTAAAAGAATTAAAATTTTCAAGGGTAGAAGTTCGTGAAGTGAGTGAGATGTTTTTTGCATTTTAGAGTGCCTTCTTATGGTGCATAGGAGAGCAATATCTAAGCCATATTCACTTGGAAAAAAGCGGTTTTTACGGAATTATTTCGTATAGAGTTAGATTATACACGGTTTGAGCGGCTCCGTCTCAGAGGGGAGGGCGTAGGGTGTCTAGGTTTTTTACGAGTGTTCACTCCGGTGCCCACTAACGTTGTCCCCGTCACCTTCCTTGAGTTGAAAAAAACCGAGTGCGGAGATGACCGTCATAAAACCAAGCATAATAAAGGCTCGATGCATTCCATGAACGAGCTCATCGCTCGTCGAGTGAAATCGATCAGGAATGAAGATTGCTGTGGCGAGCGAAGCAGTAGCCACTCCGAAACTGAGCGAGAGTTGTTGAACGGTGCTCATGAGGGTGCTTGCCATGCTGGTATCTTTCGTGGAGATGTCCGCATATCCAAGCGTATTCATGGAGGTGTATTGGAGGGACGAGAAAATCCCAAACCCCACGGCGAGACACACAATAAAAAATACAGAGGTCCCTCGTTGAATGAGCGAGAAAGACATAATAAATAGACCAATAAAAGCCGTATTGATGAGGAGTAGTTTTCGATAGCCGAAAAAATTTAAAATCCTTTGAATCCAAATTCGTAGAATGATCGCGGCAAGAGACTGAGGAAGAATGAGAAGGCCGGACTGAATGGGGGAGTAACCGAGCCCGACTTGATACAAGAGAGGAAGAAGAAAGGGCATCCCACCCGCTCCAAGGCGAGTAAAAAAATTCCCGCCGACCGCAGCGCCCAGTGTGCGGATTTTAAGAAGTTCAAGTCGAAGGAGAGGGTTTGGAATTAGTTTTGAGTGGTATTGGTAACCGAGGAGAAGGAAAAAAGCGACTCCGAGGAGTCCGGCGATTTCTCGGCCACTGAGCGTGTGTTCGCCGAAAACTTCGAGCACGTAGGACAGGAGCGAAATCCCACTTCCGAGGAGAACAAGTCCAACGAGGTCCAAGCGATCCACTTTTTCTGCAAAGTAATTTGGAAGGTGACGGTAGACGAGATAGAGCCCGAGAATTCCTATGGGTAAGTTGACGAAAAAAATCATGCGCCAGTGAAAAAAGCCAACAATAAGGCCTCCAATTAGGGGCCCGATCATCGGACCGATGAGCGCTGGGATCGCAACAAATGTCATGGCATGGACGAGTTCGTTCTTTGGAAAAGTTCTGACGAGGGTGAGCCGCCCCACGGGGACCATCATGGCGCCGCCGCAGCCTTGAAGAATGCGAGAAAAAACGAGAAAATGAATATTGCTTGAAATTCCACACAAGAGCGAGCCTAGGGTGAAGAGTCCGATCGCGGATGAAAAAACTCTCCGTGTTCCGTAGCGATCCGCAACCCAGCTACTAATCGGAATAAAAACCGCGAGGCTGAGCGTATAGCTGCTGAGAACGGATTTCATACTCAGGGGAACGACGTGAAGGGCGAGTGATAGGGTGGGCACAGCCGTGTTGAGAATCGTTGCGTCGAGGGATTCCATAAAAAATGCAATAGCGACTAGCCAGGGCAAAAGAGTTTTGATGCTTTTCATGACTCCATCTTGCCTTAAATTATCATGGGCGACAAAAAAACTACGAACAGGTGTTAATAAAATGACACAGTTTCGTGTCTAAAGTTCGTTCAGTAGACAAGTGTGTGAGGGGGCGGTAAAATAAGAAAAGGATGAGATTAGATTTGAGTCGTATTCTCGTAGTGTTTATCGCCTTTAGTTTTCCTTGGCTTTCTTTCGGAGAGCTGGGGGGGGATGTCGCGTCTATCGATAAAGATGCTTTAGCCCTTCATGCTTCGCATAATGTGATGCGAGCCTCTGCAGTTTCAGTGCAACACGAATTAAAAACTCAGTCAGTTACTCTCCATCAATACCTCGGACAAGATAATAAGGTTTATGCTGTGGCTTGGAGGGGTGTTCAGCACCCCGATTTAAAAACAGTTTTAGGGGATTACTATGCGGGTTACCTAACTGCGATTGGTCAATTGCAAAGCCGTAAAATTCGCACGCGTGCGGCGGTGATCGAAGTCGGAAATTTACATGTTGAAGTTGGGGGACACCCGGGTTTGGTTTTTAGTCATGTCTGGTTAATCGATCGCATTCCCGTGGGAACGAGTACGAATGACATTCAGTAATTCGGTAAAAAATTATTCATGGGTTTTGTTTTTTTTATTTTCGGCGTGCACCGTTAAAACGGTTACGGGGACGACGAGCAATAATTCTGTCAATGGCTCGTGTCCTGCGGCGGTCAGTGGCTGTACAAGCGCCACGGGTGGGAGCGCGATTCCTACCTCGAGCACCAACGTGATTCCTGTTTATGTGGCTGACCCGGCGACAACGGGAGCTTGGTGGGCTCCTAATTCTCCACTTGTTTCGGTCACCGTCTGTTCTCCGAATCATACTTTAAACTCGCAGTGCCAAGTGATTAGTAATGTTCTTTTAGACACCGGAAGTTATGGGCTTCGGATTTTCAAATCTGCCCTCACCAATGCAGGGGTGGTCTTAAATCAGCAGACCGTCACAGTATCAGGAAAGACGTTGAATTTAGGCGAATGCGAAACATTCGGAATTGGAGCAGATTGGGGCGCGGTGATGAATGGGGATATCAAGCTTGGAAATCAAACCGCTTCGAACACGCCGATTCAGGTGATTGATAATAGTTTTGGATCTATGCCTTCCTCCTGTGCACAAAATTGTCCCAATACGGATCCTTGCAGTGCCGGTTATAACGGAATCATCGGAGTGGGACCCTACTTGCTTGATCCTGGTTCTTACTACGCATGCAGTGGTACATCGTGTTCGTCTTGTGCAGAAGGCAGTTGTATGACCGCAAGCCAACTCATTGTGAACCCGATCTCAAAATTCGGAGCCGGCTTTAATAACGGATTTTCTCTTACGCTTCCATCCGTTTCGTCTTCCGGGAATTCTCAGGTCACAGGAACGGCGACGTTAGGAATCGGTTCAGTCACATCATCGACTGGAAATGTGTATGCATCGGATAGCGCTATTGAAGATGATCTTAATTTTATGACCGTATTTCAGGGTACGACCTATGGCGGTCCTGTTTATACTTCAACTCTCTCTTTTTTAGATAGTGGCTCAAACATGTTTTTTTTCCCCTGGAGCGCAGCGGACTGTACGGAGTATGTAGGGCTTTTTTGTCCGGGGAGTACAACTGCACTGAGTGCGACGGTGACAGGCTACAACAGTATTCCAGCCAGCCCTTATACGGTGAACTTTTCGGTGGGGAATGGGGATGCGCTTTTAAACTCGGGAAATACGGCGTTTAATAATGTGGGCGCAAGTATGAGTGGGTGGTTTGACTGGGGGCTGCCCTTCTTTTTCGGGCGGACGGTTTATGTCGGCCTGGAGGGAAAGAGTGCGACCGTTAATGGATCGAGTCATACTGGACCCTACTGGGCTTTTTGAAGGTGTCAAAAAAAGAGCATATTTTCCATTTCAGGGATGAGTGATATTCTGTGATTATTCCTGTTTAGTAAAATAAAAATAAAATGGAGATAGAGTGATATGGATTTTGATGAAGCAATTCGCGCGCACAGTGCATGGAAAACAAAACTCTCTGGTTATTTAAAAAATCCGGACGGTTCTTTAAAACCGGCTGATATTCAGCCGGATAATAAGTGTCCGCTCGGACAATGGATTTATGGGGAAGGCTGCAAGCACTCTGCAATTCCAGAATATGGGACACTGAAAACGGAGCACGCACGTTTTCATAAAGCGGCTGCTGAAGTCGTAAAAAAAGCAGACTCGGGCCAAAGCACTGCGGAAGATACAGCGATTGGAAGCAAAAGCGAGTTTGGGGTAGCTTCGAGCGCGGTGGTCACAGCGATCATGGTCATTAAACGAAAAGCGGGATAAGGTTTACTTAATTTTAAGTTCCGCACATTTCGGTTTTAAGGCGTAAAGTCAGGTAGTCCATCCATTTCTTAATTCGCAAGGGGATCTTTTTCTGCGGAGGGAGAACGAGATGGACTACGTCTTTGTCGGTGGTCCATTCTGAAAAAACTGACACGAGTTCTCCATTTTTAATCTGCTCCCGCACGAGGTAAGGCGGAAGAATTCCGAATCCAAGCCCCTGTATGGCGAGTGTTCTCAGTAGAAAAAAATTCGTACTCGAAAATAGAGGATTCAGTTTTAAGGCGCGCCTTTCTTTTTTTGAAATAAAAACAGTTTTTATCCTTTTTTCCATCCCTTCGGCCTGAAAGGCAAGGTAGGGGATTTTCTCCAATTCTTCGAGCCGCTCGGGTGAGTTAAAAGACTCGTAAAGCTTAGGGCTCATCACTGCTTCCATATGGATTTCACCTACTGACCTTTGAATGAGGGTATCGCCACTGATAGGGCCTACACGCAGAGCTAAGTCGAAAGACTCGCCGATGAGGTCTACCAGTCTATTTGAAACATCGAGGTGGAACGTCACTCGCGGATGAAGATCGAGAAACCCTTTACAGATTCCGCCCAGGAGTTCCACTCCCGTATCTTCTGGAACACTCATGCGGATTAAGCCCGAGACGTCATTTTGGGTGTCGTTCAGGTTTTCGAGCGTGGCCTCGAGCTCTGTAAAGAGAGGTGCACTTTTTTCAAAAAGCGTTTTCCCTGCTGGGGTGAGTTGTAGCTTTCTCGTGGTTCGGTAGAAGAGTTGTACTCCGACTTCAGACTCCAGAGCGCTAATGGAGCGGCTGATTTTCGATTTTGGGCTTCGCAGTGCGCTAGCGGCCTTTGTAAAACTTCCACTGATGACGACTTGGTGAAAGAATTTGAGGAGATTAAGGTCTTTTTGCATGGTTTTTTAGGTTCCTGGGGGGCCTCAATGATTGTCTCATTTATTGCAACAATGTTATCTAAAAGGTCTATCTATCGCAACAATATGTTTTAGGGTAGGTTAGAGAGAAGAAATAGGAGAAAAATCATCATGAAATACAATCTACTCGTCCTGACTTTGGCTTTCGTATCGTCCGCATTTGGGGAAACAGCGAATGGCCTTCCTGCGGGCCAGTTTCAACTGGACTCGATGCACTCAAAAGTAGGCTTTGAAGTCCCTCACCTCGTGATTTCGACCGTCGAGGGTCGATTCGATAAATACGAGGGTTCCATCACTCTCGGAGATTCTATCTCGAAAACAAAAGTGTCGGTTACCATCGATACGGCTTCGATTGATACGGGAACTGCGAAACGAGATGAGCATTTAAAAAGTGCTGACTTTTTCGATGTGAAAAAATATCCAAAAATTAAGTTTGAGAGCCTTTCTGCGGAAGGAACGCCTGAGGGTTTCAAGCTTACGGGAAATTTGACGATTAAAGACGTGACGAAGAAAGTCGTTTTGGAATCAAAATACCTGGGCTCGGTTAAGGATGGCTTCGGAAACCTGAAAATCGCTTTTGAAGGTAAAACAAAAATTAGCCGTAAAGAGTTTGGTCTGAAATGGAACGGACTCGTCGAAGCAGGCCCTGCAGTTGGGGATGAAGTCACGATCATCCTTAAAGTTCAGGCCGGCCACCCAATCTCTACAAAGTAATAAGTCATCGATACAAAAAAACCGAGAAGGGAAAAGTGCCAGATGAGTTCAAAAGAAGCAGCTTCACCTCTCCCTTCTCGGTTTCCAGTCGCATTTCTTGCGCACGGGTCGCCCATGAACGCCGTGACGAAAAATTCTTTTACGGATGCGCTCGTGGATTATTCAAAAAAACTTCCGCGGCCAAAAGCGATTGTGGTCGTTTCGGCTCATTGGTTAACGACGGGGACGTTCGTGACCACGGCGGAAAAACCGAAAACCATTCATGATATGTATGGCTTTCCAGAGGTTCTTTATAAAATTCAGTATCCAGCCCAAGGCTCAAAAGAAGCGGTTCGAGATTTGAGTGCCGTGTTGAGTGACCTGCCACTCCAGCGTGATGAAGGCGAGTGGGGGTATGATCACGGAACGTGGAGTATTCTGAGATGGCTCTATCCTTTGGCTGATGTTCCAGTGGTGCAGTTGAGTATTGATTTTTCGAAGGGGCCTGAGTTTCATTATGAGCTTGGGAAAAAATTACGCCCCTTGAGAGAAATGGAATACCTGATTCTGGGGAGCGGAAATATCGTTCATAATCTCAGGCGATTTAGCTGGGATGAAAATGCTCCGGCGATGGACTGGGCTATGGAATTCGACTTTTGGGTTAAGGAGAAGCTACTCCGCCGGGAGGATTCTGCTTTGGTTCATGATTTTCTAAAGTCTGAAGTGGGTCGAGTGAGTGTCCCTTCTTTGGATCATTACCTTCCACTTTTAGTGATTTTAGGTGCAGCGCAGGAGACAGAAGTGCCCCGGTTTTTATATGAGGGGATTCAAAATGGGTCCATTGCCATGCGGTCTGTGGCTTTTTCAGGATAAAGCAGCGTCAAAAGAACATCGCGGCTTGATTCTTGTCTTGGGCGGCCTTCGGGATAAAATAATAAGCAGGGTCTAAAAAGACGCACTTCATTGGTACAGATTATTGTCGATAAGAGAGACAGTATGATGAGCTCAAAAAATAGACTACACAATGCGTTTTCATTTTTCGGATTGGGCGGACTTGTGCTGACAGTTTGGACATTTTCCGCGAGTGCGGCTGAGTTTGTACAGCCAGCGCGGTTCGCGATTAGAAATGCCAGTGGAAGACTCGTGAAGAGAGTGGACCCCGCCGTCGTTGCAGCCTCGGGAGCTGAGGCCACCTTTTCTGAAGTGAATGATGAAGTGAAGCAGTTGAATCGTTCCGTCGAGCTCGAAAAAGCTGAGATGCTCGAGGATTCGCGCGCCTTATTGGGCAAACAAAAAGGCGAAGGCTTTGATGGTGCGCGGACGCAGGTGAAGCGGTTAGAGAGTGAATATTTTCGAGCGTACCTCAATGCGAGCGAAAGGTCGGCGTGTCAAGTGGGCTACGAATTGAGTGTTGTGTTTCTTGAGCGCACTCAAGAATGTGTCGTGGAGGTTCGCTGTCCCTCGGTTTCGGGAATTAAACGGGAGTCGACCGTAAAATGTAGCCAAATTGAAGGAACGTTTCTGAGAGATTTAATTTCCGATGCAGTCGAAGAAAAGCGCGCAGCGGACTCTGATGTTGAAAAAAAACTACGTTCCGTTGTGAATGGAAACGATGTCGAAAATAAGAATCGGATTCCTTCCAATATTCCAAAATAAGGATTTAACAGAATTTTTTCAGTGCAGGATAAAGCACAGTTCATGCTTATTCTGACTTAAGTGGATGATTTCTGCGCCTGGAATTCGGGCGAGCTTCTCACAAGACTTGAGGTCTGTTTTTCCTTTGAATTTAAGCGTAATAATAAAGTGAGGACGTGGATTAAGCTTGAGCCAAGGCTCAAGGAGGGATTCCACTCGATCTGGGTCGCAGATCATATCCGAAAAAAACCACCCTAAAGGGGTCTCGTTTGATCCAGAGATCTGAAGAACCTCTTCGGGCTTGAGTTTAAAAGCGTCTTTCTTTAAGTAGTGCACACCTGTCATTTTCAAAACAGCGGGGTCGAGGTTTGCGCCATCGACGGATACGACGGTGGCCCCCAAGCGAGAAAGAACATAGGTCCATCCCCCTGGGCAGGAGCCCAGATCGAGTGTTAAATCTCCTGGCTTTGGCAACTCGCCAAAACGCGAAAGCGCTTCCCAGAGTTTTAAATAGGCACGGCTCGGCGGCCCTGATTTTTCTTCCTGAAACCGAAAGAGCCCACCCGGAACGGGCGCAGAAAGTTTTAAGGTATAAATCAGCGTATTTTCATCGAGGAGAAAAAATGAACCGATTCCATCTTGTGGAATGAAAGCCGGCCCAGAAAGAGTGAGGAGACGAGGGGTGTTGATTTTTTCAGATAAGAGCTGAGTCCTTCGATGAAAATCAAAGGCGAGGGGTGACCACTTTTTTACGGGAAGAGATTTTAAAAATCGTGCGGCCTCTGTGATGGATTCAAAACGAAATAGCGAAGCGTCCACCCAATGGTCTACGACCCAAAACGGTTTCTTTATTTCCTGAGAAAAAGAAATCGATTTCCATGAAAAGAAGGGATGAATTCCACGTTCTTTTTGTTCGTTTAGGACTTCACCCATCCAGTCCTCGGGATGAAAATAGACCTGAAACTGGGAAGGAAAGGCCGATCGAGTCATTTTCGAGCCCAACCTTGTTGTCTGAGGTGTTCAAAGGCCGCGATCGAGGCGGCAATGCTCACATTTAAGGACTCCACATTTCCGAACTGGGGAATGTTTAAAAACTGAACAGCGGGGTAGTTCTCTTTTTTGAAGCTTAGCCCAAATTCCTCGTGACCGACGACGAATGCGGTTTTTTCAGGAAAAGGCGTCATGCCGAGCGTGTGCTCCCCTTTAGGATCGAGTGCAAAAATCTGAAACCCTTCATTCTCTAAGATCGAAAAGGAGTCTTCAATCCTCTCAAAGGCGAGCACGCGAGTTTGTTTCACGGATCCTCGGGCGTGAGCCGTATCGAATTGTCCTATTCCCACCAGGTGAACTTCAAAGAGTCCCAGCGCATTGGCGGTGCGGATAATTTTTCCGACGTTGTGACCGGGCTTCAGGTGATCAAGAATTAAGATACAAGAGTGGGGTCCACGAGGCTGGTGTTTTGCCAAAATCATGGATTGGACATAATTTTTTTCAATCTGCTTCCACGGGCGTTTTTTCTTCATCGTTTAAAGCGTGAGCATGAGTTGGAATAAGAGTCTTGCGCCCACGTTCCCGTTCCATTCGTTATCGGGGTCAGAGCTTGGAGCGACTTCTACAAGATCGGCGCCCACGATTTTCCGTCCACTTTTTTTCACTCGCCAGATTAAGTCCAGAGCTTGTTCGAACTCGAGGCCTCCAGGAACGGGAGTTCCCGTGTCCGGACAAAGTTTAGGGTCCAGAGCATCAATATCAAAGCTGATGTACACTTCGTCGCTCAGGTGTGAAACGATTTCGTCTGCGATTCGCCCAAAACTCTCCCCATTGTAGAGGCGCGTTTTCATATCCCAATCAAAGTAGGTCGTGATTTTCGGATCCCGCTCGATGCGATTTATTTCTTGTTCGGAGACATCGCGAATGCCGACTTGGACGAGCTTCTTAACCCCGGGAAAACCGGCTGCGAGGTTCATGATTGAAGCGTGAGAATGAGGAAAGCCTTCATACGCTTCTCTGAGGTCCGCATGAGCATCAAAATGAAGGATCGACAGATTCTTATATTTCTCAGAATGCGCCAAAATCGGCCCAAAACTCACGCTGTGGTCTCCGCCGATCGTCAAAACTTTTTTCCCGCGCAGAATGAGTTCCAGCGTTTTTTGATGAAAATGGTGGTGTAGTTTTTCGCTCTCGTGGTTCGCTTCTTCGAGAATATCTTCCATCACCTTCGAATCTTGGGCCTTTTTCCCGGTGCCGAGGAACTCAATATAGGACTCTGTTTTTTTCCGAAGGCTGTGATTTAAAGTTTCGATTTCTTCAGGGTAAGAAACGGTTCCGAGTTTGATCTCCCAGACTTTTTTCCGAGAGGGGCTGTAGAGGTCGACTTGTTCTGTGGCCCCTAAAATGTGTTTTGGGCCTAGGCTCGTTCCCGCCTTGTAAGACGTCGTGACGTCCCAGGGGATCGATTGAAAAACGATTTCTGCCTCATCGACTGTCGTCTCAAAACAAAAATAATTTCCGTTTGGAATCGCGATTCCACTTGGGTCAAACGTGGACGGCTCAGAAGTGGGAGTAGTGTCTTTCGTATTCATCTGGCCCCTAAGATAGTTCTGCGGCTACGGCTTGGGCAAGCACTTTTACTTGAGTTTCATCACGCAGGGGGATGACTTGAGTTCTGAAGCTGAGGAGGGCATTTGCTTTTCGATAATAGGCCATTTGACGAAGTTGGCTTTTAAGGCCTTCGATTGCGTCATCGAGCGCTGTGTTGTGAGGGGATTCGAGCTGCGCTGATTTTAAGGTGACTGAGACTGTAAAGGTATCTATCACTTTTTTGAAGGATCGCCCCGGGAGCATAGGCTCGAGCGTGAGTGGAATTTCTTGAGCGGGATGGGCTCCACTTTGGGTCGTTAGTCCTGTTTGGTTTTGGCCTGCGAAAATAAGATCGTCCTGCCCAAGGCTTTCTGAGTTTGGAAATATTTCGTGGGCGGGGCCCAAAAACATCTCGACTTGTGCATTTCGAAGCGCCTGTACCAGAAGGATACCGACATATTCACTAATCTGTGGGATCAAAATATGGCCTGCATCAAACTGCGGCTCAAGCTCCACTTCGCGGATTCCAAGGTTTTCCCGGTTGATGATTGAGAGAAATTTTTCCTTCTCGTAAACTTTAAGTCGTCCCTTGATTCGAAGGGTGAATGGGGTTTGGGCCAGACTCTGGGTTACAGGAGCGAGCTTCTCAGAATAATTTTTTACGTTCTTAAGGGTGTCCTGCCCCGATGACGGAGGGGGAGAAGAGAGGCGACTCTGAAACTCGGCTTCTGCAGGTGAGAAAATCGCGGTTTTTTCCTCAAGCCTTGCTTCATCGAGTGCATCCAGAGTGGGGATCACAGTTTCCTTCGGAAGGGCGCGCGTCGCCTCACTCGCAAGTGAAAGAGCTTCTTCACTCATAGGGGGGAGATTGAAATCAGGCAGGGCTGCGTTTTGTTCCGCCGAGATCGAGAGGGGCTCCATCGGAGTATTGAAATTTGAAAGCTCTTCCGGGGACATTTCCGTGCTTGAGAGGTCCGAAATGTCAGAAATAAATGCAGCACTCAGAGCAGATTCACCTGCTAATGGATCTTCCTCCATGGAATTTTTGAGTTCCAGGATCGAGGTTAAATCTTTTTTTGTCTTCCCCTCGTCACTCATTCGGTTTTACGAATTGACTCCGTGGCATTTTTTATATTTTTTTCCGCTGCCGCAAGGGCAAGGATCATTTCGTCCGGCACGTCCAACATCGGAGCTTGACCCTGAGGAGGGTGCTCCGCTGCCTGCAGCGCCACCAACAAACGGTGAGCCTCCTCCGGCGCTCGCTCCACCCGAGAGTGGGCCGCGTGAGAGTTGCATGCGGGTCGGAGTTTTATTTAAATGCGAGAGGTCTGGGAGAGGGCTAGGGGTTTTCGCTGGTGCCCCCGTCGGGATGAGGTCGCCCGATTCACTCAAATTATACTGAAAACCGGCTCCACCTTGAATTCCCTCTTCTTCCTCTTCAAATTCTTCTTCAAGTTCATCCGGGGTTTGAGCTTCGACTTGGACCGCGTAGAGTTTTCGAACCACATCCACTGAAATCGTGTCCATCATCATATTGAAGAAACGAAAACCTTCTTTCTTATACGCGACCAGTGGATCTTTTTGGCCATAGCCTTGAAGTCCAATTCCTTCACGCAGGTGATCCATCGCAAGCAAGTGATCTTTCCAGAGCTGGTCAATCGTCGTGAGAAGAATCATCTTCTCCAGGTGTCGCATCATTTCAGGACCGTATTGTTTTTCCTTTTCGGTGTAGCGACTCTCAGCAAGTTTTACGATCAGTTTTTTGAGCCCGCGATTATTAAAGGGATCAATTTCTTTTTCGTGCACGTTGGGTGGAAATTGAAGGGTCGTTGCGATCGCGGTTTTCAACTCCTGCATATCTAGGTGCGCCTGACCCTGCTCATTGCGTTTCAATTTTCCATTCGGGAAAAATTCTTCCGCGATATTCGTTGAAACTTCTTCCACCATGGAAAACGCCATGTCTCGGAGGTTTCCCCGCGCGAGCACTTCGCGTCTCCAAGCGTAAACCACTTTTCGCTGTTGGTTCATCACGTCGTCGTATTCCAGGAGGTGTTTTCGAATATCGTAGTTGTGGCCTTCAACTTTTTTCTGTGCGTTTTCAATCGCCTTTGAAGTCCACTTGTGTTCAACCGGGACATCTTCTTCCATGGCGGCTACTGTTTTTTGAAGGAGGGCTGAATTTCCGAAAATCCGGAGCAAATCATCTTCAAATGAAAGGTAAAATCGACTTTCTCCGGGGTCGCCCTGACGGCCCGAACGGCCGCGCAACTGATTGTCGATTCGGCGAGATTCGTGTCGTTCAGTTCCTAGAATAAAGAGACCGCCTGCCTTGATGACGTCTTCTCGTTCTTTCGAGCAGCGATCGCGCCAGGTTTTGCGAACTTCTTCGTATTTCTTCGTCCACTCGGCGGCTTCTTCAGGCGTGGCGTCCGATTTAAGTTTTCCCACTTCTTCTTCAGCGAGCATATCGGGCTGACCGCCTAATAAAATATCGGTTCCGCGACCGGCCATATTAGTCGAAATGGTGACGGATCCTTTTCGACCCGCTTGGGCCACGACATAAGCTTCGCGCTCGTGCTGTTTAGCGTTCAGAACGGAGTGACGAATGTTTTCCCGGGTGAGGAGCTCGTGCAGGGCTTCTGATTTTTCAACGGAAGTCGTTCCTACCAGGACGGGTTGTCCTTTTTCATGCAAGCGTTTGATGTCGGTGATGACGGCTTTGTATTTTGCTTTTTGGTTTTTAAAAATCACGTCGGCGTTATCAATTCGAACCATGGGTTTGTTCGTTGGAATGATCGTGACGTCGAGGTTATAAATTTGTTTGAACTCGGTGGCTTCCGTGTCGGCGGTTCCCGTCATGCCAGAGAGTTTTTTATACATCCGGAAGTAGTTTTGGAAGGTGATGGTTGCAAGCGTTTGGTTTTCGTTTTCAATCTGAACGCCTTCTTTGGCTTCAATGGCTTGGTGTAACCCATCACTCCAGCGACGTCCGGGCATGAGGCGCCCCGTGAATTCATCCACAATAATGACCTCGCCATCGCGTACGACGTATTCCACATCGCGCTTGTAGAGAACTTGGGCACGCAGGGCCTGATTCACGTGATGGAGAACTTCGATATTTCGTGGATCATAGAGGTTATCGATCCCCATTCGGGCTTCCATTTTTTCGATTCCCGAGACAGTGAGGGCTGCTGATTTTGATTTTTCGTCAATGGTGTAATCGGTGTCTTTAATGAGCCCGCCGTCTTGTAAAATGTGGCGGTTGATTTTCACGTAAAGTTCGCTTGAATCATCGGTAGGCCCCGAGATGATGAGGGGAGTTCGTGCCTCATCGATCAGGATCGAATCGACTTCATCGACGATCGCGTAATTGAGTTCGCGTTGGACATAATCTTCCAAGCGGAATTTCATATTGTCGCGAAGGTAATCGAATCCAAATTCGTTATTCGTGCCGTAGCTGATGTCGCGACCATAATTTTCTTTTCGTTGAGCATCACTTAGGCCATGGACGATGATTCCGGTCGAGAGCCCGAGAAATCCGTAGATGCGTCCCATGTGTTCGCTATCGCGACGAGCGAGGTAATCATTCACGGTGACGACGTGAACGCCTTTTC
>Ga0364860_10597_pt1 | contig 19765 bp, 17 predicted proteins | sample ExccelAu500001D4_FD_206916 | JGI IMG/M metagenome (GOLD analysis project Ga0364860, IMG submission 206916) | Enriched cells from Trout Bog Lake Hypolimnion, Wisconsin, USA - BchlTB.Aug20.5000.01 .D4 | ecosystem: Environmental > Aquatic > Freshwater > Lake > Hypolimnion/Profundal zone | place: USA... | reverse complement strand
AAATAAATGGAGTAAAAGCAATTTTATGGAGTGGCCCATCGATGTGAGTACCGACATGCATTTCAGTTGACAACCTGAAATTGGTAAATCGGTCTTCTTCAATTGTTCTGACCTGATCCAGCTGCACTGGCTCATCGCCCGGGAAAACGGGGGAATCCTTGCGAAGCGAATGGGTCAGGTCTATGAGTTTCATGGGAAATGAAGGAATTAAGAATTAAGGAATTAAGAATGAAAGAACTAAGGAATAGTTAAATTTCATTCCTTCATTTATATCCTCACCATCGAACTCTCCTTAACCCACCCTTTATTGCCGTCGGGGAGGCTGACATTTACCCATTCGCCCAATTTGTCAGTCAGTTGCACGGTTACACCTTCATGAACGATAAATAATTCAGTTCCGGTCTCACTTGGCGATGACTTAACTCTTACACTGCGATCAGTAATAACTGCCGTATTATGGTTGATTAATTTCGAAGTCAGGTGAGATCCAATCGAAAATGTGATCGCGGAGAGAGAAATAGCGGCAATGGAAACCCAAAAGGCCAACCGTTTAACCCGGAATGAGCGGGATAAAAGGAATAATCCAAAAAGGGAAAGAAAGGTGAAAAACGTGATAATACTCATTGCTCCCCAGGAACTGATAGACTGTGAGTTGATCAGTTGTTTCCACCATCGGAGAAATCCGGGTTCAGGCAAGGAAACCACATTATCAATAATTTGTGTATGAGCAAGATCAAGATTATAGCGAATATCTTCATCGTTTGGGGCCAGCTTTTTAGCTCGTTCATAATTCAGGATAGCATAAGTAGCATTTCCCGATTTATAAAATGCATTCCCAAGGTTGAAATACAATTCAGCTGATTCAAATCCCTGGCTCAATACATTCTGATATTTTCGAATGGCATCCTGATATTTCCCGGAATTATAGAGCTGATTTCCGGCTGAAACCGAATCGACGATTGCATTTGCCTGCCCCCTTGAAATTGTGCAGGAGAGGATTATCAGGAGTAATAAACTATATTTTCTGATTAAGGTTTTCATTTTCATTTCATTTTTCACTGTTAAAATCAGTTGATCTCCTTATCCATTTGACCCATCACATCACATGCCTCATCGTAAATTTCAAGCATTCTGTTATTGGCTTCTCCCGGGGCAAACCTTGCATATTCGCAGGTATCGAGGATTTGGATAAAACGGTTGATCACAATTTCTGAGGCTTTATGATTTGCTAATTCAGCGGAAGCCTTGTCTTTATTTAATTCAGCAAAAGGGATAGTCATTTTATCGCTTAAATAGCCCCAGAAAGCGCGTGTAACTGCCTCGTAGAATTTTTCCGTTGCCCCGTTCTTTAAATGCATATTGGCCTCCTTTAAACGTCTTAGTGCAACTTTGCTTGCTTTTTTGTTCTTTACACGTGCTACATTGGCATTTTCGCGGATCTGTTTTTGATACATTAGGTAGAGCAGCAACAATCCCAGAACTCCTGCTAAATAAATCAGATAGAAACTAAAGCTTCCAAAGAAAATTTCCCCCTTTGGTTTCAATTCACTATTTCCCTGTTTGATGAATCGGATATCTTTGCCCAGGAATTTCACATCCTCTTTGGCAACCGAACTCATTATACCCTTGGTCGGAGTTCCATCACCCTTGGCAACATGAATTTTGAATTCCTGAGATGATTTTGTTGTATACCTGCCTGCTACAGGATCGAAATAAATAAAATTTACCGGTGGAATGGTATAATCTCCTGCAAACCTTGGCAGGAAAAGGTATTCAAATGAGATATTCCCGTTTAAGCCTTCTGCAGTTGCTGCATAGTTACTTTGTGTCTTAGGATCATAGACCTCAAAATCAGCAGGAAGCTTAAGCTTTGGCGCATTAATCAGCTTGATATTTCCATTACCACTTACATCAATACGCAGGGTAATCGCATCGTTCTCTTTTACATTGGTTGAAGTGATCGATGACCGAAGGTCAAACCGTCCAACTGCCCCTGAAAAATCAGCCGGACCTGCAGGTAAGGGATTTACAGTAACGATAACCGGATCACTGGTAACCGTTACTTTCACATTGGCAAAATTATCAAAAAAATCGTCGAAAAAGCTTTTTGCCTGTTTCACCCGTTGTTGAACGATGCAGTCAATCTTGACTTTATCAATGGTAATCGTACCGGTTTGCTGGGGGAATAATAATGTTTTCTTTAAGGTCCCGACATTGTAAATTTCTCCGTTGAACGATTCCCGCTGAAGCGAGATCTGTTGCGGTAGTGCGACATCCTGAGACCAGAAACCTTCAAAGCTGGGTAAGGAAATATCTTCAAATCCATTCAGGTTAACCTTTGAGTAGATTTTAATCGTTGCCATTGCATGATCCCCTTTATAAAGATTTTTGCGGTCAACGACCAATTTTACAAAAAGATCAGATTTGGGAACAGTTCCGGGTGTTGTTGTAGGTTGTTCTGTCCCTCCCCCAGTGGGCTTAGCGGAACCTTTGACTACCTCAATGGTCAAAGAATTTGAGGTAATTGTAGTCCCGTTTACATTAATTGAAGCGGGGTTAATCGTAAATTTACCATCTTTTTTGGCCTTCAATATGAACAGGTAAGAAAATGATACTGATTGTGAACTCGTTCCGTTAATAATCTGAAATGAACTGCTTTGTGTAGTCGATGGCCCCATTAGAATTAAAAAATCAGATAATTCCGGTAATTTTAGATTCTGACCTTTTGCATTTACAGTGAAGGCTAGCCGAAATTGTTCACCAAGTTCCACCACTTTAGGTGCTTCCATTGTAAAGCTAATTTGCTGGGAAAATCCGGGCAGGCTTAAAAGTAAAACACAAACCAATAAATAGAGATGTTTAAGTCTCATAATGTCCTTATATATTATTTATTAACAACAATATTCAAAATTAGTTATTCTTACCAGTTTTTCTCGACTTTTATTTTTTCAGCTTTCATTGCCTCAGCTTTTTTCACTTTTTCCTGAGTCTGTTTTTCATCATTCTCCAGTGCCTTCAACATCTGTTCAGCACTTTGTTTGGATATTTTATTCTGCTGAGGTTGTTGCTGCTGGTCCTGCTTGTCCTGATTCTTATTCTGATCTTGCTTGTCTTTATCTTTATTCTCATCCTTCTTATCCTTGTTTTTATCCTGATCTTTTTTATCCTTATCCTTATCTTTATCCTTGTCTTTATCCTTATCCTTATCCTTTTTTTTCTGATCCTGGTCTTTCTTTTTCATTTTCATAGCATAAGCCAGGTTGTATTTTGTCTCGGGATCATTGGGATTGATCCGCAATGCCTTTTCATAGGCTTCAATACTTGGATCATACTTTTTCTGGGCGAGCAGGGAGTTTCCAAGATTATGAAGCACCATTGTTTTTTCGTGGAGATCTTTGGTCTTATCAGCGAGCTTCTCGAATTCGGAGGCTGCCTGATCGGGCTTGTTCTGTTTGTAGATGGAATTGGCAAGATTGAACTGCCAGTGGAAATCGTCCGGCTTAATCTGAAGTGCGCGACGATAGGCAACCTCAGCCTTTCCAAAACTTATGGTGTCCAGTTTTGTCGTATCTTTAAGTCCATCACTATAATAGCCATTGCCTTCACGAACAAATTTTCGTTCTTTTTGGGCAAATGCCCCATGGGCAATGACAACAGTTAACAGTAATAATATTAGTTTATTCATCACTTGCTCATTTATGATTACCAAATAGCCGGAAGTTCCGAAGCCATTTATTTTTCCGGTCGAGAATCATGAAATCGCATACAATCAGGCAGAGTGCAATGATCAGAAATAGTGGAAACTGATCGTTATACTCAGAGTATTCACGCGAATTCAATTCTGATTTCTCCATTTTCTCAATTTCATTAAAAAGATTATTTAAGCCAACCTCGGCATTATTTGCCCGGATATAGCTACCTCCTCCTGCCATTGCAATCTGGGTTAACATGTTCTCATCCAGTTTTGTAACTACAACGTTGTTATCCTTGTCCTTAAGAAAATCCCTGCTTCCTGCTCCCCCTATCGGAATTGGGGCGCCCCCGGGGAGACCCATGCCGATTGTATGAACGATCATTTTCTTCTCCAATGCTTCTTTTGCGGCTCCAATGGCGTCATCTTCATGGTTTTCGCCATCGGTGATTATGATAATTGCTTTACTGCCTCCAAAATCAGGAGTGAACGACTTGGTGGCCATCTGTATTGCAGCCCCAATTGCGGTTCCCTGAACCGGAACAATACTGGTATTTATGGCGTCGAGAAACAATTTGGCCGAAACATAGTCGGTTGTAATGGGAAGCTGGACATATGCCTGTCCGGCAAAGACGATCAGTCCGATCTTATCATCGCGAAGACGTTCCGTTAATTTTGATATAGCCCTTTTGGCCCGTTCCAATCTGTTGGGTTTGATATCTTCAGCCATCATACTGTTGGAGACATCAAGTGCAATTATCAATTCAACTCCTTTCCGCTTCGAGGTCAATAGCTTTGATCCAAACTGCGGTTGAGCCAGAGATAATATGATGAAGCTTAAAACAAGCATCCATATAAGGAATTTGATAAATGGCCGGTTCGCAGATACACTGGGCATCAACTGGGCAATGAGTGCCCTGTCACCAAACAGACGCAGCGAGCGACGTCTGCTTATCCTTGAAATAATAAACAGTACGATGAAGGCCGGAATAACCAGCAGTAAATAGAAATATTCGGGATGTGCAAATCTAAATGATTCCATAACTCAATTTTTTTCTGATTCCTTTACGGAATATGCCTGAATACTGCAAATTGCAGAACCAATGCGAGTAACGAAAGAAGAAGTGCCCCAATAGCAAAACGGCGGTATTCTTCATTTTTTTTGCTGAACTCTTTATTCTGAATCTTCGATTTTTCCAACAGATCGATCTCTTTATATACCTCGGCCAATGTTTTATTGTTTGTGGCACGGAAATATTTGCCATCGGTTATTCGGGCGATTTCAGTCAATGTTTTTTCATCTATTTTAACCTCCATGTCGCGCATCTGGATACCGAAAGGAGTTTGAACCGGGAATGGGGCAGTACCTATCGTACCTATTCCAATGGTATAAACCCTTATCCCGAAGGTTTTGGCAATTTCAGCCGCGGTAATGGGGGCAATCTCTCCACGGTTGTTCTCCCCGTCTGTGAGGAGGATGATCACCCTGCTCTTTGCTTCACTATCTTTCAAGCGCGAAACAGCGTTAGCCAAACCTAATCCGATAGCCGTTCCATCTTCTATCATTCCGCTTTCTACCTTCTGCAGCAAATTAATTAAAACAGCCCTGTCGGTTGTAAGCGGACATTGGGTGAAGCTTTCTGCAGAAAAGACAACCAATCCGATGCGGTCATAGGGCCTGCCGGATATAAATTTGGTAGCCACCGCTTTAGCCGCTTCAACCCGGTTCGGTTGGAAGTCACGTGCAAGCATGGACCCCGAAAGGTCGAGAGCAATCATAATGTCGATCCCTTCAACAGTCTGGTTTTGCCAGTTATCGGAGGATTGCGGCCGGGCCAGACAAGCAATAATCAGCGCCAAAACGGCCATGTTCAAAACAAATGCCATATGGCGTAAAGCGTGCTTCCAGGTAAGTGGTGTTTTTTTCAGAGCCTCAATGGTACTGATCTGAATACTTGCCTTTGATTTTTTTTGGCGAAGAACATACCAGACAATCATTGGAATTAACCCGAGCAGCAGATAAAACCAATCAGGTTTTGCAAATACGATATTGTTCATAGTTGATTTTCCTCTTTTTTATCCTTCAAATCAACGACCTCTGCTTCACTTGCCATTGTTTTAACAGGTTCCTCTGGAACATCAACAACAGATTCGCTGGTAGTTTCTTTTACAAACAGGTAGGCGTTTGTGAGCATATTAAAATTCTCATCAGGTAGTGGTGTAAGCTTCGCAAACTTAACAAGATCGGCTAATTCGAGAATCTCTTTTAATTCGAGAACTGATTTGGCATCAATTTGCGCCTTCAGATTTTTAAAGCCGACCAGGATTTCAGGAGTAGTCTGTTCCATGGCTGCCATTACGAACCGGTCTTCAATATAAACCCTGATGATATCAGTAAGGCGGGTATAATAATCCTTGACCTTTTCCTGTTGCCATAATTGTTCATCTTTCAGTTTATCCAACTCTTGCAAGGCAATCAGATGTGGTGGCAATTTGGGTTTTGGAGGTCGCTGAAATAAAGGTCTGTTCTTATTTCTTCTGCTTACCGCATAAATTACCAGGAAAATAATGGCCCCAAGAAGGATGATCCCAAGTAACCAGGGGGCGATCTCTTTAAAAGTGACCGGTGCAGAGAACGGTTTTTTAATATCTACAGGGCCTTTTTTAAGGTCGACAGGGGGAAATTTCACGAAAAGTATTAAGCTGTTGCTTCTCAATGAATCGGTGCGCACCCCGCTGTTAAATCTGAAATAGAAAGGGGGGATATAATGGGCACCACTGTCAAAACAGGTAACCAGATAAGTTTGCTTTAATTGAATTTGGTTCCCTGCCAGTTTGGAGGTGTCAATTTTCGACCTTTTCAAAATCTCAATCTTGTTAATTGAATCGCGCAACTGTGGAAATTCTACTTTTGTTCCTGCGGTTTGCTCGACAACAATCAGCAATTTAATCTGATCACCTAACCAGATTGAGTCATGTTCGAGAGCAGTTTTGATTCTGATCTCCTGACCGTTGACCAATGAGAGAGACAGAAATAAAATACTCAGCAAACATAAATATTTTAACTTAACCGTTCTATTCATAATTTGTGTTCCCTTTTCTTAAAAAGCGCAACAAGAGACTTTACGTAATCTTCACGTGTACTGATATTTGCATAGTCCAGACCGGTTTTCTTCAGCAGACTGTCCAATTGTTTATTTCTCTCGCTCCAATGTTTCCGATAAGTCTCTCTTACATTTCTGCTTGAAGAATCCACCCAAAGATATTCTCCTGTTTCAGCGTCTTTGAATTTAATCATTCCAACCGATGGCAATTCAGCTTCACGTTCGTCATAAATTCGCAGTCCAACCATGTCATGCTTATTATTGGCGATCGAAAGGGCCTGCTCCATGGAGGCTGGATTGTCCATCAGATCTGAGATGATAAAGGCTGTAACCCTTCGTTTCATGGCATTGGTGAGGTAGCGCAAGGCAACCGAAATGTCTGTCTTTCTTGATACCGGTTCAAACTCGATCAGTTCACGAATGATCCTTAAAGTATGTGTCCTCCCTTTTTTTGGTGGGATAAATTTCTCAATTTGATCGGAAAAGAAGATGACGCCAATTTTATCATTGTTGGATATCGCAGAAAATGAAAGTATTGCAGCTATCTCAATGATAACATTTTTTTTCATCCGCTCAACGGTTCCAAAATCGCGGGACCCGCTTACATCGACGAGCAACATTACAGTCAATTCGCGTTCCTCTTCAAATATTTTGATAAAAGGATGACCATACCGTGCGGTTACATTCCAGTCGATGTTCCGGATATCATCGCCAAATTGGTATTCACGTACCTCACTGAAAGCCATACCACGTCCTTTAAATGCACTGTGATATTCTCCGGCGAAGATATTGCGGGATAGCCCTTTTGTCTTTATCTCAATTTTCCGAACTTTTTTTAATAGTTCCGATGCTTCCACTTTTTTAATTTATTGAATTACTGATCAATAATAATACCGATCGTGAAAATCACGAAAATAATATTTACGATTCCTCCACTATGGGACCTCAATGGTATTCAATATTTCGCTTATAATCTCTTCTGTTGAAAGATTGTTTGCTTCAGCTTCGTAACTTAGCCCGATACGGTGGCGCAAAACGTCATGACATACCGCCCTGATATCTTCAGGGATCACATACCCGCGGCGTTTGATAAATGCAAAAGCTTTGGCTGCCTGGGCAAGACTGATTGATGCACGTGGTGAGGCACCATAAGTGATCATCTCCTCAAATTTAGCTAACCCTGCAGCCTTTGGCTCACGAGTTGCAAAAACGATATCGACGATATATTTCTGGATTTTCTCATCCATATAAACTTCTTTCACTATATCCCTGGCTCTGACAATGTCTTCCGGCTTTAAAACCGTTTTTGCCTTCGGGAATTCTTTTAGAAGATTCATTTGAATGATCAATTTTTCCTCCTCTTTTTTGGGATAGTTCAAAACTACCTTCAACATAAAACGGTCGACCTGGGCTTCCGGTAAACGGTAAGTCCCCTCCTGTTCGATCGGATTTTGAGTTGCCATTACCAAAAATGGATTTTCAAGCGGATAAGTATGGGCACCAATGGTCACCTGCCGCTCCTGCATCGCTTCAAGCAATGCCGATTGCACCTTGGCCGGGGCGCGGTTTATTTCATCTGCCAATACAAAATTTGTAAAAATGGGTCCTTTCCGAACCATGAATTCTTCATTCTTCTGACTGTAGATCATTGTTCCGATTAAGTCGGCAGGCAAAAGGTCAGGGGTAAACTGGATCCGGGCAAATTTAGCATCGATTGTATTTGCCAGTGTGTTGATTGCCAATGTTTTTGCCAATCCGGGCACCCCTTCCAGCAGGATATGCCCATCGGAAAGTAATCCGATCAACAAGCTTTCAACCAGATGTTTCTGACCGACAATTACCTTGTTCATCTCCATGGAGATGAGATCTACAAATGAGCTTTCCCGTTGAATTCGTTCGTTAAGTTCTCTAATGTCCAATGTCTGATTCATAATCCAATAGATAATTAATTATTGTGCTTTAAAAACGGTTACGAAAATAGTGTTTTGAATTGTTTCATTAGCCATGATTTAATTAAAAAATGTTAAGTGGATCAATTAACCCTGTAAAATAGCCCTATATTTTAAATCCATTTTTTGTATTCCACCTTAAATTAAGGCAATGTGAAGAAATATATTCTGGATTTTGGTGTAGAGAGGCGATTAATCGCATCTCTACACCAAAAAAATAATCTTAAAAATATCATCCTTCCGAAAAATTAAAGTCCTACTTTTGCAGGGTGAAGAATCCTGCAACTAACCATTGAACGGATAGTGTAGTTCTGAAATCAAATATTTAAAGCATTAATTCTCTTTAAGATATGAAGCCAAAAATAGCCGCCCAATCGGGTACCTTCGAATCGAGTGATGTAATCTTTTTAATTGAACCACTCCCCGATAATTCAGGCCGAAAGCTTGATATCTCCTCTACAGTGATGCAACAATATGGCTCAAGTTTTAAACGGATCGTTACCGAAATGCTTGACGAATATCAAATGACAGATATTCACCTGATTGCCAAAGATAAAGGCGCTCTGGAACCGACTATCAAAGCCCGGCTGGAAACAGCAATTAATCGTTCCATGGAACGGCAGGAAGGAACATTGTAATAACAGAATGAGTTATGATAAAAAACTTCAAAAAGCGGAGGAGTATGCTCTATATTCCGGGGAATAATCCGGCAATGATCCAGCAAGGGGGAGTATATGGTGCCGACAGTATCCTTCTAGATCTCGAAGATGCAGTCGCGCTGAACCAAAAGGACGCAGCACGCACGTTGGTCCGGAACATGATCAAAGTGGTTGATTTCTATGATGCAGAGGTCTGTGTAAGGGTCAATCACCTGAGTACACCCTTCGGGCTGGCTGATCTTGAGACGATTGTGCCGCTTCAGCCATCCGCGATCCGGTATCCCAAAACCGAATCTGCTGAAGAGGTGGCAGAACTGCTGAAAATAATCGAAAGGATTGAAGACCGGCATGGCCTTCCACATAATAAAATGACCCTCCATGCGATGATCGAAACGGCTATGGGGGTTCAGAATGTGTTTAATATTGCGAGTATGTTCAGGCGCGTCGATGCCATAACGATTGGCGGTCAGGACCTCACTGCAGATATGAATATCGTTTACACGGCTGATGGTGTGGGAATTGATTTTGCACGTAAACGGATCGTAATGGCGGCTAAAGCCAGTCATATTGATGTGATCGATACTGTTTTCCCCGATGTCAACGACGAAGAGGGTTTGCGCAGGGAAACCGAATATGCCAAAAAAATTGGTTTTACCGGAAAAGCGGTCATCAATCCACGCCAGATCGATATTATTCATGATGTTTTTACCCCGACAGAGGAGGAGATCCGGAAAGCGTACCATATTGTCAAGGAGTTCAGGATGAATACAGCTGCCGGAATTGGTGTATTTGCAATCGATGGCAAGATGGTGGATGCTCCGGTGGTGTCCAGGGCGGAATATATTCTGAAGCTGGCCAATGTGACGGTGGGATAGCAGAAAGCTATTGGCAGCTTGCAAATGGCGACTGGCAAATTTATCGCCAGGACTTTATTATGCTCCGTAGCACAGTCATCTTTCATTTACCAATCAGCCAGCAGCGGTTCCGGAAATGAGCAAATATTATTTAAAATAAACAATATTCAAATAATCTATCAATGTTAAACAGCTTAGGGAGGGAGATTCCAGAATATATTGAAGGAATCGGAAAACTTGAACCTTTTCAGGGGGCATTGGCAAAGTTAAGAAAAGGGTGGATGAGTGAACCTACCATTCCTGCTCCAAACAGGGCCTATCTTCCTCATCAGAGTAAACTGTGCAAGTCCCTGGAGGAAGCCATTATGCGCAGTAATCCACATAACGGGATGACTGTTTCCTTTCACCATCACCTGAGGAATGGTGATATTCTGCTGGTTCAGACGCTCACAATTCTGCATAATATGGGTATCCGGGATATCACACTGGCATCTTCCTCGTTGAATGAGTGTCATGACCCCATACTGCCCTATTTAAAGGATAGAACCGTTACCCGTATCTTTTCATCGGGTATCCGGAATCAGCTTGGGCGTGCCATCGCACTGGGTGTGCTTGACACCCCGGTGGTTATTCACTCTCACGGCGGAAGGGTTCGGGGCATCCATACCGGTAAGATTAAAATTGATCTGGCGATTATCCCGGCCTCAGCAGCTGACTGCGAGGGAAACGCGACGGGTTCGCACGGTAAATCGGCTTTTGGGTCTATCGGTTATGCGGTTATTGATGCCAGGTATGCCAAAGAGGTCATTGTCGTAACCGATAACCTGGTAGATTATCCCTGTATTCCGCTTTCAATTTCACAAAATTTTATCGACCATGTGGTTGTTGTGGATTCGATCGGTGATGCATCTAAAATTGCCACCGGAACAACCCGTATCACTAAATCCCCAATGGATCTGAGGATTGCGAAGATTGCAGCTGATGTCATCGAACACTCCGGTTTTTTCATTCCTGGGTTTGCCTTTCAGGTTGGTGCAGGAGGGGCCTCCCTGGCAGTTGCAAAATTTATCCGTGAAAAGATGAAAACAAAGGGGATAAAAGGCAGTTTTATGCTGGGTGGTATCACCTCTTATTGCGTGGATATGCTCAATGACGGACTCTTTGAAACTATTTTCGACGTGCAGTCATTCGATGCTGTTGTAAGTAACTCCCTTTTAAATAATCGCCGCCATATTGAGATTCCGGCCGCGCTTTATGCGAATCCGTTCAATTGCGGGTGTATCACCAATAAAATTGACGTTGTAGTACTTGGGGCTCTCGAAATTGATGTTGATTTTAACGTAAATGTAATCACAGGCTCTGAAGGATATATTCGCGGAGCATCGGGGGGACATTCTGACACGGCATCCGGTGCAAAACTCACCGTTGTGGTCTGTCCTTCATTCCGTGGCAGAATCCCTATTATCAAAAAGAGGGTGCATACGATCGTTACACCAGGTGAAACGGTCCATGTGCTGGTAACCGAACGGGGTATATGCGTGAATCCGATGTTCCCGGAACTTGAAGAAAATCTGAAAAGAGCGGGGCTGAATGTCAAAGATATCCATGACCTTGAGATTGAAGTGGATAAAATTACCGGTATCCCCGGTCCATTGGAATATACCGATAAAATAGTGGGGATCGTTGAATACCGCGATGGGACCATCATCGATGTAATTCATCAGATTAAGGAGAAGTAAGGTGGGAGGCTTTTAGGCTGTAGGCTAATAGTCTTTTAGGGTCTAAGAAATTTAATAGGTCTTTCTAATATTTAAATGTAAACTGCCTAAAAGTCTAATAGTCTTTAAAAAAAAATAATTATCGAACCACTTCAGGCAATATTGGAAGCCCGTGATCAGCGGGCATTTTTTAAGGGTCAGATCGCAAAGAGAGGTATGCCTTCGCTGAGTTTAACCCTAAATATCCCCGGATACCCTAAAAGTAATTCTTCGGTGGAAAACTTCTTTGGATATTGCCTGATTGATTTTAGGTGTTTTTTAAAAGCGAATCTGATCAATATTCTGGATGAAGAGGTGGTTTCGGGAATCGATGCCGCCGGAGATTTTTACATTGTGCCCTACTCTCCCGATATAAGAACACTCCACGAAATCAAACAATATTGCGAAGCATTTGAGCATAATCACCCGTTGGGCCGGTTTATTGATGCAGATCTGAATGACCCGAAGGGTGACAGCATCTCGTCCGGAAAATCGAAAATCTGTTTTTTCTGTCTTGAAAGAGCTGCCATTGAATGCCGCAGGGAAAACGCCCACGACGTTGAAGAGGTCAGAGCGTTTATGTTTTCAAAAATGGATCTCTATTGCAAGGACAGGCGTGAAAATTCGTTAGTTGAAAAGTTGTCATCACTTGCATTGAGGGCAATTTTATCCGAGATCTCGCTCACTCCAAAGCCTGGATTGGTTGATAAATTCAGCAACGGGAGTCATACAGACATGAATTATCAGACTTTTTTGGATTCCACTACAGCCATTTATCCCTGGTTTCCGGAGCTTATCCGGGAGGGTATAAAATTCAGTGACCCTGATCTGACCAAAGCGTTGCCAATTCTCCGGAATATTGGATTGCAAATGGAGTCTGCCATGTTTGAAGCTACCCATAATGTCAATACCCAGAAAGGGATTATTTTTCTGATTGGGCTTTCACTGTTTGCCTGTGGAATGCTGTTTGGGAAGAGTGACAGGTTTAATTGGGATGAATTCAGGGATCTCCTTCGTGGTATTTGTAAGGATCTGGTAATTAAAGAACTTAAAAACGCCGGGAATGGGGCAAATAGTCACGGTACTGATATTTACCACAAATATGGGTTAAGCGGTGCCCGGGGTGAAGCAGAAAGTGGCTTAGAAACGGTTTTCAGGTTTGGATTGCCACAGCTAATGGGTGTAGATCAATTAGATGATTCAATGCTTATTAGGTGTTTCCTGGCTATTGCTTCCAAAAATAACGATACGAATATTCTCTACCGGAGTAATCCGGAGATTTTGGGTATTTTTCAGAAATTTTGTTCCCAGGCGCTCCATAATTTCAATGACGAGAATTATAGTGCAGTAATTGAATTTTGTAAAAACAACAATATTTCACCCGGAGGGTCTGCAGATTTGCTGGCTGTGACTATTTTTGTATGGTCAGTGATACGGGCGGATCTGTAAGGTGCACGATCGTGTGACTCTATGTAAAGACGCACAGCTGTGCGTCTCAACGGAAAAATATAATTAAAGGCAACTAATGACATTTGAAGATACCGATTTCAGGCAGGAGACCCTTGATCTTGAGAACCCTTTTGACATTAAGTTAGTGAAGGATTTTTTAGGAGGGCTTGGGTTTGAGTTTGATCCAGCCGAGGTCGAATGCACGATGATTGTGTACAATCTGAAAGGTGATCTGGTTGGGACAGGCTCTCATCAGGGGAGGATTCTGAAATATTTTGCAGTGGATCCAAAATTCAGGGATACCACAGCCTTTGCGCTGATTGTTACCTACATGACAGAGAAGTTGCTGAAGATTTATAAACATACATTTGTCTTTACGCGTCCTGAGAATGCCATACGGTTTACCGGTCTGGGCTTTACTCAAATTGCATCAGCAGAACCACTTTATACCCTTTTGGAGTTTGGCTTTGAATCGATTTATACCTACCAGGATTATTTAAAAACCCTGATCGTTCCGGTTACAGGTGAGACAGTAGCAGCGATAGTTGTCAATTGCAATCCTTTTACAAACGGGCATAAATTTCTGATTGAAAAGGCCGCTGTGGAGAATGAAATAGTTTATCTTTTTGTAGTTGAGGAAGATCAGTCGGCATTCCCCTTTTCGGTTAGGTGGGATCTCATCCGGAAGGGGATCACTCATCTTAAAAATGTGAAGATGGTTCGTGGCGGGATGTATGTGGTATCTGGTTCAATATTTCCTGCTTATTTTCTTAAAAATGAGACTGTTGATGATGTCATGCAAAAGCAGGCGGAGCTTGATGTTAGGATTTTTGCTAATTACATTGTTCCGGTTTTAGGAATTAAAAGACGGTATGTTGGTACTGAACTCTATTGTAAAACGACCGAAAGCTATAATCTTGCTATGAAAACTATCCTCCCTTTATCCGGGGTGGAAGTCATTGAAGTTACCCGAAAGGCGATTGGTTTGGGATCAGATAATCTGCCCGATTATATCAGTGCTTCAAAGGTGCGCGAGGCGATCAAAAAGGATAAATTATCCGAGGTGATCGATTTTCTTCCGGACTCCACCCGGGATTATCTCTTCTCGGATGAATCCCTGCCAATCAGGCAAAAGATTAAAGATGGTAAGGGAAGGCATTAAGCTAATGAAAAATGAATAAGTGAAATAATGAGCCTTAACAAATAGGATGCAACGATATTTTATTCAGCTTTCATACGATGGAACGGCCTACCACGGATGGCAAATACAGCCCAATGGTATATCGGTGCAGGAGATGGTCGAAAAGGTCTTGTCTATTGTTGCACAGGAAACGGTTTTGGTTACCGGCGCCGGACGTACCGACGCAGGAGTTCATGCTTCATTCTTTGTGGCTCACTTTGATGTTGAAAATGAACAACTTGACACTCAAAAAATCATTCATGGTCTGAATAATCTTTTACCTGCCGATATTGCGGTTCAGAATATTTACAAGGTGCATCCTGAGGCTCATGCCCGGTTTGATGCAATGAGCCGCACTTACAAATATTACCTGGTGAGGACTAAAGATCCATTTTCAAGACTCTATGCTGCAAAAGAACCTCGAATTCCTGATTTGGAAAAGATGAATGAAGCAGCCCGGAAATTATTTGATTATGAGGACTTCACCAGTTTCAGCCGATTAGGAACAGATGTTAAGACAAATATTTGCAAGATAGCTGTAGCTGAATGGGTTGCAGAAGATGACGGTTTTGTTTTCACAATCAAGGCTGACCGTTTTTTACGAAATATGGTTCGGGCAATCGTGGGAACGTTATTGGAGGTTGGATTTGGAAAGATTTCAATCGAGGAATTTTGCAGGATCTTAGAGTTAAAAGACCGTTGTGCTGCCGGTGCGAGTGCACCAGCAAAGGGATTATTCTTAGTCGATATCGGTTATCCGGCGGATTTATCAAAAGGATTGATCCGGCAGATTAAGTGAAATGAATCTGGCATTTGGTAAAATGCATAGAGACTTAAAATAATTTTGTTATCCCTTTAGGCGAATGTCTGAAGGAACATAGAAATAAAAATCTAAATAGGTCTATTTATTCCCTGTTCCAGATTTCCCACGCAGCCAGTGCCTGAAGATGGAGCATCTCCAATCCATTTTTAATGGTTGCTCCCCGCTCTCTTCCTTGTTTTAAGAATTCTGTGACTTCCGGATTATAAACCAAATCAAAAAGTAAGTGTTTGGAAGTAATACATTCGAAAGGGATTGCCGGACAACCTTCAATATTTGGAAAAGTGCCAATCGGCGTAGTGTTAATAACTATTTTGTAACTCTCCATCACGTCCTCGTCCAGATCATTGTAAGAAATTTCTCCCTTTTCCTCAGGATTACGTGAGACTAAAATGGCATCAATTCCAAGATTTTCAAGAGCTTTAATCACCGCCTTCGATGCTCCTCCTGTTCCAAGAACCAATGCTTTATGGTGATAATGCTGCAACAATGGTTTAATTGATTCCTGGAATCCATGAATATCAGTATTATAACCATGCAAGGTTACCTGACGACCTGAGCGTCGTATTTTGACCGTGTTTACTGCCTTGATTTGTGCCGCCGCTTCGTCGATTTGTTCCAGGTACGAAATTATCTGCTCTTTATATGGGATCGTCACATTGAACCCCTCCAGATCAGGATGAGCAATCATCAGGTGATTCAACTCCCCGATATTTTCAAGTTCAAAATTGAGATAGACAGCATCAATCCCCTCATCCGAGAATTTTCCAGTAAAGAACTTCCTCGAAAAAGAGTGGGATAGTGGAAAGCCAATCAATCCGAATTTACGTTTCATCTAAAATTTCACGAATTATAACTTATTGAAACTCGTCGATCATCTTTAAGATCCAACGTTTTGACTGCAGACCTGGAAAATCGAGGAACATTTCAGTGTGCAACGGGTAGTTAAGGGTGAGTGCCTTCCTAAGATATGTTTTTGCGAGGTGTAAATTTCCGTTTTCTGCAAGGTAACCGGAAAGTTTATAAAGCATCAGACCATTTTCAAATATTGTTTTTTCAGCCTGGAACAGGGTCTGAATGGCTAGATCCAGCTGATCATAATGGTAAAAGAAATCGGCAAATGCGATCCAAAAATCGGAGTTGGTATCCTCTATTTCAACCGATTTTCTAAAGGCGATTAGCGCATCTTCGTAATTATCGAGTGCTGCATTCACTTTCCCAAACGCGTTCCAGAAATCCGCACAGCTATCATCTAATTTGAGTGCTTTTTTCAAGAAAACGAGACTTTCAGAAAGGTTTTCCTCAATCATGAGCACTATTCCTGCACCATACCATCCATCCGCATTATTTGGATCCAGTTGAATCGCCTGTTTATAATAGTTATACGACTTTGTATATTCTTCAAGTTGGAAATAACATTCCGCAATATATACCCTGGCGTCGGAAGAATTTTTATCAAATCGCAAATAATCAAAGTAATAGATTAGTGCCTCATCGTAGCGCTCGATGGTAGAGAGGGTATTGGCTTTATTGAATAGGGCTGAAGCGTAATTTTCGTCGATCGCCAATGCAAAGTCATATGCTTCAATCGCTTTGTCATATTCTTCAAGACGGGTAAAAATGATTCCAAGGTTATACCAGGCTGATTCTGCAAAGGGATCAATATCAAGATATTCGTTGTAGAACTGGATGCTCTTTCCATCATCACCCAATTTGTCGTAACAAAAAGCCAGATCGTAAAGAACGCTATCATTTTTAGGATTTTCCTGATAGGCCTTCTCAAGAAAATAGGTAGCCCGGCGGTAATCGGCATTTTGTACATAACCTGCCCCTATATTGTAGAGCAGATCATCCCTATCTTCAAAAGAGAATCTTTCAGCTTTCCGGTAATAGTCGTAGGCTTTATTCTCCTCACCCTGCAGACTGTAACAGTTTCCAAGCATCAGCAGCACTTCAGGATTCGTATTTTCAATCTCACCAAGCATTTGCAGCAACTGAAGCGCTTTGTCAGTCTTGAGTTGTCCGATTAGAACCTGCGCTTTTTTGATTTTTACCATCAGCGAATAGGGATGTTGTGAAATTGCTATTTCACAAGCCTGCAAAGCATTGGTTAATTGGCTTTTGTCGATGTAATGGTCAACAATGTGTTCGAAATCCGACACGTCAAAGAAACCCATCTGTTCATCAGACAGCATTTTCTTATAACGCTTCAAGATTCCGGCAAATTCCTTACTTTCGGAATTTTCTCTTGCCCCTTCCCACATTGCCATACTTCAATAATTTGTTTGCAAAGATAATAATTTGATTTATTTGATCTATAATGGCTGATGTTCGCTTCGTAAAAGATCGTTGATAGTTTTTACCGGGTTGAAGGTAATGATGGGAACCTCCACAAACAGGGTAATCCAATCGGCCATTGCTCCGTTCCACAAGCCGGGAAGTTCCTGAGCTTTGAGAGTTTTCCCGTCTTTCGATTTGGAGGAGATAAATCCTGTTTCCGGATCCCGGTATTTCAGCAGATCAAATTTCTCTCCCTGATAATTGCGAACCCCGCAAACCAGGTCAACCGGATTAAAATGGGTTGCCTGATTTGAAATCGCCTTTTGCCCTGGGTCCTTATGATCAATCTGACTGCTTTCGACAACCTGAAGCGAGACTGTTCCGTCATCGTTTTGTGCCCAGAAGGGTCCTCCACCGGGTTCACCTTCATTCTTTACCATTCCGCAAATCCTGATTGGCCGGTTCAGTTTCCGATGAAGATAGTGAATCAATGTTGAATCGTCTGCATCATACTGTTTATCAATCGGTTCTATGCAAAGTTCCTTTTCTGTGAATTCGATGATTTCTGCCAGTTGCTGATCTGAAACTGCGTTTGACTCCAGCAGCTTTAAATAACTGAATATACGCACCTGGTATTCCGTCAAAAGAAGCGCCAGCGCCATTTTATACCGGACTGTTTCTTCCTTGAGCCGGTCAGGAACCACGTTGTCGATGTTCTTGACAAAGAGAATATCGGCATCAATCTCATTTAAATTATCAAGCAGTGCGCCATGACCTGCCGGCCTGAAAAACAGGCTGCAATCGGAAAGCCGGAACGGATTATTTTCGGGGTCTACCGCGATAGTGTCGGTAAACGGTTTTTGTTCCGAAAAGGAAATGTCATATTTTACCCCAAACTTTATCTCCAATTGAGGAGCTGCCTGGGCAATTTTTTGAGTAAACAGGCTCAGATGTTCCGGGGATACTGTGAACTGAAGCTTTACATTTCCCTGACTGTCAGATCCGTAAAGTGCACCTTCGATCATGTGCTCTTCAACGGGTGTCCTTGGTCCCTCCATGTAAAGATGAAAATCCAGAAGTCCTTTTGGCAGGAACCCATAGTTCAAACCTTTGTCCGATAATACGTAATCGATTATTTCGCAATATCTCAGCTGGTTGTTTTCACTTAATTTTCCGTCAAGCGCTGAAGTGAGTTTTTTATAAAAGGCGAACTTTGAAAGCTGGTCAAAAAATTGAACAACACTTTTAAACCGTTCTTCCAGGAGAAGTCTGGCGGCTTTCTCATTTGAATTACCTGCTTCTTCGGCAAACGAGAATAGCGATTGAAACATTCGGCTTGCAGCTCCCGAGGCAGGGACAAATTTAGCCGGTTTCAACCCTTCCCTAACTTTTTGGGTAAACTGTTTTACCGCCAATGACACTTTGGAATCCTCCAGCCGGATGATGCCGTCACCAACGGTGGCAGGTCGCAGGACCTTTAGAAACGGGAATCCTTTTCTGAAATGGGAAATCTGTTTTTCAATCTCCTGAAGATTGCTTCCCCTGTTAATGATTTGTTCGAGATCGTTTTTTGTAAACATTTTTTTCATCGTTCATTATGACATAAAGATATACAATTGTCCAAAAAATGATTCGGGTTTGAATTTTTTGTGACAATCAATTATCAACAGGAAGTTAACATCTGATTCGCCTTTCTACCTGAACGAATAAAAACTAAATTTGGCGTTCAAATCCGAGCTGATGCCAGATGCATTCAAATACCCATGGAATCATGGTAAAAGATACAACGATTTTTCGACCCACTTCAGAACTCTGTTTGAAGGTCGTGTTCAGAAGATTTCGGTCAATGCCGGATTTACCTGTCCAAACAGGGATGGAACCCGGGGTCGGGGTGGATGCACCTATTGCAATAACAAGACTTTTCAGCCAACATACTGTGATTTGGATAACCTTTTGAAAATCCAGCTTGACGAGGGAATTGCTTTTTTCTCAAGGAAGTACAAGACTATGAGGTATTTAGCC
>Ga0364860_10596_pt1 | contig 19790 bp, 19 predicted proteins | sample ExccelAu500001D4_FD_206916 | JGI IMG/M metagenome (GOLD analysis project Ga0364860, IMG submission 206916) | Enriched cells from Trout Bog Lake Hypolimnion, Wisconsin, USA - BchlTB.Aug20.5000.01 .D4 | ecosystem: Environmental > Aquatic > Freshwater > Lake > Hypolimnion/Profundal zone | place: USA... | reverse complement strand
ATCTTCCATGAGGGAGATGTTGGTGACTACCTTTATATCATCGTCAGAGGAGAAATTGAAGTGTTGAAAAATCTTGAAGGGATTGAAACAAAAATTGCAACACTCTCTTCTGGAGAATATTTTGGTGAAATGGCCTTACTCAATGAAACTCGCAGAATTGCCACAACACGTTGTTTGACAGACGTCGATATTTTAGCTCTGAGAAAACAAGATTTTGGGGCTTTGCTGGCTAACTTACCCGAACTTAAAAATGGATTTGAAAAAACAAATTTCGAAAGAGCTCAAATGCTCAAAGCCATTCGACCTCAAAATGGTGATAAAGACAAAATCGCGTGACTTTTCTGGAAAATAAAATTTCTTGAATTTTTACTCTCATTCCCCTAAAATCGGGCAGTCTCTTCTAATATGGAGCTGGAAAAATTCTATGAAACTGTGGATCTGTATTTTCTTCATTTTGCCATGCTTGGTCCATGGAGAGCTTCTACATCAAGAAGGAAAAGGAGCCCTCGTCTACGAAGAAGGTACACGTATTTTGTATCTTAAAGGCTCTCCTTACGACAGAGGGTATCAACATGGCCTATTACTCAAAGAGTTGATAGCTCATAACATCGCACAATTTATCGATCAGCCTGCTTTAGGGCAGCATCCAAGAGTGATCGACTTTAAAGAAAAAATGTCTCACATGGTCACCTTCATCCCTGAATCCATTTTAGAAGAAATTCATGGTCTTGCTGAAGGATCCTCTCAACCTTTTGAAAAGGTTCTATTACTCAACTTATTCCCAGAAATGTTTCATTGTCATGGTATGACTGTGCAAGGCTCTGCTACCTCTTCTGGAAAGCTCTATCATGTGCGCGCTCTTGACTATAATATTGGGAAAAACTTGCAGCATAGCGCTACCCTCATGGTCGTTGAACCTGATGAAGGCTATGCCTACTTGAATGTGAGTTATGCAGGATTTATTGGGTGTGTAACAGGAATGAATACACAAGGCATTGCTGTCGGTGAGATCGGAGGTCTGGGTTACGGCTCATGGGAGGGTATGCCCATGGCGTTTTTAATGAAACAAGTCTTGGAAAAAGCTTCCTCCTTGGAAACAGCAAAAGAGCTTTTTGTTTCCACACCTCGCAGCTGTGAATACTATTACCTTGTTTCAGATGGTCGTCAAGATCGCGCTGTAGGTATCTATGCAACTGCCAGCCAAATACATTTTATCGAGCCTGGAACAAGTTATGGGTTATTAGCGCCACGAGGGTTACCAAAAAATTATCAAGATCATGGCATGAACGACAAATTTTTTATCCCTTCGTGCAAATCTGCAACTTCAGACTATCAAACAACACTCTATGATCAAAACAATCTATTAATTGGAGTTGTTCATAGGCAACCTGAGAAATGTATTGTGTTGACTGGATTTGCACATCCATGGCGCTATCCTAATATCATTCAAGGACTTTTGGAGGCATGGGGAAATATCACTCATCTGACATTACAGCAACTCTTTAACGCCACAACAACACTTCCATCGAACTTACATAATGCCATTTTTTTACCTTCTGAACTCAAAGTGTGGATCTCTCATGCGGGTGAACAAGGAGAGGTGGCCTACACTCAAAAATATAATCTTTTTGATCTGCCCTCCCTATTAGAAAAAGCATCTTTTTATTGATTCTGTTAAAGATTTTTTGCTAATACTCAAGTTGGGCACCGGAGTCACGGATACTATGCGCTCTGATAACATTAAACTCGGCATTTTTTACGGAACATCGGCAGCATTTTTCTATGCTCTTTTAGGCACTTTAATGAAAATCACAGAAAATGCCGGTGTGAGTAATGAAACCTTAGTCTTTTTTCGCCAAACCATCGGTCTCATCACCTTTGCACCTTGGATCATTCAAAGAAAACCTTTGGTGGAGTCGTTGCATACTCAATCCTGGCCTCTCCATATCATCCGAGCCGTCTCTAGCCTATGTGGTATGTATTGTCTTGTCTTCGCGCTAAAATACCTTCCTTTAGTGGATGCTCTTCTACTCACCTACGCACGTCCTTTGTTTTTACCGATCATCGTCCTCCTATGGTTTAGAAAAAAATGGTCAAAAACAACTTTCATCGGCATTTTAATCGGTTTCCTTGGAGTCGCTTTTATCTTAAAGCCTGATAAGAAAATGTTTGATATCGGAGCCTTTGTTGCTCTCGCTTCAGCTGTTTTTGGTGCCATCTCCTTCACTTGTGTGCGCAAACTCACAAGAACCGATAGTGCTAATACGATCTTATTGTATTACCTTACCCTCTCTATTCCTTTGGCGGCTATTCCTCTGATGTGGAATTGGACGATCCCAACACTCTCAGATTGGATCATGATGCTCATCATCGGCATCTGCGGACTCATCTATCAGATGACACTAACACGCGCTTATCAACATGCTAAAGCTTTTCAAGTCTCTTCGATTCTCTATTCTACGGTCATCTTTGGTGCTTTATTTGATTGGTGGCTAGGAGATTTTTCTGTAGATTATATGGGACTTGTTGGCACAGCCTTGATTATTGTAGGGACGATCATTACGGTCAGACAAAAGATTTCTCTATTTCCTACAGAAATTTCAGAACGTAAAAAATAACTCACGGTTCTATGTGTACTTTCAATACACCTTCGGTCATAGGATAGGCACAAGAGACCTCATGTCCTTCTAAAATGGAAAGAATTTTTAGAAAAATATCTTCTCTAATACTATAAAATTCTTCTAACTCTGTTGTCTTCGTGAAAGCAGAGATTAAGATATCCAAAGAAGCTGCCCCACAATTAATAAGTCTTACATAGCAAGATTCTAAATGGTCTAATCCAGGATGGCTTTGAAGCATCTGATTGATTTCACCAAGAAGTAAAGGAATCTTATGAGCATCTGTATAGCGTAAACCCATCGTAGAATCAATCCTGCGATGCGTCATACGAGAAGGGTTTTCGATGCTCATATTTGAAAAAAAAGAATTGGGAATATAGACAGGGACTCTATCTAAATTTCTTATACAGGTGAGACGCCAGCCGATATATTCCACATAACCATCAAATTTCTTATCCATCGCAGTAATTCTATCCCCGATAGCAAAAGGACGATCTAAAAAGATCATGAGTCCCCCAAAGATATTGGCCAACATATCTTTAGCTGCCCATCCGATGATAATACTTCCACCACCAGCAAAAGCTAAGATCCCCGAAGCTCCGATACCTAATGTTATCTGTAAAATCACAAAAACACTTGTGCCGATGACTAAAATACGTAAGACCTGTCCCACAGCACGCACTGTTGTTTTATCAAGGTGATATTTCATATCTTTGGAGATTAAAAAGATTTTTTCAGCTTCTTTAATCCACCGAATGGTCCACCATAAGAGGAGTATGATGACACCCACTTTTCTCACAGGGGCAATGGCTGCAAAAAGATGGACGCCTTGAAAATATTTTCCTATAAAATCTAAGGAAAATGTAATACCGAGTAACCAGATTAAACACACCAAAGGTGCATGTAAAGCGCGCAGCATTGCATGCTGCCACATTCTTTTACTCTTTAAAAGTCTTGGCTCGACCCGATGATAAAAGAGATGCTCCCCATAAGAAACCACCAGGGTGATGAATAAAATGATGATGCACTCTACACCCCACGCATATTTTTTAATAATATCAAAGAGCCATGTAAAATCATTTGTTGCTAACTTTTTGACGAATGCACTAAAATCTGCAAAGTGATATGCCATAAAGACCCTCTCCAAAACATGACTATACTCGGTTAGACCAATTCCTTGAAAGTGTTCCATGCAAGAATGTTTGTGCCATAGTCATCTTCCTTACAAGAGCTGTTGTGAACGTTTTCATCAGGGGAAGATCCCTCTTCATGCTGTAGAGCTCATGCGCTCCCGCTACTGCGCCTATGCGCTAGGGCTCGTTGAATATATTATCCAAACAACGCACCAAAGTCACCCTGACCATCAAAAAAAACAGGCTCTATGGAAAAAAGAGTTGCAATCCTTCTGCTCTCATACGCGCTTTCAAGGCCTCGAGATTATCCACTCCCACGAGGAAGATGCCTCTGCTACCGTGGCTTTCATTGCCCATTTGCTGCAAAACCACTCTCCCTTTGACTTAATAGAAAAAAGTTTTTTTAAAAAAGAACATCAAAGATGGCTCTACGTTAAAGGTGTTTTGTTTCCTACACAAGAAGAGCTCATCTCTGCTCTTGCTCTCTAGAAGATCTATTTGTTATCATCATCGCCCCCTTTCATTAACTAAAGAGCACTTTATGACAACAGGTTCTACTGTTTTATCGCATCCCTTCTATCATCTCCTCTCGTCGATGCATGACAACATACAGCAATTAAATGCCTATCACACATCACACCAAGATGACCTGCCTTGGGATTCTTCTGATGAAAAATTGGCATGCCGTATTGTAAAAATGCTCCATCCTATATTCGCTTCTCTTGAATGCCATTTATCGGTACTTCAAAAAAACCTGAGAGTAGATGCGCAAAAGCAGACTCTACTTCTTCATAACAGCAGTAGCGATGTTAAACCAAAAATCTATGAACTACGCATATCCGACTACGATGATTTGATGAATGCTATTGATTCTTCTGTCCGCTCTTATTGTTCTGAACCTAGTGCTCAACTTTTGCAGGCTACCCTGCAAACAATACAAGTAGCGCAAAACACGTTTCGATCCGATCTGATGTTCCTGCATGGATGGCTTTATCACTCTTATCTCTCAAGGCTGAGTTGTGCAAGTCAAGTAGATATAGATTATATGCAAGAAACCCTCGAAGAACTCCAAAAAATCTTTACTGAATATCCTCATCTAAACACTCTTGTAGAATATGACTGGCTATACTTAGATCAAAAGATTCAAGAGAAAAAAAAGGAGTTTTCTGATCTTCCGATAGATCGTCCTCCACCGCTTGTAAAACAGCGGCGTTTGATCCTTCCACCTACCGTTTAAAAGAAACCCTATTTTTTATTTTTTTCAATCTCGTATGATGCAAAAAAATAAGAATGAAGATACCTATGTCTCCAAGTAAAGAAAAAAAGCAAGCACTCGAAGAGCGGATGCGCGCCTTAGAAATCAAAGAAGAAGATCTTATAGAAAAATTCATCTTAGGTTCTGGTAAGGGTGGACAGAAAGTGAATAAAACCTCTTCTTGCGTCTATATAAAACATATCCCTACAGGGATAGAGATCAAATGCCAGCAAGATCGCTCAAGAGAGCAAAATCGTTTTCTAGCAAGACGAGAGTTATGTGAACGTGTGGCTGCTATGCTTTTACAAGAAAAAACTGCTAAAGAACAAGCTGCTGCCAAAATACGTCGACAAAAACAACGAAGATCAAGAAAACAAAAACAGAAAATGTTGGAAGAAAAAAAAGAACGTGGCACTCTCAAGAAGTTAAGAAAATCTCCCACAGATCATGGACAATGAAAACAACTGTCAGCTTAGCACAAATCAGCATAGAGCCCAAAGAGCCTACAAAAAATCTTGTGAAAACACAAAATTTTGTCAAAGCAGCCAAAGAGCAAGGCTCCGATCTTGTCGTATTTCCTGAGATGTGGCTTACAGGTTTTGATATTAACTATTTGCATCAGCATAAAGCAAGTCTCCCCTCTCTATTACATGCTATAGGAGAGTTAGCACGGCATTACTCTATAGGTATTTGTGGTTCTTTACCTGTATTAGATGCAGAAGGAGGTATCACCAACAGCTCCGTTTTATTTGATTCCGAGGGGCAATGTATAGCGAGTTATGCAAAAATTCATCTTTTCTCTCCCTCTGTTGAAGAGATGCAGATGCAAAGAGGTAATCAGCTCATCACTTCTGATTTTGCCTGGGGGAAAAGTGGTTTTGCTATCTGTTACGATCTACGTTTTCCTGAGCTCTTTCGCTCCTACGCACTCCAAGGTGTGAAACTTGTTTTTCTCGTCGCTGCTTTTCCTCATCCTCGCTTGGAGCATTGGATGACACTCATTCGAGCACGCGCAATAGAAAATCAAATGTATATGGTCTGTGTCAATCGTGTGGGAGCAGAAACATTTCAACATGCGGGCTCTCTCACCTTTTTTGGAAGCTCCATGATCGTCAACCCTTGGGGAGAGGTACTCACGCTAGGAGACTGCTCTCAAGAAATGCTACTCACCCAAGAAATCTCATTAACAGTTGTTGATACAATTCGCCGTGATATGCAAGTATTAAGAGATCGTCAACCGCATATTTATAAGTTATGGGATGCCTATGCACGATGATATCAAAGGAAAACGGGTTTTAATCCAAGGTGCCTCCTCAGGGATTGGCTTTGCTATCGCAAAAGCCTATGCTAAAGCTGGTGCCACTGTGGGTATTTCTTCAAGTAATCCCCAGAGAATTGAAGAAGCAGCACGTAAAATCGGTCACGTAACACCTTTTGTCTGCGATGTCTTCAAAGAGGGCTCAGGGACAGCGCTCATATGGCAATATATTGAAAAATTTGGTGGTCTCGATATTTTAATCACAAATACCACCGATCCTCCCAAAACACTCTTTTTAGATACTAAGCTCGAAGAGTGGCATAAAAGCTTTCAAGGTGTTTTCATGAATGTCATAGAGTGTGTGCTAGAAGCGCTTCACCCCATGAAAGAAAAACAATTTGGACGCATTATTTTCATGACGTCTGTGGCAGCAAAAGAACCTGTGCCAGGTCTCACCATTTCTTCTTCTTTAAGAGCAGGACTTCTAGGGCTCATGAAAACCCTCAGTCAAGAGGTGGCCTCTCACCATATTACCGTTAACTCCATCTTACCCGGGTTTACAAAAACAGAAAAACTCTTGCAACGTTTTCCAAAGATAGAAGAACTCACCAAACTCATTCCAGCAAAAAGATTAGGGTCTACAGAAGAGCTAGCCTCTCTTGCCCTTTTCTTAGGATCGCAAGGAGCTGGATATATCAACGGCCAAGCGATTGCCTGTGATGGCGGACTTTTAAAGGGCCTATGAGAAAGCAAGGTGTTTTGCTGATCAATTTGGGTACACCTCTCTCTCCAAAGCCCTCCGATGTGCTAAAATATCTCAGTGAGTTTTTGACTGATGAAAACATCATCGATTTACCTTTCTTAGCTAGGCAGCTACTCGTCAGAGGTGTGATCGTCCCCAAAAGATATCGGCTATCTGCAAAAAGCTATCAAAAGATTTGGACAGAAGAAGGGTCTCCCTTACTTGTGTATGCGTACAAGGTCAAACATCTGCTCCAAGAAACGCTTGGCAAGGATTTTATTGTAGAGATGGGGATGCGCTATCAATCTCCTTCTATTGAAGAGGGATTAAAGAAATTACAAAAGAGCTCTATTGAAACGCTCACCATCATCCCTCTCTTTCCGCAATATGCTTCTGCTACAACGGGCTCTATCTGTAAGCTAGTTTTTCAATCTCTTGCCAAATGGTCTTTCATCCCCACCACCAAAGTACTCACAGAGTTTTATCAACATCCTACTTTTATTGAAGCGTTTTGCTCTATTGCCAAAACCTATCCTCTAAAAGATTACGACCATATTTTGATGAGTTTTCATGGTCTCCCAGAAAAAGCTCTAAAAAAAGATGACCCCCATGGGATGTGCTTAGCATCAGCCTCCTGTTGCCATTCACTACATCTTAAGAACTATCACTGCTATGGAGCGCAATGCTATGCCACTGCTAAAGCCATCGCCTCCACTTTAAATCTTTCACCCGATCAATATACTATCTGTTTCCAATCCCGTTTAGGAAAAAGCCCCTGGATTTCCCCTTTCACCTCAGATTTGATAAGATCTCTGCCAAAACAGGGCTATCGCAATGTCCTTGTCATGTGTCCAGCTTTTGTTGCTGATTGCTTAGAAACACTCTATGAAATCGGTATGGAGTATCATGAAGATTTTCTCAAACATGGAGGAAAAACACTCACGCTTATGGAAGGACTCAATGCGCATCCTATGTGGATTCATTCTTTAAAAGAGCTGATCCTCTCTTCTTCCACCGTCGCTATTTGACTTGCCGTACAGCATTTCTGATCACTTCAGGTAGCGCGGGATGGATGTACATCATCTTCTCCATTTCCTCAAGAGTCGCATGCTCTGTCATCCAAGCTATAGGAATATGAATCATAGTCGCCGCTTCTTCTCCAATGATGTGAGCTCCTATGAGCTCATGAGAGTGCGCATCAAATAAAAGTTTCACAAACCCTCTCTCGGCTTGCAGAGCCATCCCCATGGCAGAATGTTGATAAAGAGCCATACCTTTAAGATAGGTTTTTCCTTCCCTTTGAAGAGTTTCTTCTGTCATGCCTACGCTAGCGATTTGTGGACGTGTAAAAATAGCATGAGGAACTCTAGGATATACAATAGGCTCCTGCTTAGCAGAGCCAAAAAGGGTCTTAAACAAATATTCTCCTTCGTAGTTAGCACTATGTCGAAACCCATATTTTCCAATACAGTCGCCAAAAGCAAAGACTCCGGGAGCCTCTGTTTGTAAATACTCATCCACAATAATATACCCATTCTTATCTGCTTGGACATGCGTATATTCAAGACCTAAATCCTTTGTTAAGGGACGCATCCCTGTAGCAACTAAAAGTGCATCTCCTTCCATACTCAAGAGCTGATGAGTCTGAGGATCTTCATACACAAGGGTAAACACCCCCTTGTCATGCTTGACATGTTTCACCTCGGTATGCAGGTGTACATGAAACATTTCAGAAAAAGCCTCTTCAAAAACATCGCGAACATCTGCATCTTCTTTGCTCAGCATCCTATCTCTTACAAAAAAATGTGTTTCTGCCCCCATAGCACCATAAAAATATCCTAGCTCTGCTGCAATATACCCTCCACCAATGACTAGTAATTTCTTTGGCAATACTTCACACTTCAATGCCTCTGCGTAGGTCATATAAGGGACCTGATCCAACCCTGGAATAGCAGGAGGATAAGCCTCCACACCCGTTGTAATGAAAATCCTCGGAGCAGTGATAATTGTGTCACCCACTTGAACCACATGATCTTCAAGAAAGTGGGCATGATGGGGATAAAAAGTGATGTTGGGATGCTGTGCATAGAGCGGAGCTATCGTAGCAGACTCTTTATCTGTCACAGAGGCTACATAGCGCATCATCTCTTGAAAATGAATAATGGGATCTCTCACTTCCAAAAAAAACTGTGACGCTTTTTTGATATCCATAGCAAGATCTGCAATATGTATCAGCATCTTCGAAGGAATACAGCCTCGATTAAGACAGGTGCCTCCTAATTGACTGTGTTCAACAATAGCCACCTTATACCCTTTGTTAGCTACAGGCCTGACAAGTTTTGTCCCGGCACCTGATCCAATCACAATGACATCATAAAAGTGGATTGCAGGAGAAGATGGGCTCTCCTCTCCCTGTATAAGGGGTAGATGCAGCAAACAGCTTAAAACTAAAAAAATTCTATATACTATGTTCATTGACTTAAAAAATGCATAAAAATACCAGAAAAGTAGCATAATGACAAAAAAACATCAAAGGTGTTTGATATAATATTTACCCTGAGGTTAAATCATGCCTTTTACTTTATCGGGAGATTGGATCCCCGAAAAAAAGTCCTTTCCTCCCATCAAGATTCGTAAGGAAAAAAGAAAAAGTTCTTATGTAACGGTGATTGAACATCTCCCCTTAGAAGGGGAGGCGCTAAAAGAGCTCGTCTCCGAGTTAAAAAAACATCTAGCCACGGGAGGAAGCATCCAAGAGAGATGCATAGAAATCCAAGGCGATAAGGTCTTAGAAATTCAACAATTTTTAAAAACAAAAGGTTTTTTGCGTTAAATAGATGCCTCCAAAAAACGCCTTTTATTTATTGTGTTGAAGAACTTTTTTAAGAGGAGATAAACGTCCTGTGATCTTATTAAAACATTCCCCATCTTTGGTCATCTCATATTTAGGTGTCACAAAATAGAGAATCACCCCCGCAAACAGGATGATGACACACCACTTAAGAACAGTTAAAAATGTTAACTCAGCAATTTTCCCTTTCAAACTCATAATATACACCTACTCTAAGCCTAGTTTGGTGTATATAAAAAATAAAAAAAAAATACAATCCTACAAAGTCACCTAATTAAACTTTAGCTTCCTGAATATTCCTAATGACTTCCCGCAAAAAACAGGGTATTGTTCACCTGAAGATTTTTTATTAGAAGAAGAAAAAAAGGCTGTTATGTCATTGAAAGATGTCGTGGTGTACCAATGTTCATTTATACTTCCCTTGATAATTATTTGTACGTTGGGATGCGCATTTAATCCGTCAAACACTGAAAAAATCACAAGGCCCACTCTAAATAGTTACCCTCCACATTGGTTTGCGCCAGTGCCCAGAGAACAAGCGGCTTGGTGGGAAGTTCTCCCACAGGATGCCAATCCCGGCGAAGTCATTCTTTCTAAACGTAACACACTGGGTTTATTATCCAATTTTGCCGCTACTCCCTTTACTCTCGATGGGATACGCTATGCCAGCCTTGAAGGATTTTGGCAAATGATGGCCTATCCGGAAGGTCCAGACGACTCCAGGGCCTTATATCCAGGCATAAAATGGAAATACACTCGAGAAGAAGTTGCCCAAATGACCTCCTTTCAAGCTAAAGCCGCTGGAGATCTTGCAAAGGAAAATATGAAAAAAATGGATATCAATTGGGTCACTTATCAAGGAGAGAAAATGGATTATTACACTCCCCAAAAAGGCAGTCATTACAATCTGATTGTACGTGCTTGCTGGGCAAAAATTAATCAAAATTCTGAAGTGAAACAGGTACTATTAGAAACTGGTGATCTGATACTCCGTCCAGATCATATTCTGCCTACAGATGCACCTCCTTCCTGGCACTACTTTAATATTTATATGGAAATTCGCAATCAATTGAGAAAAAATGGCGAGCCATCTTCTTCATGAAGAAATGCTGCAAGTCTGCCAAAAAAAATACAATCTCCGACAATAGAGTATTTTTTGATTGTTACTTTTTCACTAATTTTGGATAAGTAGTATTTTTACTTAGGAGATTTCTATCATGATATCTATAGGAGCTATTGCAGCACTTTTATGCGTGGCCATCACAACACATCTAGGCGCTATCCAAACGTTAACTTATACCAGAGAAAAAGGGGGTGTTGAGATCTCTACTACCTATACTATCAATAAAGAGAATGACCACTATTTGATAGAAGGAGTAGCAAAAGATCAAACAACAAAAATAGAAAGTCTAGTTCCTTATTCTCTTCTCTCTTTCGTCTTTACCTCTAAAAAAAACCAAGATCAATATACCTTGACTCTGAAAGATGGGGTGTTAACAGCAGAGGGTCAGATGAAAGGAGTCAAGCTCCATGCTGTATATACAATCCCTAAAAACTCTCGTTGGATCCAAGAGTTTGAGTTTGGCTTGCTGCCACTACTCATTTCAAAAAGCAAAAGTATCGATTTTCAAATCCTCAATCCTAAGGATTTTAAAATACATAAGATGAGTGCCAAAAAACAGGGAATAGAAACGATGAAAGTGGGAGAGACTTCCTATCAAGCGCAAGCTGTCCAAATCTCTTTGCAAGGGTTTAAGAGCATGTTTTGGAAAGCGCAGCTATGGTACGATGTTGATACCCATGCCTTACTCATGTATAAAGCCAACGAAGGACCTCATACACCTACAACAACGACTTCTTTGGCATCCAAGGCTGCACCTATCGAATAAATTTAGCGACTGTTTCCACATGGGTTGTCTGAGGGAACATATCAAAGGCGTGCACCTGCTCTTGCACAAATCCATAGGAAGAAAGGAGTTGTGTATCTCTCGCAAGCGTTGCTGGATCACAAGAAATATAAAGGATCGCTTGGGGAGAGAGTCTATGGATTTCCTTTAAAACTCTTGGATCACACCCTTTTCTAGGAGGGTTTAAAAAAACAACATCAATAGAAGAGAGCCCCGGCAAGATCTTTTCAGTAGGACCACAAATAAATTCAGCATTTTGAATACCATTCCTGGCAGCATTCTCTTGAGCATCTTGGATAGCTTGAGAGACACACTCAATTCCAATCACGTGGTGGGCCTTTTGCGCAATGAGCAGGGAAAGAGTCCCTATACCACAATAAGCATCTACAACCCTACTCTCTGAGGTCACTTGCGCTAGTGCAAGTGCTTTTTGATACAGCTGCTCTGCTTGGGGAAGATTCACCTGAAAAAATGAAGCCGCCGACACTTTAAATGTCAAACTACCAATCTGTTGCTCTATAAAGTTTCGCCCATAAAGAAGAGTGAACTCACGATCTAACACCACATTATCCTCTCGAGGGTTCTTATGATGAATCACACCTACAACACCTGGGAGCAAAGAGAGCTCGTGTGCAATTTTTTTCAACTCTTTAGAACATGTAAAAGGTGTAATGAGTACAATTAACACCTCATCACCCTTCTCTGAGCTGCGCATTAAAATATGCCTGAGTTCCCCTTCCTTTGTTGCTGTATCATAAGGGAGGATCTTGGAAGCTTTAAGGAGAGCGATCATTTGTTGATAGACTCTATCACCCACAGGGTGGTGTAGGAAACATGTTTGCACATCAACCACTTCGTGAGAACCACGTGCATATAGCCCTATTTTTATGTTTCCTGGCGATCCTGCTACAGGGAGTTGAATTTTATTCCGATAATACAAGGAGGTAGGAGAAGGTGTGACAGGCGGCACTGTCACAGAGCTCATTTTTCCAATTCTAATCAATGTCTGCTCAACTCTTTTCCGTTTCACTTCCAACTGACCTGCATAGTCTAAATGCATGATCTGACACCCACCACACTGAGAAAATAGAGGACATATAGGCTCCACTCGCTGGGGAGATGTTTTAAGGATTTTTATGAGTTTCCCGAGGGCAAAGCTCGGTTTCACAGATTCTATGCGCACCTGCACAAATTCTAAGGGCAACGCTCCAGGAACAAAGATTTTAAACCCTTGAAAAGACCCGATGCCCTCTCCCCCAATCCCTATGTCGGTGATGTCTATTTCAAGTGTTTTATAAAGAAAAGAGTCCATCAAAAATAATTGTAACTTATTAAAGACTAATATTTTATTTTTTCGTATTCTTAAAAGTCCATAAAAAATCCTCTCGGTCCACCTTTTAAGATAGACAATAAAATAGCATCTCTTCTATTTCCTACTATGTGGGGGGATAGTGAGAGAATAAGGCCCCTCGGGGAACGACTTTTGCATCTTACCTGCTAAAGTCATAAGGAGCTTTTGCATGACAGTGAAGATATCTCTATCTAGAAAGATTTTACATATGCAGCTAATTTTTTTGCGTAAAGTCCTTGGGCCTCTAGCTCTTATCATCTTATGCCCTCTAATTGTCATGTGCATGTGGTTCACAAGTGTTCACTTGGAAGGCTCTTTTTATAAGCTAGGGACACTGTTTTATGAACAAGGCTTTATTAAAGTATGCTATAACATATGGGCTCCTCATTTTTTTGGTACTCCCATAGCCTGGAAAATCATCGGGTATTTTGCATTATTTGAACTCATTTTGATGAGACTGATCCCCGGCAAGTCTTTTCTGGGACCTGTGACACCTGAAGGGAATATTCCTGTCTACAAAGCCAACGGGGTTGCTTGTTATCTCATCACCTACCTCTCTTTTTATGTGCTGAGTTTTAAGTTTCATTTATTTTCGCCCACAATTATCTATGACCATCTTGGAGATATTTTAGGGGCTCTTTCCATCTTCAGTTTTTTCTTTTGTATTTTTCTTTATATTAAAGGGATCTACTTTCCTTCTTCTTCTGATTATGGAACCACCGGCAACATCATTTTTGATTTTTATTGGGGCACAGAACTCTACCCTCGTATTTTCGGTTGGGACGTCAAGATGTTTACCAATTGCCGCTTTGGAATGATGGGCTGGGGACTGATTTTACTCTCGTGCGCTGCTAAGCAACATCAGCTCTATGGTATCAGCGATGCGATGCTGGTCTCTGTGGCACTACAACTCATTTACATCTCAAAATTTTTCATCTGGGAAACAGGCTATCTACGTTCTTTAGATATTATGCATGATCGTGCCGGCTTTTATATCTGCTGGGGGGTCTCTGTATGGATAGCTGGTTTTTATACCTCTCCTACCCTCTACCTTGTTCACAACCCACATCAGCTAGGTCTTCCCCTGTCACTGATGATACTCATCCTTGGCACCATTAGTATCATGATCAATTACCTCGCTGACAGACAAAGACAGCTTGTCAGAGAACGTAATGGACAATGTAAAATTTGGGGAAAAACACCTCAGCTGACTGTGGCTAATTATACCACAGAAAAGGGTGAGCAAAAACAAAGCTTGCTACTCTCTTCTGGCTGGTGGGGACTTTCTAGGCATTTTCATTATATCCCAGAAATTCTCGGTGCATTTTTCTGGAGTGCACCTGCTTTGTTCTCACATTTTTATCCTTATTTTTATGTGGTCTTTCTCACAATACTTCTGATGGAAAGAGCCTTTCGTGATGACAAACGCTGTGCAAAAAAATATGGATCCGATTGGGATACCTACTGTCAAAAAGTTCCCAAAAAAATCATCCCTTACGTTTTTTAAGGAGCCTCTGGTACTTACTATACAAATTTTTAGAATTGGTATATAGCGTGTTTTCTGCAATCTTATTTTTAGTGCTTAAAATCACTTCCTGCGGTTTTACAAGAGTCAGATAAAGAGGTTTAATCTGGGAATAGTCATATTGCCTTGCCCAATTACGCCCTGCTTCTGCTCTAGCTAAATAATAATCATAATGATCATACACTTCCACAAGCGCTTCAATCACCGATTCTTTTGTACAACTATATTCATAACCATACTGAACAGGTTCTTTCAAAATTGTACCCCATGCTCTTAATGCAGGTTGTTTGATACAGGCATGAATACTTTTAGTCAGCCCTGATTGGCAAATTGTTTTCTGTGCAGCACTATCTGAAACAATCACAGGGATGCCGAGAGCCATCGCTTCTCTTGGCTGAATAGAAAAACCTTCTCCCGTAGAAATCGCCACCAAACAGTCAATGGATTTGAGTGCCTCAAGATACTCTTGTTTACTTAAACATTTTTCTGTGAACACAATATTTTTGATCTGGTGGTTTGCAATAAACTCTTTAATTTCTTGAGCAGTTTTTGCCTGAGCATAACGACTGTTAATTTTTAAAAGCACCTTATCGGTATCACCAAAGGCTTCATAAAATGCTTCTACAAGTAATTTTTGATTTTTTCTATTTAAACAAGCCCCAAAATTCCCAAAGATAATGGGATAATTAGGTTTAGATTTCAGCTCTTCTTGCAAAAATGCTTGTAAATTCAATCCTAAGGGCAAAAGAAAAACAGGAATATGTACACCACTCTCTTGGTAGACTTTAATCAAATAACTATCGGGAACAATCGCTGCATCGAAATATTCATTTAAAACATCTACCCACTGCTGAGGAATAGCAGAAGATTCAAACATGGTATAGGCAAGACGAATTTGTTCCTCATTTTTAGGAGTACGCAGTAACTTATAATGTTCCTTTTCTGGTGTCCACACACACTCCTCAAAAATGATGATATCCCCAAAGGGTCGATATTGATTTTTGATAATTTTTCTAATCGGTTTGGGTACAGCTTTATAGCAAGGCTGAGCTGTTTGCAAGAATCCCACTTTGACTTTATCTTTCAGCATATCAATCAGCTCAACAGATTGTCTGCCGAGTCCATCTGCCATATTGACAACACCGATGATAGTCACATCAGGTTTAGAAAACTTTTGAGCATAAAAGACACCAAACACCGCTATTACGGTGACTAAGAGAGTCGATGCAAGGGTGAGCCGCACCCAACGTTGATTCATCATCTTATGCCTCCAACGGCTTTCGATCAATCCTCGATTTTCATGAAAAAATCTTCTCTCACAAATTATAGTAGCCTGCTTACTATAAAAAAAACCTTACTTCTCGTAAACTCTTGAAAGAAGTTTTTTGGTAAATCTACCTTTGAAGACCTATTTAATGAAAAAATCCTCTCGTTGGATCTTGAGTCTTTTAGCTATCTGTCTCGTCACCCTCTCTTTGGTAGGGCTCCTCCACTCACGTCGCTATCAGCGTCCCTATCTTACTGTCATTGGTTTTGCTGAGATGTCCGATGGACTCGGCAGACAAGCTGTAGAAATTATCGACACTTTAAAAGATGATGTCAAAGTAGGTTATAGAGCCACCACCCCTCCCCTCTATCAAGATGTACCTATCGCGGTGCAAAACATCATGAAAAAAAACTATAAGCGCCTAGGAAAAATCATCTTGTATGAAGACATCTTGCATCCTCTCTCCCATCTTTTTTTCCAAAGAAGGTTTCAACTCCATGCACAAGATGAGCTCCGTTTGGCTTATTCCATGTTTGAATCTTCTGAAATCCCGAAGACTTGGGTCTATGATCTCAATCTCTACTTCGATGCTGTATTAGTCCCTGATGAGTTTTTGGTAGATGTGTATAAAAATTCTGGGATCACCGTTCCTATTTTTGTCTTACCTTTAGGACTCAATCTAAAACCCTTCTTAAACTTACCTCTGAAAACAGAGGCTCATACACCTTTTGTCTTTGCCAACTTCGGCACAGGCATCGAAAGAAAAAATCATCTCGCCTTAATTCAAGCATTTTATACTGCTTTTGGAAATCAGCCCGACGTAAGACTTTGGATTAACTGTAAATATTCGCGAGAAAATCTTTTCACATCTCTTGAGCAAGAAGTAGAAAAACTAGGTGTCTCTAATATTGTGCTCACAAACAATTGTTATACCCACGCAGAGTATCTCAAAAACTTTCAAGAGATTGACTGTTATGTCTCTCTTTCAGAAGCAGAAGGATTTTCCATTCAGCCAAGAGAAGCGATGGCTCTTGGCATCCCCTGTATCGTCTCCGATAATACAGCTCAATCTACGATCTGTAAAAGTGGGATTATTCTCCCTGTCCTTTCTACCTTGCAAGTCCCTGCCTATTATGAACAGTTTCAGGAAATCTTAGGTTTTAGATATCATGTCGACTTTGATCAATCTGTGCTTGCTCTTCAAGCGATGTATAAAAATTATGCGTATTATTTAACCTTTTCAGAAGCTATGCGTGAATGGGCAAGAAGCTATGATTATGAGAACCTAAAACCTCTATATCGCTCCCTTGTTCTCCCTAAAAAAGTGATCTTAGACGCAACTAATAGTATTACACCTACATGTATTACAACAACATCACCCTACCTCTATAACAAGTATAAAGCCGTTTTATGCAAAAAAAGATTTTAATGATCCTTGGCACTCTTGTGCTATTTTCACTCCCTTTTGCCGTCAGTTATTACCAAAGAATCCTCTATCGCCCCTATCTAACAGTCGTTGGATTTGCCAACATGTCCGATGGTATTGGAAGGCAGTCTGTAGAAATTATTAACGCAATGAAAGATAGCGTCTCTGTAGGCTTTTACCCAACAAAATCTTCCAATTTACTCGATGTGCCCCCCAGTGTACAAAAAATCATGAGTCGCAAAAGAGCGCAAATGGGTAAAGTGGTTCTATATGAAGATATTTTTTCTTCTTGCTCTCATGCGTTTTTCAAAAAACGGTTCCATTTAGATAAACAAGATGAGCTCAGGATAGCTTATTCCATGTTTGAATCTTCACAGCTGCCTGAGCTATGGGTCCATAACTTAAATCGCTATTTTGATGCTGTCGCCGTGCCCGATCCTTTTCTTGTGGAAGTCTATCAACATTCTGGTGTTACCATTCCCGTCTTTGTGCTCCCTCTAGGGCTAAATTTGGAACCTTTTCTCAAAGAGCCCCTAAAAACTGCTCCTCATACTCCCTTTGTTTTCGCAAATTTTAGCACTTGTATTTCAAGAAAAAACCATCACACACTCGTACAAGCCTTTCATCAAGCCTTTAAAGATGATCCGAGCGTCCTTTTATGGATTAATAGTAAATATACTGAAGAAAATCTTTTCCAGCAGCTTCAGAAAGAGGTATCTGCGTTAGACGTGAGCAATATTCTACTCACAAGCAATTGCTATGATCACAAAGAGTATTTAAACAATTTTCAAGCCATCGATTGTTACATCTCCATTTCACAATCGGAAGGGTTTTCGATCCAGCCTAGAGAAGCGATGGCTCTTGGCATCCCCTGCATCCTTTCTGATAACAGCGCTCAAACAACCATTTGTCACAGCGGTCTTGTCAGCATTGTAGCTGCGCCTCATCAAGAACTTGCCTATTATGAACCTGTTCAAGATGTGTTTGGCTATCGCCATGATATCGACTTTGGGACCTGTGTAGAGGCTCTGCAGACGATGTATGAAAATTATCAAGACTATCTTGCCAAAGGAGCTGAGATGCGCAAGTGGGCTGCTCGCTATGATTATCAGGCCTTAAGCCCTCTCTATAAACTCCTTCTCAAACCTAAAAAAGTAGTGCTTGGTACAGGCAATCGCCTTGAGGGAGATACTCTCATCACAAACTCTTCAAAACTCTATCATAAATACAAGGCTATCCTATGAAAAAATTGTTAACTCTTATATGCCTAGCCCTTGTATTTGCTCTAGTATCTTCAAGAATTTATCACTATGCACGCTCACATTGGATCATCCCTGATGTCACCGTCGCAGGATTTATTCAAATGGCTGATGGACTCGGTCGCCAAAGTGTAGAACTGATCGACGTCTTGAAAGAACGTTTCGATGTCCATTTTCAAAAAACAAGGCCCGAACATCATTTAGAAGATGTGCCAAAGGCTCTGTTTAAAATTCTTCAGGAGCGCAAGCGCCCTTTAGGTAAAGTGGTGATTTTTGAAGATACTTTAGGGCAACCTTTAGAATATTTTGAAAAAGTTTTTCATAAGATGAGGCCTCATCAGCTACGTATCGCCTACTCTATGTTTGAAACATCTAAAATTCCTCCCTCCTTTGTCTATAAACTTCATCATTATTTTGATGCCGTTGTTGTAGCAGATCCTTATAACATAGAAAGTTATAAACACTCAGGGGTGAATCTCCCCATTTTTACTCTCCCTCTTGGATTAGATTTAGATCTTTTTATCAAAGCCCCTATAAAATCTCACAAACAAACACCTTTTGTGTTTGGAAGCTTCGGATCCTGTGAAGCAAGAAAAAATTTTCTTACAACGATCCGCGCTTTTGCTTTGGCGTTTGGTCAAAGAGAAGATGTGATCTTAAAAATTCATTCACGTCGCGGGACTCCATCAGCTATTGCAGCTGTAGAGCAAGAAATTGAGCGCCTAGGATTATCCAATGTTATTTTTTCTGTAGGATCTCTCGATAAAGCCCATTATTTGGAAAATTTTCAATCTATAGATTGTTATGTCAGCTTATCCAAAGGAGAAGGCTTTTCTATCCAGCCTCGTGAAGCTTTAGCGCTAGGGATTCCTACCATCGTCTCAGATCAAACAGCACAATCGACCATTTGCCATAGTGGATATGTTAAAAGTGTGCCCGCCACACTTTTAGAAAAAGCCTACTACGAAGCCTTACCTGATGAAGATTATGGTGATCAATTCAATGTCTCTATTGAAGATGCTGCATCTGCTTTTTTAGAAGTCTTTAACAACTATGAGACCTATCTCTCCCTTGCACACCAAGGAAGAGAATGGGTGAAACAATATGAATATCACCGGTTAAAAGGTTTTTATTTAAATTTAATAAAACCTAAAAAGCTACTCTTAGGAGATGAAAATCTTTTGACAGAAGATCTCCT
>Ga0364860_10592_pt1 | contig 19876 bp, 14 predicted proteins | sample ExccelAu500001D4_FD_206916 | JGI IMG/M metagenome (GOLD analysis project Ga0364860, IMG submission 206916) | Enriched cells from Trout Bog Lake Hypolimnion, Wisconsin, USA - BchlTB.Aug20.5000.01 .D4 | ecosystem: Environmental > Aquatic > Freshwater > Lake > Hypolimnion/Profundal zone | place: USA... | reverse complement strand
ATTTGCTGCCTAAAGTTGCTGCCTGGGCAGAAGCATTGATTGATTCTTCTGTTCTTTCCCTGCTTATTTTTCCGGTTATATATTATTATCTGGTAACTCCGTTGAAAAAAAGTATTGCAGATGGCCATAAAAAAGAAGCTGATTTTAAAGCGTTGATTGATAATATGGGAGAAGGTGTTGGAATTTGTGATGAAAATGAAATATTCACTTTCGTCAATGCAGCGGCAGAACAGATCTTTGAAACAACACCAGGTGGTTTAAAAGGGAAAGGACTGGATCATTACCTGACAAAGGAAGAACTGGGAAAGATAGTTAATCAGACCCATGAAAGAATAAAAGGGAAAACCAGTGTCTATGAAAGTGAGATTGTTTTTCCGGATGGTAAAACAAAAACAATATTAATTACCGCCACTCCTCAATTTGATGGTCAAAACTTTAAAGGCACTCTTGGCATTTTCAGGGATATTACTGTATTAAAAAAAGCGGAAGCCACCATTACCTACGAACGGAATTTACTCAGGGGCCTGATTGATAACCTGCCGGATGCTGTTTATGTAAAAGATATCCATTGCAGAAAAGTAATTGCCAACCTGGTAGATGTAAAATATATGGGTTTTGAAAATGAAGAACAGGTATTGGGCAAAAATGATTTTGAAGTGTATGACAAAGCAACTGCAGAAAGCTCTTTTGCAGATGACCAGTATGTTTTTAAAACCGGATTGCCACAACTGAATAAGGAAGATTATTTTATAGATAACCAGCATGAAGAACACTGGATGCTTAATTCAAAAGTACCCATTAAGAATGCAGAAGGCGAGATCATCGGATTGGTAGGTATTTCCAGGGATATTTCACTCAGAAAAAAAGAAGAAACCCGGCTTAAATTGCTGGAATCAGTAATAACCAATGCTACTGATGCGGTAATTATTACAAAAGTAGACCCTTCCAACCTGCATTCCCATAAAATCATTTTTGTGAATGCAGCTTTCCTGAAAATGACCGGATACACTGAAAAAGAAATTATAGGCCGCAGCCCATCTTTATTACAGGGGCCTGCAACCGACCCGTATGAATTAAGAAGGGTTAGTAAAAGCCTGGCCAGTTTCCAGCCCTGTGAAATGGAGGTAATCAACTATAAAAAAACAGGAGAACCATTCTGGTCCAATATTTCCCTCGCTCCCATAACAGATAATAATGGTAATTACAGCCACTGGATTTCCATTAAAAGAGATGTAACTGAGCGTAAACAAATGGAACAGGACCTGATACTTGCTAAAGAAAAAGCTGAAGCAGGCAGTAAAGCCAAATCAGAATTTCTGGCCAATATGAGCCATGAAATCAGAACACCTTTAAACAGTGTGATCGGCTTTTCTGATTTGTTAATGAAAACATCATTAGACAATACCCAGCATCAATATATTTCTGCAGTGTATCAATCTGCCAATTCCTTACTGGATATTATCAGTGAAATTCTGGATTTCTCAAAAATAGAGGCCGGTAAACTGGAAATTGATATTGACAAAACCGATATACTGGAATTAGGATACCAAGTTGCCGATATGTTTAGTTTCCAGGCTTATAAAAAAGACCTGGAAATACTTTTAAATATAGGATTGGATATTCCCAGGTTTATCTGGACTGATGCCGTTAGAATCAGGCAGGTATTGGTAAACCTGTTAGGTAATGCAGTAAAATTTACAGAAAAAGGCGAAATAGAATTTAAAATAATTACCCTGATTCCGGAAACTGAAGGGAAAACTACTATTCGCTTTATTGTAAGGGATACCGGAATAGGAATTGAACCAGCTAATCAACATAAAATTTTTGATGCTTTTTCCCAGGAAGATTCTTCTATAAACAGAAAATTTGGTGGTACCGGACTGGGCCTTGCCATTTCAAAAAGATTACTGGAATTAATGGGCAGTGAACTGAAACTGGAAAGTATACCCCAAAAAGGCAGTACATTTTATTTTGACCTGCATGTAAAAACCATGCACGGAGCACCTGTGGAATGGTCCAACGCCTATAATTACAGAAATATGCTGATAGTGGATGATAATGACAATAACAGGTTAATCCTGAAAGACATGCTGGCCACAAAACAAATCACCACTGATGAAGCAAATAACGGATTAGACGCTTTACAGAAAATCAAAGCAGGTAATAAATATGATGTGATCCTGATGGATTACCATATGCCGGAAATGGATGGACTGGAAACTATAAAAAATATCAGGATAGACCTGAACATCAAAGCCAAAGATCTTCCTATTTTGCTTTTGCACAGTTCTGCAGATGATGAAACCATTAATAAGGTTTGCAAAGAACTGGATGTAAACCACCAATTGGTAAAACCAATTAAAATGAAAGACCTTTATGAAACATTGTCAAAGCTGGGGTATGATAATAAATACCAGTCATTATTAAAAGAAAGAAAGGAAGGTAAAAAAGACAACTCTGATAACAAACTGGATTATTTTAAAATACTACTGGTTGATGATAATTCATTCAATATTTTACTGATAAAAACAATTATCAGTGATATATTGCCTAATGCTGCATTACTCGAAGCTGTGGATGGCAAAGAAGCACTGGATATTGCAGCCAAAGAACAGCCCGACCTCATTTTTATGGATATTCAGATGCCGGTCATGAACGGATATGATGCCACCCGGCAAATAAGGAAACTGGATACCGGGAAAAAAGTACCCATTATTGCCTTAACTGCCGGCACCCTTAAAGATGAAAGGGAGAAATGCATTGAAGCCGGTATGAACGATTATGTTTCCAAACCATTTGTCATTGCATCTATAGAAAGAATAATAGACAAATGGTTACAATCAAAAAATGTTGGTGAGTATACAGGTAATTGGGAAATATAAAACTTATACTTATTTTTTATCAGTTGAAAATGAATAAGGATAATCAGATACCTTAGTCCCTCTTTCTCTGGAAGGTTGCGAACTCATGGTATAATTTAAAATAGCCCCCCTGGTCAGATCAAAATGATTCAGCCAGTTTTTTGTATACGCTTTTCCATTTAAATCCAGGTGTTTCACATACAAATTCTTATCGCTATTATTTGCAGCATTAATCACCAGCTGTTTTCCATTTTCAAATTGTATCACCGCCTTTTTAAATAAAGGAGCTCCTAAAACATACTGTTCCGTACCCGGGCAAACCGGATAAAAACCCAGTGCTGAAAAAACGTACCAGGCGGAAGTTTGTCCGTTATCTTCATCCCCGCAATAACCATCGGAAGTAGGCTTATACAATTTCTTCATAGACTCCCTTACCCAATACTGTGTTTTCCAGGGTTGCCCGGCATAATTGTACAGATACAGCATATGCTGTATCGGCTGGTTACCATGCGCATACTGGCCCATATTCATCACCTGCATTTCCCTTATTTCATGAATTACTTCCCCATAATAACTTTCATCAAATACAGGTGGCATTTTAAATACAGAATCCAGCATATTTACAAATATTTCATTGGAGCCCATCAGTTTTTTCAACCCTTCAATATCATGAAATACGCCCCAGGTATAATGCCAGCTATTGCCTTCTGTAAATGCATCCCCCCATTTAAACGGGTTAAAGGGCGACTGAAAACTACCGTCTTTATTCCTGCCCCGCATCAGTAAGGTTTGTTTATCAAAAAGGTTCCGGTAATTCTGGCTGCGCTTAGCATACAGGTCAAGCTCCGCTTTCGGCCTTCCCAGTTCCTTCCCTAACTGGTAAATGGTAAAGTCGTCATAAGCATATTCCAATGTTCTGGCTGCACTTTCATTCAGGTTTACATCATAGGGTACATAACCCAATGTGGTATAATAAGCAATCCCTGCCCTGCCCACGGCTTTAATCGGCCCTTCATGATTGGCATCCTTTAATAATGCTTCATACAAGAGGTTTACATCATACCCCCTTAAGCCTTTGATATAGGCATCTGAAACAACAGAGGCAGAGTTATTACCCACCATTACATTCCGGTAACCGGGACTGGACCATTCCGGCAACCATCCCCCTTCCTTATAATCGTTAACTAAACCCATTTGCATCTCTTTATTCACTGAAGGATATACCAGGTTCAGAAAAGGATATAAGGCACGGAAGGTATCCCAGAATCCTGTACCTGCAAACAGATACCCCGGCAATACCTGTCCGTTATAAGGACTATAATGAACAGGGTTGCCATTTGCATCCAGTTCATAATGTTTCTGTGGAAAACACAAAAGCCGGTACAGGCAGGAATAGAAAGTCCGGATATCTGTTTCAGTTCCCCCTTCCACAGTAATACGGCCCAGGGTCTGGTTCCAGATTTTTTTAGCTTTCTGTTCTGTTTGTTCAAAACTATCTGCCGCTAATTCTGTCTGCAGGTTTAATTCGGCCTGTTCAAAACTGATAAAAGAAGAAGCCACTTTTGCATGTACCAACTCTCCTTTATGCGTTTTAAAACCTATCACAGCACCTGCATGGCCTGCCGTCATTTCCAATGCATTTTTAACCAGTATGGTATCGTGCCAGGTATATGCCAGTGTAAAAGGCTTATCCGTATAGATAACAAAATAGTTTTTAAAGTTAGCCGGCACACTACCACTGTTTCGGGTAGTATAACCGATAATCTTATGCTGTTCAGGAATAACCTTTATATAAGAACCCTTATTAAATGCATCGATTACAATAAAGGAACTGTCCGATGCGGGATAGGTAAACCTAAACTGAGCAGCTCTTTCCGTCGGCACAATTTCTGTGGTTACATCTGCATCTGCCAGATAAACGCTATAAAAATAAGGACTGGCTGTTTCTGCCTTATGAGAAAACCAGCTGGCCCTGCTTTCCTCTGTAAAATGGAGATGCCCGGTAACTGGCATTATAGAAAACATGCCATAATCATTCATCCACGGGGATGGCTGGTGTGTTTGCTTAAATCCAGCAATTTTATCTGCCCCATACTGATACTGCCAGCCATCTCCCATTTGACCGGTTTGGGGCACCCAGAAATTCATACCCCAGGGTAAACAAATAGCAGGATAGGTATTTCCATTGGAAAAACTTGGTTTGGAATCGGTACCCATCAGGGTATTTACCCATTCTACCGGATTGGTGGATACAGAGGTGTTTTGACTGTATAATTGATTAAACAGACAGGAAAAAAATATAAAGGCAGCTAATTTTTTCATGTCCGCAAGGTAGAATATTTTTCATTTCGGGTAATGTATTCAATATCCTAATTCGTGCAACTATTTGCCGATATAATACAACAACCTGTTTCTATATGCGTCTAGTTTTGCTGGCAATAGTTGACCGCTAAAAATATGCTATGTATAAAACGAAGATTCTATTTGTAGAGGACGAGGTTCTTTTAGCCAATAACTTAAAAAAGATTCTTGAATTTGAAGATTTTGAAGTTACCACAGCTATCAATGGAACGGAGGCTTTTGAATTTGCCAGGAAAAATAAGCCCGACCTTGTTATATCTGATATCATGATGCCCGGTATGAATGGGTATGAATTTTTTACTGCTTTCAAAAAACTGGGATATGATGATGTGCCGTTTATTTATCTGACTGCAAAAGCAGATTTCAGAGATATTCGGAGCGGAATGAATTCTGGTGCTGATGATTACCTGGTAAAACCTATCAAGGCAACTGACCTGATTGATGCCATTAATACCCGGCTTAAAAGGGAAAAAGCAATAAAAAGAAACCTAGAAGAAACCAATAAACGGCTTAATAAGGGATTTAAACTCTTAACCAACCATGAATTTAATACGCCCATGAGTGGATTAATGGGCTTTGTTCATTTATTAAAGAGTAACAGGAACAATATCGGCCCTGAGGAAATGAACCGCTATATTGATTATATAGATGCTTCTGCCAACCGGTTAAATAAACTATTTGAGAAATTAAGGCTTTGGGATGAATTTAATAATACAGCCGACAGCAATCGTCCATTAAAGCTGTCCGACTTCATTTCTTTAAATCAAACCCTTCAGGAAATAGCTGAGAAAACTGCGGCACGGTATGGCCGGAGCAATGATCTGCATGTAACCCTGAACAATACAGGTGACCTGAAGCTGGACCGTTATATCACAGAAACCCTTTTAAATGAACTCATTGACAATGCCTTTAAATTTTCTGAAAAAGGAACGGATGTTATGGTGTCCGGTTCTGTAGAAGACAATATGTACATTGTGAAAATTGCAGATAAGGGCCACAAAATTAAAGCGGAAGCTTTAGCAGATATTCATGCATTTAAACAAAATGACCGGAATCTGTTTGAACAGCAGGGATTGGGCATTGGATTATGCCTGGCAGACACCATTGTTAAAAAACTAAAAGGCCAATTAAATTTTTCAGATAACCAGCCAAATGGTATCTTAGTAACCTTACAATTACCGGTTGAAATTTAATGCATCCATGCAGGCTGAATCCAGAAAAAGCATACTGATTATCGAGGATTCTGATAAATTCAGAAGTACCATACTACTGCTGCTTTCTGAAGATTATAATGTAATTGGTGTAAATGATGCTTCCAAAGGATTGGAAAGTTGTGAGGCATTAAAACCAGATCTCATTTTACTGGATATTATGCTTCCGGGAAATATAGATGGGTTTTCCTTTTTAAGGATTATAAAAAAAGATAAATCACTTTCTCATATTCCTGTAATTATTATGTCTGCCCTGGCTACCAATGATAAAATTACGGAAGGCCTGAAACTAGGTGCCAATGATTACCTGATCAAGCCTTTTGATCTGTTGCAGCTGGACCTTAAGATTAAAAACCAGTTATCCATCAGTTCCAGCCTCAGGGAAAACCTGTTACTGGAACATCATATCCATTTTGATATTAATACAGATAACAGGGATATTCTGAAAGAATTTGAAATGATCCTGGAAGAAAATATTTTAAGGGATAAAGACCTTTCCATCAGGGACTATGCAAAAAAATTAAATATCAGTCAGAGTACCCTGGAAAGGCTGATTAAAAAAGGGTTCGGATCCTCCCCCAATAAATATATACTGGAAAGAAAGCTGGAGAAAGCAGATATTTTATTGCATAGTAAGAAAGGTATTTCCATCAAAGAAATTTCCTTTTTACTGGGGTTCAGTTCCGTATCCTACTTTTCCAGGTGCTATAAAAAAGTATATGGCAAACCACCTTCGGCACATCCTTCCTAATCAGGCTTTTTATAATACGGAAATGAAATAAACACATAAGTCCCCTTATCTATTTTACTGCGGATATTGATATACGCATTATAATTTTCCAGCAGGTATTTTACCACTACCAAACCCATCCCTGTACCCGGTATACTACCCACATTACTTCCCCTTTTAAAAGAGGAGAAAACTGTTTTTTTATCCCGGTTACTCATCCCTATTCCATAATCGGCCATTAAAATACTCCAACTACTGTTGGTAAAGGTAATCCGCATGATGGGTGCTGGTTTATCGGGAGAATATTTAAAGGCATTTTCCACAATATTTTTAATAATCATGGTCAGTGAAAACTCATCAATCCATATTTTTTCAGATAAACCCCTGAAAGAATAATTCAGATTGCGGCCATCTCTCCATGGCTTATAGTTTACATCTACCAGTTCGCCTATAAACTCCTCAATCGCAATCAGCTGTGGTTTAAACTTTATATTGCTTTCCTCAATCTGGCTTAAGGTTAACAATTCATTCATAATTTCTGTCATCCTGAAAGTTTCCTCTTTTACACTTTGCAAATTAGACAGCAGGGTTTCAACATTCAGCTTATTCTTATGCTGATGAATTTCCAGTAATTCAACAGTGGACTGTATGATTGCCAATGGGGTTCTTAACTCATGAGAGACCATGGTTACAAAAGAGCTTTTCAGGTCGTTCAGGTTCTTTTCCTTTTTTATTATATTTTTCAGTTGAATTTCTGCTTCGTACACTTCTGTATTATCGGTTATAAAAATAATGATCTGCTCATTATCTTCCACTCCAATTGTATTATTGGTAAAATTGAATAGCAGGTATTTTTTTCTACCGGATTTGTTTTTGATCAGGAATTCTTTTTGCGTAGTGGAAAGCCCTGCAGATTCTTTTCTTAACCCTTCAATCAGTTCATATAATTCCGGCATCAATTCCGATTTAAAGAAATTTTCCAGTGGTTGGTTAATGGTTTCACTCACATTATACCCCATAATATCTTCCCATATAGGGTTAATAAATGTAATGATATTACCCGCATCAATGGTTAATGCTACTTCATTCAGGTTCATCAGCAGGTTCAGATAATTTTCTTCACTTTTTTTAAGCTGTAATTCCTTATTCTTAAGGCTGGTAATATTGCTGCCGAAAGAAACAACAAACTCCGTATTTCCTTCCAGGCTACTAAAGGGCACATATCGCCTTAAATAGACTTCCTTCCCTTTTTCTTTATGGTGTACATTCTCTTCAAATTCGATATAATTACCTGTTTTAAACACCTTATTTAATAGATTAATCCGCAACTTGCCGGTACTGGTTGCTTTGTCTGCATACTGGTGCAGTTCTTCATCTGTTTTACCAATAACCCATCTGCGGATTTCTTCATTTTCAATAATGTTTTTATTCAGAAACAAATAGCGCAGGTCTTTATTCAAAATGGCAATATCTGCAGGTAAACCGCTTAATACTTTTTCCAGAAAACTCTGTTCCACATCATTGTTCCGCAGTTTATCCTGGTAAGTGGAATAATCCTTATAAATCCAAACATGAAAAATATGGCCATCCACCGTTTTAACCGGGTGGTAATCACGTAATACCAGTTGGCTGTTCAGCATTTCTATTTCATAATTCAGCACATCTTTACCCAATAAAACAGTAGTTTCAATATCAGCAATACATTTTTCGGCATTATTAATATTATCTGCAAAAACAGTATGGAGACTGGTAGTGGGTTTTCCTGCTAATTCATCGGGCATTGCATTAATATTCAGCAGTAAACAAAATCGTTTATTTACAAATGCAATCTGCCTGTCAATATCTTCCACCAGTAAAGCTTCAGATACATGATTTAAAACAGATACCAGTGGTTCATTGATATTCATAAAAAATACAGCAACTTATTGATATTTAATGCAGGGATTCAATTTGTCATTCCTCCTATAAAGTTACGAGCATAATCAGAACCTTCTGAAAAACAATCCGCTTCTTCTATCTTCAAATTCCAGATTAACGATTTTATGCTACTATTTGACTAAAAAAACGCATTACAGCCCACTTTAAATACTGATCTTGCAATCAGAAAAAGAAAATATCCTATGCTGTTTTATAAATCTGTAAAATTCCCCCGTTTTACAGATTTTTTATTTTCAGCAACTTAATGAGCTTATTTGTAATTGTTTGGATTACTATATTGCTGTTTTTTATACAGTAAATAAAAATAGTATCACTTCAAATTTCAGCAACGGTATAATATTTGTACCTTGTTAGCATTAAATTTTTAAATATTAATGGATTGCGATACAGCACCGGCATCCGGGTTAAGTGATATTAAATCGAATTTTGTAAGCATAGCTTCACACGAACTGAGGACCCCACTGGCTGTAATGCAGTCTATTGCAGAATTATTGGAATTACAGGTAAAGCAGGGGCATACACCTGACGCAGGAGTACTGATACAGAATGTTTCCCAGCTTAAGTCAGAAATCAGCCGGATGAATAACCTGATAGATGAAATACTCACCATCAGTAAAATTGAGAATGCAAATATCAAACCTGTAAAAGAAAAAGTAGACGTTATTGCATTTATACAACAGGTTATTGAAAGAAATAATGCTTTACAGACAGACCACAGAGAAATAGTTTTTATACATGAGGATAATACGATTCCTGCCCAGGTAGATAAGCAAATGCTGGTTCATATACTGGACAACCTCATTTCCAATGCATTTAAATATTCTATTGGTAAACCAGCACCGGAATTAACCTGCCATGTTAGCAACAACCAGTTTACAATAACTATAAAAGATTTCGGGATAGGAATTCCCAGGCGCCAGCAAAAAAATATTTTCCAGACTTTCTTCCGGGCAGAAAACACTACCAGTATTAAAGGATCCGGACTGGGTTTGTTTATAGTCAAATCATTTACTGCGCTCCATAATGGTACGGTAAGCTTTAACAGTACCGAGAATAAGGGATCTGTATTTACTATTTCCCTGCCAACAGAGTAATCAGACAGTCATGAAGAAAATTTTAGTAATTGAAGATGAAGCACTCCTGAGAAAAAATACCGTCAGGATGATAGAACTTACCGAAGAACTGGGAGACTTGCTGTTAGAAGAATCTTCAGATGCAAGGGAAGCATTACATAAGATCAGGTCCTTTCAGCCCGATCTGATTATTTCAGATTTTATGATGCCTTTTATGAACGGAAACAGTTTTCTTACACAGTTAAGAAAAATAGAACAGTATACCTCCACCCCTGTAATCTTTTTATCGGCCAAACCAGATGTAGCCTCGCTGATACATGATAATCATACCAGTTTTCTGATGAAACCATTTCTCTATAAAGAACTAATCCGGAAAATAATTGAGTATCTGGATTATTGATTGGCCTGAGCCAGAAAACGGCGAACAGTGGGATGCGCCTTCTTTAATCTTTCTGCTTCTTCTGTTTTATCTGCAGCCAGCATTGACTTTTTCCTGATGGTCATCAGGTCTATAAAAATAAAAAATAGCAGGGTTGCAATAAAACTATAGAGATAATCAGCACCCAATAAAGCCATATCCAGGTGCTTTTCAACTATTTTACCTTCATCAAAAACCAGTTTAAGAAATGGATGCGGCCAGCCATAAATATCTTCTTTATAAAGGCTGTTATGGGTGTATGTATCTATTGCCATCGTAACAGCACATACAATGATTGACAGGAAGGTAATAAGGGATAATTGCCTGGTAAATTTCATAAAATATATCTAATGGACTACCAAATTTAATATTCAATCTCAAAAGCACCTAACTTTCCGGAAACTTTTCATCAAAAATTAATCCGGAATTAATACCATGAAGTTTAAGCTGATATCGATAGGGAAACAACATGAAAAATATATCAAAGAAGGCGTGGAAGACTTTACAGCCCGCATACAAAAATATTATCCGGCCGAATGGCAGATCATTGCCCCCCCTAAAAATGCAGCCTCCCTTTCAGAATCTGATTTAAAAAAAGCAGAATCTGTATTGGTATTATACCAGTTGCAGAAAGATGATTTCCTGATCTTACTGGATGAAAAAGGAAAAATGATCTCCTCTGTGGAATTATCTGCCCTCCTGCAGCAAAGAGCCAATGAAAGTTCCAAAAAACTGGTATTCCTGATAGGTGGGGCGTTTGGTGTGGATGCAACTTTAAGAGACAGGGCCAATTTTACCTGGAGCCTGTCAAAACTCGTATTCCCCCATATGCTTGTACGATTAATACTGGCAGAACAGGTATACCGGGCCTGTACGATTGCCAGAAACGAAAAATATCATCATCTCTGAATATGTTTTATATTGCCGCCTAATGACAACTATTACCATCGCCATCATTGTATTAACCTGTATCGTATCTGTAACCGGGTTTTCCAGAGAAAAAGTGATAGATGATTTAATCTTTTATCCGCCTTATATTACCCATCAGCAGCAGTGGTACCGGTTTATCACCTGTGGTTTTATTCATGCAGATATTCCGCACCTGGGTTTTAATATGTATTCTTTTTACATGTTTGGGGAAGTAATTGAGGACTGGTTTGAAAAGATCTTTGGGGCCAAAGGCAAAATCTTATTCCTGGTTTTATATTTTTCTTCCTTAATTGTATGTTTACTACCCACTTATTTTAAACATAAAGACGACTATCAATATAAAAGCCTGGGTGCATCCGGTGCTGTCTCCGCTATTGTATTTGCTTTTATTTTCCTGGCACCCACTGCCAAACTGGGTTTAATACTCATACCTTTCCAATTGCCAGCCTTTATATTTGGTGCCATTTATTTAGGGGTTTCCTATTACCTGGCCCATCGGGGCGGAAGCAGGATCAACCATTCAGCGCATTTCTGGGGAGCCGTATATGGAATCGTGTTTTTAATTGTCACCTGCCAGTTTATGAGTGATTTCAGGCCACTGGATAACTTCACCAGCAGTATCAGTGCTTTTTTCGGCAGATAGATTTATAACTGGGGTTCTAATTGAATTCTAACTGCATTTCTGGTAGCTGCTGTTATTTTAAACCGGTCATCAATTCTTAATCCGGTAATCCAGGCAATCCTTTTATTACTTTCCAGTACCCATACTTTTTCTTTTTGGGTACGGGATAGTTTCTGGTCTATAAAGAATTTACTCAGTTTCTTTTTTTTCTTCATCCCCAGGGGATAAAAATAATCTCCCTGTTTACACTTACGTAAAAGTAACGGGTATTCCAGCCTGCTGGCATCCATTAATGCAACCATATTGCTGCTGTCTATTGCAGCATGCATTGCAGGAAGCATTTCAAAACTTAAAGTACCATTTTCAAAAGCAATTTTTTTATCTGTTGCTTCTATGATTATATGCTGTGCCTGTTCACTCAGCACCGGTGCTATAATCATCCAGTTCCTGTTTTTGATAATCCGGTGTGTGGACGACCTGATAAAACTGCCATTAGCTGCATCCAGTAATTTAATTACTTCTGTAACCTGTGCACTGGAAAAAGAAAAGGGCCTGATGATTTCCCAGGTAAGGGTTTGCAGGGGAATTGCTTTCTTCCATTTTAAAACCGCCACCTGCCATTCCGTTCCTTTCTGTTCCAGCATTTTCTGTTTATGCAGGGACACGGACTGGTTATAGAGGATCTCCACCTCCTTAAAACGCTCAATATTATTCAGTAAATTATCTTCCGCACCACTAAACAATTCTTTCGCCTGCGGCAATAAATGATGGCGCACATGGTTACGGGTATATTTAACTGATGCATTGGAAGCATCTTCCACCCAGCTGATACCCTGTTGCATTGCATATTCCAGCACTTCCTCCCTTTTGGCAAAGAGCAATGGCCTCAAAATCCGGTTATTGAAATCAGCTTCCGGAATACCGGTTAAACCCTGTATGCCCGTGCCCCTGAAGAAATGAATCAGTAAGGTTTCAATATTATCATCAGCCTGATGGGCGGTAAGCAGAAAAGACGGATATTCTGACCCGGCTAACAGTTCTGCAAACCAGGCATAGCGCAGGTCGCGGGCTGCTTCCTGTATCCCTTTTTTTTGAGTAGCCGCATAATTTGCAGTATCAAATTTCTTTACCAGTACCGGTATATCATAGTCGTTTTCCATGGAACGGACAAAATATTCATCCCGGTTACTTTCTGCACCCCTTAGTTGAAAATTGCAATGCGCTACGGTAACGGCAGCACCCGACTTACATAACAGGTCCAGCAACACCATACTATCCACCCCACCACTTACTGCCACTATCAAACGGCAATGCGCAAGCGGTATGGCCGGAAATTTTTCTTTCCAGTTTTGTATAAAAAGTTCCTGTAAATCCATTGATTACTACTTAAATCTACTTTTTCCTGGCTTCTTTAGCCCAGGTATCTTTTAAAGTAACAGTTCGGTTAAAGACCAGTTTATCTAAAGTTGAATCCTTATCCAGGGTAAAATATCCTTTTCTCAGAAACTGGCAACGTGCATCAATGGTAATATCTTTTAGTGCAGGTTCTGCATAAACTGCCGGTAAAACCGTCAGTGAATCCGGGTTAATATAGTCCTTAAAATCCCCTTCTGCACTGGCAGTATCTTCCACTTTAAAGAGGCGGTCGTACAGCCTTATTTCAGCCTTTACCGCATGGGCAATACTCACCCAGTGCAAAGTGCCTTTAACATGCAGTCCGCTGGTATCAGCTCCGCTTTTACTTTCAGGCAGGTAAGAGCAATGCAGTTCAGTAATCGTACCTGTTTCATCCTTAATAACAGTATCACATTTAATAATATAGGCACTTTTCAGTCGCACCATTTGTCCCGGTGCCAGCCTGAAATATTTTTTAGGGGCCACTTCCATAAAATCTTCCCTTTCAATATACAGTTCCTTAGTAAAAGGAATTTCACGGAAACCACCATTTGGGTCTTCCGGATTATTTTCACTCTTTACATATTCCACCCCATCATGAAAATTGGTAATCACCACTTTTATAGGGTCAAAAACCACCATACGGCGAAGGGCAATTTTATTCAGGTGTTCCCGCACACAGAATTCCAGTAAACCCACATCAATCAGGTTCTCCCTTTTAGCAACGCCAATCTTATCACAGAAATCACGGATACTTTCCGGTGTATAGCCACGGCGGCGCATACCACTAATGGAAGGCATACGGGGGTCATCCCAGGCCGTTACATAATTTTCATTCACCAGTTGTAACAGCTTACGTTTACTCATAATGGTATACGTCATATTCAGCCTGGCAAATTCATACTGGTGAGAAGGAAATATGTCCAGTTTTTCTATAAACCAATCGTACAAAGGCCGGTGAGAAACAAATTCCAGTGTACAGATACTATGGGTAATATTTTCAATAGAATCACTTTGTCCGTGTGCAAAATCATACATCGGGTAAATGCACCACTGGTCACCGGTACGGTGATGGTGTGCATGTTTAATCCGGTATAAAATAGGGTCACGCATCAGCATATTAGAACCCGCCATTTCAATCTTAGCACGCAGCACTTTACTGCCGTCCGGAAATTTACCAGCGCGCATATCTGTAAACAACTGCAGGTTTTCTTCCGGTGTTCTTTCAGCATACTTGTTTCTTCTGCCTTCAGTTGTAGGGGTACCTTTCTGTTCTGCAATTTCCTCGCTGCTGCTATCGTCTACATATGCCAGTCCTTTTTTAATCAGCGCAATAGCATAATTATATAAATTCTCAAAATAATCAGAGGCATAAAACTCATTGGCCCAGGTAAAACCCAGCCAGTTTACATCCGCTTTAATGCTGTCTACATATTCTGTTTCTTCTGTACTGGGGTTGGTATCATCAAAACGCAGGTTAGTAGCACCACCATATTTTATAGCCAATCCAAAATTGAGGCAAATACTTTTCGCGTGGCCGATATGCAGGTATCCATTGGGCTCCGGTGGAAACCGGGTAAGAATAGAGGTATATTTTCCGTCCGCTAAATCCTTTTCAATTATTTCTTCTAAAAAATTTAAACTTTTTTCTTCGCTCATACTAATTCATTCTGTACCTACAAATGTACGTTTTTTAGTTTTTCAACGATTATTAAAGATCAAAGATTCCCATCTGTTGAATTGATAATGGAATACCCTGCAGCTTCCATATCTGTTAAATTTGTGCTGCATATGCAGCATTCTACTAGTTTTGTACCCTCTATTACATGATGCCAAAAAAGATCATATTTACATTACTGCTGCTTATTTCCATTGAAATGGCATGGCCACAGGGTTGTCCCCTTTCCTCCCTTGGTCAAAACCCCAGCACTGCATTCCCGGTTTGCGGTACAGATACTTTTATTCAGAAAACGGTACCCCTCTGTTCCAATGGCACTGTTAATGTACCCGGATGTGCACAGTCGGGCGCACTGGGTGGATACCAGGCTTTAAATCCATACTGGTACCGGTTTACCTGTTTTTCCAGCGGCACACTGGGCTTTGTGGTTTTACCCAATAACCTGGGGGATGATTACGACTGGATGCTGTATGATATTACCGGCCATGACCCCAACGATATTTTTACCCAAAACCTGGTGGTAACCGGCAACTGGTCCGGCACTTATGGTGCAACAGGTGCTTCTGCCAGTGGTGTATCGTATATACAGTGTGCATCTGCCCCTGCACAAATGCTTTCCAGTTTCAGTACTATGCCCAACCTCCTGCAGGGGCATACTTATTTGCTACTGATTAGCCATTATACTGCTACACAAAGCGGATACCAGCTTTTTTTCAACGGAGGCACAGCCAGTATTACCGACCCCAATACCCCCACAATTACAGGTGGCAATGCAATTTGCGATGGGGTGCATATCAGTATATTTCTTTCCAAGAAAATGAAATGCAGCAGCCTGGCAGCTGATGGAAGCGATTTTACCCTGGTACCTCCGGTAGCTACCATCCAAAACATTTCGGGCAATAATTGTGCGGCCGGTTTTGATATGGATACCATTCATATCACACTCAATAAAGCACTTTCACCAGGCAATTATACCATCAAAGCTAAAATAGGTACCGATGGCAATACTTTGCTGGACAATTGCAATAATTCAATTGCTGTAGGAGATTCAGCAGCCATCACCGTTTATCCCTTCACCCCCACGCCCATGGATAGTATCAGTTTTAATCCCTGCAATCCTACACTACTGTTTTTATATTTCAGCAACCCTATTTACTGTAACAGTATAGCGGCAGACGGGTCAGACTTTCAGGTTACCGGTCCCAGTTCCGTAACGGTTGCAAAAGCAATGGCAGTAGTTTGTACATCCAATCCGGTATTGAATGCAACATTTACCAATACGGTAGAGGTAGACCTTGCTTCAGGTATATTTACAGGTGGCACTTACCAGTTGCAACTGGTAAAAGGCACGGATGGCAATACATTGGTAGACCAATGCGGGTTACAGGTACCGGTAAACAGTATATTGAAAATGGCCGTAAACCAGTCCGCCTCTGCCAAAATCAATTATACCATTCATTTAGGCTGTATTACAGATACCATTGATTTTTCGTCTACTAACCTCTATGGCATCAAGACCTGGAAATGGGTATTCGACAGTACCAAAATCAGCCAATCGGAAGACACTGTTTTAAAATACAGCAAATTCGGTACTAAAACGGCCCGTTTATGGGTATCCAATGGTTTTTGTTCAGATTCCTCCTATATCACCTATACCCTGCCCACACCAGATTTAAAAGCAGGCATTGTATCCAGTACTGACCTGCTCTGCCCCAATGATACGGTAGTATTTAAAGATGCCAGTATTGGCAGTGTAGTAGCCTGGAACTGGGATTTCAGCAATGGCCAAACCAGCAATGCCCAGGACCCGCCCGCTCAGCGTTATCCGGACTTTACCACTACAAAACAATACCTGGTAACACTGGCGGTAAAAGACAGTACCGGTTGTACAGATAAGGCGTATAAAATGATGACCCTGGTACCCAACTGCTACATTGCCGTCCCTTCGGCCTTTACGCCCAATGGAGACGGGTTAAACGATTATCTCTATCCGCTCAATGCCTATAAAGCCATTAACCTCAAATTTAAAGTGTATAACCGGTATGGACAGGTGATTTTCAGTACCAGCGACTGGACCAATAAATGGGATGGAAAATTTAATGGCAAGAACCAGCCTTCCGGAACATATGTTTGGACACTGGATTATTTAGATACGGACAGCAATAAACAGGTATCTTTAAAAGGCACAACGGTGCTGATCCGGTAGCTTTATCAAAATCAGGTTTGTTTAACTAAGTTTTTTTCACTTATTTTGCGACTCTTTAAAATGGTTCGGTAGCTCAGTTGGATAGAGCAACTGCCTTCTAAGCAGTAGGTCATTGGTTCGAATCCAATCCGAATCACGTAGCACACCTCTAATCAATTGATTTTCAAATGTTTAGAGGTTTTTTATTTCAATGGGGACAACATGTGGACAACATTTCATTTTATTCGTATACATCATCCCTCATTTAATGAAAATGTGAAAGCAAGCTATCAGGTATAACACATAGGACTATTTTAATCTTATTGACTTTTTTGCAAATTCATTCCTCCCATGATCTTATAATATGTGATCGGTAAATAGCAATGCACCAAAAATGGCAATTAGGAATGCACCACTTCGGCAAATAAGAGTGCACCAGTTTGGTAATCAGGAAGCATGATCCCCATTATTAAAAGTTCCAGCTTTGGAAGCCAATAAAGGTTAACAAATATGGATACAAAAACAACTGGAGCCTGGATCATGTATTACGAAGTTCATCGACTACACAGAGAAGGATTAAGTTATCGGTCAATTGCAAAGGTTTTTGTAATGAACCGGCGTACGGTTATTAAATATTTAGCGATGAGTGAAGCTGAATATCAGGGATTCTTAAAAAAGAATGAAAGCCGGAGTAAATTACTGGATACATACGAATCTTTTGTTCAATCAAGATTAGCAGCCCACCCTGCAGCCAGTGCTGCTCAGGTTCATGACTGGTTAAAAGAGCACCATAGCGACTTTCCACAAACCAATGCAAAAACAGTATACAATTTTGTAATGGCTATACGCCAGAAATATTCCATTCCCCTTGAGCAGGCCAGTCGTGAATATTTTGCAGTAGAAGAACTGGCTTATGGTTATCAGGCACAGGCAGATTTTGGACAATACCTCCTTCGCAATGCAGAGGGGAAACGTAAGAAAGTGTATTTCTTCGTCATGATGCTGTCTCGTTCAAGGATGAAATATGTTCATTTCACCGATATCCCTTTTACTACCCGCACAGCAATTGATGCCCATGAAGAGGCATTTAAGTTTTTTGAGGGTATCCCCCAGGAAGTGGTTTATGATCAGGACCGCTTATTCCTCATAGATGAGAACCTGGGTGATTTATTGCTTACCCAGGAGTTTAAAAACTACGTTTTTGAACAAACCTTCCGGGTACACTTTTGTCGTAAAGCTGATCCTCAGAGTAAAGGGAAAGTGGAAAACGTTGTGAAGTTTGTAAAAAATAATTTCCTCTATGGCAGATTATTTTATGATGTACAGACACTGCAGTCACAAGTGATGGCCTGGTTGCAAAGGACCGGTAATGGAATGGCACATACCACTATCCGGAAAATACCTTTGGAGCAGTGGGCTATAGAAAAACAATACCTGGCCCAGTGGGTAACGGTGAAAATACTTCCGGCCTTTATCATGCGCTTTGTAAGACTGGACAACACCATTGCTTATGCAGGAAATTTTTATTCTGTCCCACAGGGAACATTTAAGAAGGATGCCATGGTTATGTTATGGCTTAAAAACAATGAACTCCATATCCATGATGATCAGCAAAAGTTCCTGTGCAAACATCCGCTGGCTTCAGGCAAAGGAAGCAAACTCATTAATACTGACCATAAAAGGGATAAGTCTAAACGCTTAAAAGTACTGGTAGCAGAGATTGCTGCTTTGTTTACCAATGCAGAGCTGGCTAGTCAATATTTTGAGTTAATCCGCCAGGTAAAAGGGCGCTATCTGCGCGACCAGGTACAGTCTATCCGGGAGACAATAAAGGGCCGTGATAGCAATCTTGTTAACCGGGTACTGGAAAAATGTGTAGCAGAGGGTTACCTGAGTGCCGTAACCTTCTCAGAATTAATCAACATGAGTGAACAAAACGACCTTCCGGTTGAAGCACCTATGGGTAAGATTATTTTACTGGATCCCAATAACAGCAGGAAAGCAGAAACAAAGCCAGATAAAAGAAATCTGAGTGATTATGAGGAAATCTTCCAGTAGTTGGGTGCAATGGGAGCAGATGATCGGGCAGGAAGTAACTGGTAAAAATATCTTACCAGATCATCTGCTCCCATTGAACAAGCCCGCGGCAGCGTCCTTAATCCATCCATTCAACACTCCTCTTAAACAAATAAAAAAAAATGAAGATCAAAAACAAAATCAGTAACCATTGTAAGCAGCTGAGATTACCAGCTATAAATGAGCAGGTACAAAAGATGGCAGATAAAGCCGCTGCCGATGGCATCAGCTATCTGGAATTTGCAGAAAATCTGTTGGATACAGAGATTAAATATCGCAATCACAAGGATCAGGAGCGAAAAATTAAAGCAGCCCGGCTACCCGGCACCTACAATCTGCTGAGCTATGATTGCAGTAAGGTAGAAGGAATGCCTGCTGCAAGGCTCGAGCAATTAAAA
>Ga0364860_10589_pt1 | contig 19981 bp, 14 predicted proteins | sample ExccelAu500001D4_FD_206916 | JGI IMG/M metagenome (GOLD analysis project Ga0364860, IMG submission 206916) | Enriched cells from Trout Bog Lake Hypolimnion, Wisconsin, USA - BchlTB.Aug20.5000.01 .D4 | ecosystem: Environmental > Aquatic > Freshwater > Lake > Hypolimnion/Profundal zone | place: USA... | reverse complement strand
TCATCCCATTTTATTTTGGGGCAATCTTTCCACTCATTTATCAGCTTCTCCGCAGCATCGATGGAATTAAAATCGTGATCATAAGCTTCCGTTTCCGGAATCTTCTTAGGATCTATTCCTTCGGTTTGTGTAAAGTTAAAAACGTTGTAATACCTCAGAAATGGAGTTTTCTTAGTGCTACCGTCTTTCTCCAGGGATTCAAGTAGTTTCCAGAAAACAACTAGCGTTGATTTCTCTCCCTTTCTGACGGTACCACCCAGAGCCCGGGCTTGTTCAAAGGTCATGTAAAAAGGAGAATCAAACTTTAGGCAGAGAAGCATCCAGAAATTAATTCCGGTGTAAGGACGATTTGAGATCATGTTTCGCGGCATTCCGTTTTGAGATCTCCAGGGAATTTGCCACGGCACCACTCCCGAATCGAGAAGGTCAATAATCTTCTGTGTAACCAATTCATACAGATCAGTTTTATTCATTGTTTGTGCTGTTGCCCTACAGACTTGTTTTGGCATCTGTTATTAAACAGACTTTATCTGGCTCGCCGATGAATTTGAACCGGTTTACATTGAGCCGGGCGGATTCAGTCAAGGGTAAATGTCAAATTTCCAACATCATTTCGGCACCGCTCAATGATCGGTTGGAAATTTGACCGAACACGAAGTGCCGGGAGGTGTTGCTCCAAAAAAGGTTAGTTGCAATGCCGGACGGCCCTTGACTATTCCGGCCAGCGATCAATATCTTTGGAGAAAATTGGAGGAGAGAATACCAGTCAGACCAAATGAGAATATTTACTTGTCAGTTTCAAACCAGGCCACGCCGGAATTACCTTTCGCCTTATGGGGACTATGATATCCCTTGGTTGTAAACAAAGGGTGCGGCTCAGGTTTTAACCGGTCACCCGCAGGATTGAGCATTGTTGGATCATTAAAGCCTGGGATATCCGCTAATTCAGATAACGGGTAACCATTCAGATCCTCGGAAGGGTGGGGAAGGAGCAGCCTGAGAATTTCTGACAAATGAGCACTAGGTTTGACCCACTGGCGTTCTCCGGATCGTGAAAGAATAACCGGCATCCGCTTAACACCAACTGAGCGCATCAGATCATTGGCAACAGTTGTGATTACTGCGAATCCTGATACTAGTTCTCCCGTTTCCGGGTTTTTCCAATTGTCATAGATACCAGCCATTGCAAATGGCCTGTTTTTATTCTGAAGAAAGAACAGGTAAGGTTTATGGTGTTCGGTCCATCCATACCAGGCATCGGCAATCACAAGACACCTTTGAGTCTGAATAGGTTTCCGGAACTCGGGTTTCAGAAATATTGCCCTGGATCCATTATAGTCCGGAGCGTCCCGGATGTTTTTATCCCCCTCAGCCCTGGCCGAGGAAAGATTCATCGGTTCGGAAGCATAAAAGGGAGTCATCCCGAATCTGAGTGGGCGCAGAAGATTTGAATTCTCGGTTGTGATCACATAGATAGTATTGCCAACGGATACTCCATAGTTTTTTGGAACCAGCTCAAAACTAGGATCGAGAGTCACATTAAAACGAATCTCCATCTTTTCCGGATCGCTCGCCAATACATATTTTGTCAGTATGATTATATATTAATCAAATTAGTAATTACAATATAATCAAATTGTTATTAGTGTATCCTGGAATTCAGAATTAAATTACGTATAGATTGAGCATTATAACCTTAACACTTCACTTAGGTTATTCATTTAGTTGACTATGCAATGAATAACCAATCACAACAGTATCGAACGATAAAAGCAAAAAATAATTACAACATTATTTTAAATAAAAACATTTGGGTTTTAAAACCTGACTTTAAAAATGGAATAAAACAGTAAAACTGGTTGTTCGGTTTTTGAAGTCATATTTATTTGATCCACTGAGCGCACCAACAAAAATTCGCATGGAATTTTTGTTGGTGCGTGAAAGGGGCCCCCCAATTGCCTGTGTAGGATGCAGAAAAAAAAGAAGATTCTATAAGGATATATGATATTAACATAAAGTATTCAAATGTTGTAATATCAGTGCAGGAAGAAAATCAGGAAGAAAGTAATTCAGTCCTGCAAAACAGATGATCGTATTATTCAGTCCTTAGCTCTCCTGAGTTTTTTTGTCCTTTAACTCCTCTGATTGATCCTCTATCTTTCGTTCCTAAAATGCAGCATGATGGATGAAATAGTAAAGATCAGGAGGTATACTGTTCTGAAAGAGTTTGAGATAAAGGAAACACCCGATGGGAAACAGGTTACCTTTTCCATAAAGTTTGTGAAGAAGAGTGGTGAGGTTGTTTTTTATCCGCGTGCTGTTGCTGCAGGATTACGGTTTAATCGCAGTGATCACCGTATGCGTGGAGTCCTTCCGGTAGATCAGGACAACCAGGCAGCTGGTCATGTTACTCCTGTTCATATCGATAGTATCCTGGAATGGAACGGCAAAAAAATTAAACTCTAATGGCAGATATCTTATTTAACAAGACAGGTGTTCCTCTTATTGCCTATGGTAATAGTTATCAGGCAACCACTACCGGTACTCCGGCTGAGCGTTTAAAAAAGACGGCACAACCTAAGAATCCTGATGAAGATAAGTTCCTCGTTGGTGGCATCTGGGTATCGGACTGGAGTGGGAACAATGACTTCCCGACTATTGCCGATAACATTATCAATAGTGTTGGTGTGCTCAATACCGGATTAAAGTTCACTCGCAACTTCACCCTTGGCCAGGGAATCTTAGCCTGTCAGGTTACTGATTATGATGATGCTGGTAATGAGATCTTACAACGGGTTAAAGATAAGTCCCTGATCAGGTTTGCCAACTCACGCTTAGTACGAAGATATCTGGCTAAAGCGCTGCGTGATTACCTGAAGTTTGGCTGTGCCTTTGTTCAGATCATGATGAACAGCACCGGTGATCAAATTGCAGGGATCAATACGATCAATGCCAGGTATTGCAGGTTATCAGTTGCTGATGTGAATGGAGTTATTCAGCAATGTGTTGTATCGGGCAAATGGCCTGATTCTCCGGCAGAAGGGCAGTATGTGGTTATCGATGTGTTGGATGAGTATGATCCTATTGCAGATCTGGACAGAAGAAGATGGGGAAACAAGACCGCAGGCAAGTCCTTTATCTATGTAATTCGTGACAGCTGGGGCAATGGTGAATATTACAGCTCACCAATTTGGTGGGCCTCCTATTTGGCCGGATGGATAGATATTGCCAAAAGTGTTCCGGCATTTTTGAAAAAAGCCTATGAGAACCAGATAACCTGGAAGTGGCACATCCAGATACCTTATGCTTTCTGGGATAAGCAATTTCCCAAACAGGATTTTGCAAACATTGAATTGCGTAAACAGGCTATTGAGAAATACATGGATGATGTTGAAGCCAATCTGTGTGGTGTTGACAATGCTGACAAGCCCATATTTACGTTCTTCGACATCAATCCTGTTAATGGTAAGGTTGAAGAACAATGGATTATTAAGGCCCTTGATAATAAACTGAATAGTGAACAGAACCTGGTCACTTCGGCTGCAGCCAATTCCGAAATCATGTTTTCAATTATGGTCAATCCCAATGTGCTTGGGGCCGGAATGCCTGGAGGCACCTATGCCGGAAATCAGGGAGGTAGTAACATCAGGGAAGCATACCTGGTTAATATCGCAAACTGCTGGCTTGACCGACAGGATATTTTGGATCCTTTGGAGCTTTATATCCGATATAACGGAGCGGAAGATGATATCGAGTGGAGGTTTAGAAATACGGTTCTCACTACCCTTGATTCAGGTGCAGGATCGACAAAGACATTAAGTTAATCGACACAATATATTAACAATATGCTACTTAGTAAAAGTAAAAACATAAAAATGGAGGAGATCAGGGTTTATCTCCCCGTTTCCCAGGCTGCGAGTTTTGAGAGTGTTGCTCCGCACATTCATAATGTGGAGCGTGATTATCTGATCCCGATTATCGGGAAAGAATTGTACGATAAGCTGAATGATTTTTATAAATCGGAAGCCGGAGCTGACTCTGGTAGGAGTGAAGTGGATGAATTAACCCTTGAACTACTGCGGTTGGCACAATCGGCTGTTGTTCATCTGGCGTATTGGATTGGCTTTGATCTGCTCAATTCCCACATTACCGATGGTGGATTTAAACGCATTGAAACGGATTCAGTTAAAGGGTTATACAAATACCAGGAAGATAACCTGAAGAGTTACTTTAGGACCAACGGGTTTAACCAGCTTGACAATGTATTGCAGTTTCTGGAAGAGCACCTTGACAAGTTTGAAGAGTGGGGTGAATCGGAAAGTTACACGCTGTTTAAATCAATGTTCATCTCCACAACGGAGCAGTTTAATTCCATTGTGTTTATCAACCGTAGCCGCCTTACTTTTTTACGAATGAAGCCACATCTTCAGTTCATTGAAGATACGGAAATTGCACCTCTACTGGGTGAAGTTATTCTTTACAAGGTTAAGGAGGAACTGGTTAAAGTGAGTCCTGAACCCAGGGTGGTTAAGCTGCTTTCCTATATTCGCAAACCGTTGGCTTACCTGGCTTCAGCGCTACTCATGGAAGAGTCAGGTGCAGATCTGAAAGACAATGGTTTGTATTTCAATTCCAGCCGGGCAGTAGGAATGAATTCAACAGAAAAACAGCCTTCTTCGGATAACCGGATTGCAATTCTGGTGATTCGCAACCGCAATTATGGCAATGCCTACCTGGATCAGTTGCGCACGTACCTGGAGAAAAATAGTGCCGAGTGGCCTGAGGCTGTGATTACATCCGGGAAAGTTTTCAGAAGAGATAATACAGGTAAAAAAACCTTCTGGCAATGACAACGATAGAATTAAAACTCCCTTTTCTCGGGTTTCATCGCTATATGCGAAGGATGGTACCTCAATCGTGGACCGAGATCACAGGTAAACAACTTATTGCCATTAGTGAAGTTGCTCCTGATCAACGAAGCGATGAAGTAGGTTTTCTTTCCTCACTGACCGGATTAAATAAAAAGATAATCAACCGGTTATCTCCTTTTGTCCACTACTCGATTTACAAAAACCTTGAATTTCTGACAGATAGTGAACCCTGTTCCCATTATTTCTTGATTAAGGAACTTCCAGGGACCCGGTTTACAGCGCCTGCCCAGAAACTCAGCAGAATGAGTTTTGGTCAGTTTATTTTTTGTGAAAGCTATTACAGTGACTGGATGAAAAGCCAGGAACCTGAGAAGCTTTACCGCTTCGTGGCTTCGCTTTATCTGGAGAAGGATGAACGGTTTAATCCGGATAGCTTTGAACTGAAAGTTAATGAGATGAAAAGGGTGAATATTAAAATTCTTAAAGCCATTGTCTTTAATTATTCAATGGTTTTAAGGTGGTTACAAAAGCGGTACCCGATGGTTTTTCAGGAAGGGAAAAAACAGGATGATCCGGAGCTTAATAAAATGATGGATACCTCAGTATGGGTTAAGTTATTTGAATCCCTCGTCGGAGAGGATTTGATACACCGGGATGCGTATGCAGATCTACCAGTTCATGCAGTCCTGAAGTATCTTACACGCAAGTATGTGGATTCGATTAAAAATTGATTCCCGATTAAATTAAACCAGTAACAAGATGAATACAAAATTTTCTGAGCTTGTCCAGTATTTCAGGGAGATTGCTACTCAGTATATCGAGATCGGGCACAGTGCATCGGAGAATCATTTTTACCGTTTTGAGATTGATGAAGTATTGATTGGGTTAAAAACAGTCAATTATCCGGCGCTCATCCTGGAGGGATATCGGTGTAATCTGATCGATAACAAAAGCGATAACATACTCAAAGATCGAACCGGGGCCTTCATTCTACTCGATCATTTAACTGATTTAGGGGATTTTGATACCATGCACGCGATTTGGGATCGCCTGGAAGGGATTGCTGATGATATTGTTATCCGAATTAAAAAAGACAAACGAAATGCTCAAAGTCAGGTAATCAGGGATTTTGATCTTAGTTCTGTTGAATATACCCTGATTGCTAATGAACAGGATAAGAATTTCGGTGTCAGGTGCACGTTCAAAATTCTGACCCCTTTTTCAGGTGATTGTGATGAAACGAAGTGGAATTACGATGCTGTGATTGCTGTTTAAAATATGAACTAACTTACGATATGGCTATTTATACTGATTCGGTGGGTGGAGTTGCTGAAGTGTCTGGACATGATGACTCAAAAGAACAAAATGCGCTGGTTCGCAAATGGATCAGCATGGTTCAGAAGCGGTTAAAATTAAATACTGCTTTGTTGAGCCATGGTAAAAACCAGTCCCGGTTTCATCATGGTCGGTTGGAACGCAAATTAAGTGACAGCCTGAAATCTCAGACCAAACAGAAGTACGGTGTTATTGACAAGGCTTCAATAATCTTTGAGCGGCATGGCGTCTTTGTTCACAAAGGTGTTGGCCGGGGGTATAAAATGGTTGGTGGAACTGTTGTGAGGACTGCCAAAAGTGTTGTTTCGTTAACAACCCGGGTACCCAGGGAGTGGTTTAATCCGGCGATTGATCAGCTAATGCCGGAACTGATTGAAAAGCTTGAACAAATTAATGCTGATGCAGTGATTAATGCGACTAGATTGGTCATTAAATAAATGAATTTAACAACGTTCGATTGCTTTGGTTTTGTTGCGGTTAAGGATTTGCAAGGCAATGTCTATTTTTTCCATGGCTTAATACTAGGAATCCATCGATCAACATTTTTACAATATTCTTTAAATTCTTCACCAAATGTTTCAGTCAGTTTTGGTTCCTCATATTTAATTATAAATGTATTGATAAACGCCCAAAGGAAAAATCCATAGATGAGGATCAAATAGTTAAGAAAGATTATTAATAATCCACAGATTATTAATAGGACGCCCACATACATTGGATTTCGAACATATGAATAAAATCCTGTAACGACCAGCTTTGGAGCATCATTGAAAGGATGAGGTGAACGATCACCGTCATTTTTAAATGTAATGAATGAATTTATCAATGGAATGAAACCTAATAAAACTGGTATTATTCCAAATAATCTTAAAGTCCCATGAAAAGAAAAATCGACATTAAAGCCAATCCTTGTGATTAAAACAGGTATTAAAAATGCTAATGGGAATGGACCAATTAGAAAATAAAGAAATGAATTATCAAGGATTTTTTTCACAAATAAATAATTGTGGTTTTAAATAATTAGGTATGAGCCTTTGTTTCCGGCTGGCCATATTTACTTTCGTATTCCTCTGATTTTTTGCGGAAATACTCAATAATTTGGGCAGAATCCATTTTTACAATCTCTGTATTTACTTTATCGCGAATATCTCGCATCATTTTTACACAATCAAAATCTTTAGTCGTTTTCATAATCAATCAAATCTTTAGGTGAACGAATTTCGATCGAAGGATAACCATTTTTGATATTAATTCCATTGTATCCTCGAATCCTTTTGATATTTACAATGTGCTTGAAATTCCAACTTACCAATAAGTCAAGTCGAGAAACTGTGGCAATTGCAATATGCAAACAATCATCGTAACTTGTCTGACCAACAACATTTTCTCGAATGTATTCCAATGCCAAACTTACAACATCATCAGTCAATTTAATTACCTCATAATCAATGTCTAAAACATTCAATAAAGACCTGACACCTTCCGGTGCATTTAATAATTCTCCTTCGGTTACATTGGAAATTACAACCTTGTACTCTCCTTTTTTAACCTCATCGAAAAATCTCCGGGTAGCCAGGTCAAATTCTTTGTCAAAATAACCTCCGAGTACGGATGTATCAATATAAACCTTTTGTGTCCTCACTATTAACCAGTATTATTTGTACAAATTTACTCTACTTAACTAACCTTTGCAAACATATCTTAAATAAAGGATCTTTTGATTAAAGACTAACTTTGAATTCTGTCCTTTCCTTCTTCTCTCCATCCCGGTAGCTTAGCCCAAAACAAAGACCATGGCTACAAGTTACGATCGCAGGATTAGTTTCTACATCAACGGCAAAGAGATCAACAATGACATCAAGTCCATTCGGGCTGAAATGACCAAGTTAATCAATGAGCAGGCCCGTATGAAGATTGGCAGTCAGGAATACCTTAAAACTGCCAATGGAATTAAGTCGCTCAAGGGAATCATTGCCGAACACAATGAGCAGATTGCTGCAGTTTCAAAATCATGGAGCCTTGCCCGAATGGGAGATAGTTTTAACCGGTATTTCTCTATGATTCAGGCCGGAGCTGCTGCTGTAGTTGGACTGGTCCTTGGTTTCAAGGCATTGGTCAAAGTTTACAATGATTTTGAAGCGCGGGTTTCCAATCTTTCGGCCCTTACCGGATTATCCGGAAGACCTTTGGAATGGTTGTCGCAGCAAGCCAAAGATTTAAGTACAACTACTCTTGATGGCAGTATCCGGGTAACGCAAAGTGCCCAGGATATTGTGGATGCTTTCACGAAGATGGGTTCAGCCCGGCCTGAACTACTTCAGAACAAAGAGGATCTGGTTGAAGTAACCAAGCAGGCTTTAATCCTGGCAGAGGCGTCGAAAATGAAGATGGAGCCAGCCATTGATGCTGTTGCTGCCTGTATGAATCAATTCAATTTAGGCGCTGCAGAGGCGGGAAGAATTATCAATGTTTTGGGTGCGGGGTCTCTGGCCGGAAGTGCTGAAGTGGAACATCTTACCAAGTCCTTGTCAACAGTTGGAACGGTAGCCAAAGATTCCAATTTGACCTTGGAGCAAACTGTTGGGGTTTTGGAGACATTAGCAGAACGCCAGTTAAAAGGGGAGGAGGCTGGAACCCAGTTAAAGACTACCTTAATCAGTTTAAAAGCTGCTGGACTAGGGTATGCCAGCGGTATATTCAATATGCGTGATGCCCTTATTGAATTAAAATCAAAACTGGATGCCCGGGGAGATTCCATCGAAAGGGATAATAAGCTGATTGAGATATTCGGAAAACGAAATATTACGGTTGGGACTATTTTGACGAGTAATATTGAACGTTTTGATTACTTCGCAAAAGCGGTTACCGGGACCTCGGTAGCAATGACACAGGCAGCTGTCAATTCGGATAATAACAATGCCAAACTTGCCCAGGCGGGTAACCGAATCGCCATTATTGCGATCGAATTAGGGCAAAAGTTAATGCCGGCCATGCATGCGGTTACCGGATATTTCGGAACCTTTTTGAAATGTCTGATTGTTGTAATTGAGTTTTTTGGCCAGTATGCACGGGTAATTGTCACTTCGGCTTTAGCTATTGCCGGTTATACCATTGCGGTTAAACTGCAAACTTTATGGCAGGGTAGGGCAAATCAGGCTACTTTAATGCAGATCATTACCCAGAAGGCCCAGGCTGCGATCACTGCTACCTTATCCTTTTTGAATGGAGTATGGAGCATTTCCCTGATGCTCGTAACAGGTAATATCAAAGGAGCTACCGCAGCAATGAGAGCCTTAACCAGCTCCATGAAATTAAATCCTATTGGATTGATTACTACACTTATCATTGCCGGTGCTTCAGCACTTCAATATTACATTGAGAAAAAAAAAGAGGCTGCAGAAGCTGCGAATACTGCAAACAACATCCTCAAAGAAGAGCGTTCGCTACTCAGTGGTTATTCAACTGATATTATCAAGGAGAAAAACAACCTGGGAGCCATGGTCGGAGCAATCCTCCGGACCAATGATGGAGAACAAATAAGAGTCGATTTAATCAAGCGGTTAAAAGAACAGTATCCTGGTTTTCTGGGGTTTCTGGATAGTGAGAAAATTTCAAATAAGGAATTGAAAATACTGTTGGCGGATGTAAATGTGCAGTACGGAGAAAAGATCAGACTGGCTGCGCTCCGGGCGAACAGTGAAGCGCTCAATAATGCCTCTGTTAAAGCAGAAGAGCGTAAACTGGCTATTGAGGATGAGCTTTTTGATATAGAGAAACAGCGTTACCTGGTAGGAGATAAAAAATCAGACGAAAAGGTTGGAGCGCTCAATAAGGAGTATGAACGGTTAAACCTAAGCCTGACCGGATATAAGCAAAAGCAGGAAGATATTGCAGTATCGATGACCAAAATAAACGATCAATCCAATGAAAATAAAACGGTCCCAGGCGTTGATAAGCAATTGACTGCTCAGCTTAATGCCCGGGCCATATACAGTGGTAAGTTAAAGATTGCTCGCGAGGATGATAAAAAGAGCGAAGCTGAATTTTATCAGCAGCAAATCGATTTAACGGATGATCAGATAAATATACTCAATAAGAAGAAAAAGGGATTACTGGCAGCACAGTTGATCTCCCCGGTTTCAACCAGCGATGATGAATTAAGGGATCATAGTGATTTGGTTAAGTTAAAAGAGCGGGAACTCACTGCTGCAAAAGAGCTACCAGGCAGTACTATTGCTGAAATAACGCTCCGGAATCAAAAGATTGAAGGGATTGAAAAAGAGATTGCGGTACTGAATAACCTGGGTAAAGCCCATAATGAATTGCAGGATAAGGAGGATAAAATTGAATCAAAGCGGGATAAAAAGACCCTTGAACGCCTGCAGGCAGAGAATAGTGCACAGATTGCACTGATCAATGAAAATCATTTAAAGGGACTATCCACTGATGAGCAGTATAAAGCGGAGCTCGTTGCACAAGAATTTGTCTTTCAGCAAAGTAAAGTCAGTAGTTTCAAGAAAGGAAGCAAGCTTTATGAAGAGGCGGTAGCTGCCTTTAATACGCTCATGGTAACGCAGAGTGAGAGTTTTAAACAAAAAATGCTCGATGCTGACAATGCCCTGGACCAGGCGAAAATCGATAATCTCAAGGATAAGATTGATAAGGAGAAAGCCATCGAAGAGCTCCGATGGAAAAATGAGCTGATCATGCTAAAAAAGCAGCTTATAGTTAGGCTGCAGTTAAAGAGTGAGGAGAAACTATTGAATGACAAGATCAATGCGACCATTGCAGAAAAAACGAAAGAGCACAATCATACGGTCAATCAGCTGGATCAGGCCGGTTTAATACAGCTGCAAATGAATAAGGCTTTGATTCATGAAGCGGGCGCATATAGTGATGAGCAGAAATGGAAGGCCGGCGCTGAAAAGAACAAAGCCCAGTTTGAACAGGATTTACTGGATGCCGATGCCAATGAAGTCCTGAAAGCGCAGGCTGAAAGGCGATATGCGGATAATTCACTAAAAATCAAAGAGGAACAGATTACCAAGGAATATGGGATCAAGGAGGAAAAACTGAAGAATATTTCGGATCTAACCGGAGCCATGATTACTGCCGTTGGCATTGAAACAGATTTAGGCAAGGCCTTGTATTTATTTCAACAAGGGCTTGCCATTGCATCCATCTGGACGGAGTATGGGAAGCAGCTAATGCTGATCAATACCCAGGCGCTCATGATGGGGCCGATTGCCGGACCCATCTGGGCCGCTACCCAGGATGCCAAGGCAACGGTTACGGCAGCGGTCGCAACGGCAGTAGTTCTTGGCCAAACTGTAGCCAATATGACCAGCGTTGGCGGCAAGAAAAAGAAGGGTGGATATAGTGAAGGTGGCTTTACATCTCCTGGTGATAAGATGGAGGTTGCCGGTGTTGTTCACCGGGGAGAATACGTCATTCCACAGGAAGGTCTTAAAAACAGATCAATACTCCCATTTATTGGGGCGATTGAAGAGGCCAGGAAGAATCATGAGCTATTAAATTTTGACTTAAATCCAGTAATGCTAAATAGTAACATTTCAGGTGATTATAATCTATCAAGATCGAGCGATAGGTTTTCATCAAAACCAAAACAAAATGCATTTGAGGACAGGCCAGGGCAAAATCCGGAACTGGTAACGGCGGTAAAAGAATTGAACCGCCAGCTAAAGCAAGGCATAAAGGCCAATGCATATATCAATAAGTATGGCCGTAATGGTTTGGATGAAGCGATCAGTGACATTTCAAAGTTTAAGAAGCAAGTCTATAAATCCTAATCAAAAACTCAAAGTTACCTGGTATGAAACTCACCATTAATAATAAGGCTATTGCTTTACCGCTCGATGGAAAGATCAATATTGAGCGGGTATCCCCGTTAATGAATGACAATTCAGGGAGTTATTCTTTTCCCTTTCCTGTGCCCACATTGCCCAATCAGCAAAATCTGGATTGGCCGGGTAAACTGCAACGCAAAGGTGATGTCGTGGATCAAACGTTCATTTTGGAAGAGAATGGGATCCAGATTTTGCGTGGGGCTGTGGAATATGATTCTATCTCGAAGGATGAAATCGGGCTAATCCTTCAAAGCGGGGACACGGAGTTTAATAAAAAGATGGAAGGTCAGAATTTATCAGACCTGGATTTTGGCAGTGAATGGTGGCCCAACTATATGGATGCAGAGAACAATGCAACTAATAACTTTCAGGCAAAATTTGCCGAATGGGATTTATCCAATAGTTTAGATAACCAGATGTTTGTGGTTGCTCCATTACAGATTAAGGTAGTGGATACTTTAAGGGTAGCTAATTATCAGCAGTGGAATGGAGCCGGAGATACCCATTTGGCTATGTATGACTTTGCGGGTGGAAATCCGCTTTGGAACGCTTGCGCCTGGTTTTGTTTACAATTTAAAATCTACTTTTTAATTGAAAAGATCTTTGAATGTGCCGGATACATCATTCTTGAAGATGAACTGAAATCTTCCGAATTCAATAAGGCGGTCCTTTTCAGCAAGATACTTTTTCTGGGCCATGAAACCCGGGGAAGGCTAAATACCCGGATGAAGGTGCTTTATTATAATTATTTAATGCCTGATGGTGTTGATGTTGTGACCTTTCTCAAGACAGTAAAGAATATTTTCTGTATGGTTTACCTGATCGATGAATTAAAAAAAGAGGTTCGAATACAATTTAAAAAGGACCTGTTTTTACCTGAAAACTTAAGTCCGTTAACTATTAAGGAGCTTGAGAACTGGAGCCATCAGGAGGTTAAAGCCTCCAAAGGTTTTTCATTAAAATACTCCAGTCAGGATAGCGAATGGGATACCCGAAGTAATTATCCGGACTGGGTGAATGATGTTTATGATTTACCGGCTGCTTTGACCGATGGCGAGATTTTAAGTGTTCCCAGACTAGACCGTGATTACATTACCATCCGAAATGATAACGGCGATCTTGTCTGGCAGGAGATTGGACGGTTGAAAGATTACCCTGAGTCTCCTGGAGAAGAAGTGGTTGAAATAAATATCAAGGTTCCGGGGCAGTTGCAGTATGTTGAACATTCAATTACCCTGGAGTCACCTTATTTGCAAAATTATTCCCAGCAGGTATATTCACTAATGGCTTATGCGCAGGATTTTACTTCCAATGTGCCGTTAAGTATTTCGCTTTATCATGGACGAAAGACCTTTGCCGGCCTGGTTAATTATCCCTTTCTGTCCGGCGTAAAAATATCATTGGATGGTTTAATTAATACCAGTATGTCCTTGAAACCGGAATACTTATATAATTCGGTTTATGCTGAATTTTTAAACTGGAAGACCTTCCGGGCCAGGGAATTCACCAAGTACATTCAACTCTCCTTAAATGAAGTTGTTGCCTTACAGTGGGATAAGCGCTACATCATAGGTGGTATCGTGATTATCCTGAATAAAATTAACTATGAATTACCCTATTATGGGATTGTGGAGATCAATGGATTCACAGGGGTGAGAGTAGTTCTGAAAATCCAGTTGTTAATTCTTTATAAAAATTGGAATATTGTAAAATAAACTGACTTTTATTTGGAAATAGAGATTTACTTAATAATATTTTTAACCAAATCAAATTAACAAAAAATTAAATACATTTAATGGCTATGGAGAATTTTGATAAATTAAACAATTGTGAATTAAAAGAAATTAAAGTTTCAGCAGAGTTGATCGATTTGCTTAAAATGACCCAGGATGAGGGAAATGAGTATTTAAGTGCACACGTGGATGCAGTTGTAGAAGCTATGTGTTATATTGCTTCTCAAGAAACGATTATTGATGATGAGCAGTCAAAAATGATCCGATTTACAATAATAAAGGATCTGACCAGCGTCCGGGAGTTATTGAAAAAGTTGGGGAAAACGGCAACAATTTATATGATGATGTTACTTGATCCGGAAATCCTTACAAACCTGTATGATTTTGGGGATATTTATATTAATTGATAAAGGGTATTCTCCGATAGTTTATGAACGTCTGGAGGAGTTCGAATAAAAAATAAATAAGAAGCCGTTCCACAGATCTTTGATCGCCTGGAACGGTTTTTTTTGTCCTTTATATTGGTTTGACAAGCCAATATCTTTCGGTATTAAATTCAGAAACATGAGTTCAATACTGGCTTGTCCTGATTATGCTGCCGGGTTAGTTAACCTGGTTGGAAGCATGAAATCATTTATCATTCAATCGGATTCAGAGGTTTCGTTTACGCTCAAACAAGGAGCAAAGATTATCCTTGATGAGAAATATATGCCCATTCTGACCCTTTATGATGGGTCAGAAGTTAATCTGGTTGAAATTGATCTTCGCAAAATCATTGAAAGATTGCTTGATATTACTATTCCGGAACCATCCACAACAGTTATCGAACAGCCTAATGGATATGCTGACTTTACGGTAGTGATTGATAAACTGGCCTCCATAGTTTTTCGGGTACTGAAAGGCGGTGTTGCTGAACTAAATTTATTGGAAGCAACTCCCTGGATTGAAATGCATTGGTTGACCTGGCAGCCACAAAGAAAGTTTATCCTTCAGCAGGCTCCAGAGTGGCTTGGAATATATCCATTACAGGCAGGAAACGTCATGATAACTGCCTATTTTACAGATGGAACCAGTTATACCGGTGTTTATGCCAGTTTGGAAGCCGGGAAGTTGTACAGTATCAATACCAGTTGGAGTGAAGTCTCGGAATGGCTGCCTGGTGATGCCGGAAGTGGGAGTGGAGAAGTAGATCCAGTCGGGTATGGACAACAGGCTGCATGGGATGTCTGGTTTGCTGTAGGGGGAGTTCAGAAGACACCTGTTCAGCGTTATCAGTTAAGACCACCGACTGATGAAGAGCATATCTTTGTGTGGGTGAATACCATCGGTGGTATCGATTCCTATTCATTTACAGGGTCATTGGAGGAGGATGAAAAATTGGAGCAAAAAAACTCCTTATTCGATAATGAAACCATAGCTGAATATGATCTTATTAAACCCAGAGAATACCGGCAAGCCACCGGATACCTGAATAGCCAGGAAAGCTTCTGGATTAAGGATTTCTTTTATTCCCGAAAAAAGTACAAGGTTCGTCCGGATGGATCTTTTGGGAATTTATTTAGTCTAAAGTCGGTGGCGGTTGTAAGTTCCAAGATCATAAGCAGCAGTGAGAATGATGAGTTTAATTATGAGTTTACCTACCGGTTGGGCACGGATGAAAAATTACTCAATCTTGACCGGACCATTACTACATTACCGGCACCAGTCGGGTTGAACGCTTTTTTTTTGACTGATTTACTCAGTAGTCTAACTGAAGCCTCTTATCACGAAGCATTAATTATGGCCGTACAGTCGCCTTATGCAATTGGGTGGCAGAAGCTCAGTATGGCGCAGCTGTGGGGTGGGGGATTGCCGTTTCATGTTGACGGGACCACAATCCGGATCATCAATGGTCGTCTGGTTGCTGTTGGCGGCATGGGAGGCGGGGATATTACGTATATCGACCTGATAAAAAGTTACCTGGACAGTTTGAACATCTCCTATAACGATTCACAAACCATCCTGATCAGTGGGGCGATGCTGTGGCTGAGTGGCTTGACCTACCAGTCAACGGATACGGTGGTTTACAAGATCATGGGTGTCCGTTATACGGCCGTAAAGACAACTCTTACTTTACCGGCTGCAGATCCTAATCTTTCAAGGATCGATATTTTCTTTGCAGATCAATACAGCAATATTGGAATTTTAGTGGGTACCCCGGCACTAAACCCATTAAAGCCGGAACTACCGGAAACGGAAGTGGAAGTAGGATCAGTTTTAATCGGCCCCGGCGCATTAACTCCAGGCAATGCAGACGTAGAAAAGGTTTATGACGAACATACTGAAATGGAATGGACTCCAGCAGAGGTCCATGACCCAGATTTGCTGATTGATCTGGATTGTCTCTCTGAACCTTTATCCGGCAATAAAAGGATTCAGGTTTCCATGGAGGCAACAATAGGGCACGATGATCATAAGGTTGGTGAAGCCTATCATGGCGGCGTAATTTTCAAAATCCTAAGTCCTACGACAGGATTAATAGCTGCTATTGAAGATACTGCTCTCAGTGTGTTTTATGAGAGTTTATCCGGTGGCGCTCCTTACAGCACAGGCGCTCACGGGATTGACATTGGAACAGGCAAAGCAAATTCAGACCTTCTGAGTTTGCATCCCAGGGCAAAGGATCACGCGATTAAATATTGCAATGATTTGCTTGTCGGACCTTTTGATGACTGGTATTTACCCTCCGAACAGGAGTTATACGCGATGTACGTTAACCGGTTTTTGATTGGCAATTTTGCAACAAAAACCTATTGGTCAAGTACAGAGGTGACCGGTGCGCATGATTACGATACCGCCCGGTGTGTCCGTTTTTCTGATGGTGGAATATTCAGCCGGGTAAAGAACAACGCATACGCTGTCAGGGCGATACGAAGTTATAATGACCTGACTGATCCTCTGGATCCGGACGCAGATTCTTACATTACCTGTGAGAATACGCTATTGAGCTTTGTAGCGCCGGAGCCTGTCGCTGTCAGGGATGGCATACTGTCCATTAATATCAAAAGCCCGATTCCCTGGCGTGATGATTCCATGATCCGGATTGAATCTTTTTTAGGAACACTCCGGACAGGGAGCGTATCCATGTCCAAATTTACCAATATGTTCTCTTACCGACCGGGGGATGATACCTGGCGAATGATTGCCATTCAGATGTACCAATTAGCGCCCACGCAAAATACACTGGACTGTTTCCGCTTAACGTTTTTAGGTAACTGGCCGAATCACCTGGATCTTGGACTGGATGATATCCGTTACCAGCATGGTACGGTAGAACCTGAACAGGCCAAACAGGAAGCCCGCTGGGAAACAGATTACGGTTTTGTGGAGCCAGCCGATGGGACCCGGATGCTGTTTACTACCCTTAATCCCTATCTATTAAATACGACAAAGATTTCGCTTAACGGAGTGAGGCAAATCAGGGGAGAATATAAACACTACATTGAATATCAGGATAGAATATATTTCTATTATCCGCCGGAAGCAAGTAGTGGGTGGGTTATCGATTATGACACGCTGGTTGCCGAAAGTAACCAGGCTGCAGGTTAAGAAATTGGATCATAGAGCTATTATGAACGTTAAATAATTAAAAGATGGAACCGGATTATATTCCATTCATACCCGCTGACGGGCTGATTAAACTGAGGCAAATAGAGCCTTTTAGTCTTGGCAACATCAATATTCAGTTATTTGTAAACCAATTAATTGAATTATTGGGTGATGGTTATGAGTACTGGCGTTTAAAAGGAACTACAGGGGTAAAAACGCCTGGATATGGAGTACTCTATAACTGGTTTGCGGCTACCAGTGAAAAAGGGATTGCCCCTGCCGGGTACCGGCTGCCTACCAGGGCTGAGCTATTGTCAATGATTAATGATAATGGATTTGGGGCGATGTGCGATGAGTTAAAAGATACCGCGGTTATTTTCTGGGATGATCCCAATCCCGGGACTAATACATCCGGATTTTCGGCGCGTGGAACAGGATACCGTGATTTAATCAATGACGGCTTTTTTGGTATCCGAGATGAGTTTATCATCTGGACCGGTTCGGATGATGGGGGAGAGGAGCACCCCGACGAAGCCACTATGTTTTACCTTCCCAAAGCAAGCCAACCATATGTTTACCTGTGTCCTAAAGTTGATGGCGGTTCCATCCGTTTAATTCGGGAAACGAATGAAGGATGGGAGATTGGGGAAAGAATCACCGATTTTGATGGGAACAATTACCAGACCGTTAAAATTGGCAATCAGATATGGACTGCATCAAACCTGATCACAGAACACTTTAACGATGGTACAAGAATTCCACTTGTTGAAGATGGAGCTAGTTGGTTTGCCCTTGAAACGGAAGGGATGTGTTTTTATGACAATGACACAACCAACGGTTACTCGGAAGCTCCAGCCCAGGAAATACGGATTCACAAACATGATTTGCTCAATTTCAAGGATACCGACACGTTAAAGTGGAGGATCGTTGAGATTTCGGATACTGAGGTGCAAATCGTTGTGGATGGGCTACTCAAAAAGAGTGATATACCTGATTTACAGGTTCAAAGTGACTGGGATCAGTTGGAAATTGGGAAGCCGGATTTTATTAAGAATAAACCGAAAATTCCAGATGCACAGGTTCAATCTGATTGGAATGAAGTTGATACAGAGGCTGCGGATTTTATAAAAAATAAGCCGACTATCCCTGAAGGTGGAGTTGATCAAGTACAGGCAGATTGGGATCAGTCAAATAGTACTGCCGTCGATTTTATTAAAAATAAACCAACTATACCCGAAGGTGGCGTTGACCAGGTAAATTCTAATTGGAATGCTGTTTCTGGGGTAAGCGAAATTCTCAACAAACCAGATATTCCTGAGGCTCAGATTCAGTCTGATTGGAATCAAAATGATACTGAAGCTTTCGACTTCATTAAAAATAAACCAGAAATACCTGAAAAAGAAATAGATGCATTTGAGGTGTATATTGATTTTTTAGATACTACTCCATTCGTATACAATTGCCCTTATGCTCTAAAATTTATAGCTATGCTTCATGAAGGTACTACTGCAACATTATCAATTGCCTTAAATACGAACATGATTCAATATCAAAAGTTAACGGTTACGCCTGGCGCTATTGGTTTAATAATTTTAATAGGACAAATACTATGAGTTCAAGACAATACATACAAGTAAAAAGTTTGGCTCTTCCAGACCCTGCAACTTATTGTCCAGGATTTGGGTATGACTTGCCAGTTGACCCAAATATTTTACAACCTGACCCAACCTGGTACCCAACTGGAGATCCGGTTGCAGATGAAATAATTCTAACCTGTTCCGACGGTGGGGACAGACGTATTGCTTTTTATACAACAATGGATACTGGTGGCAGCTCTTTAGTGCAAGTATATGGTGTTGGTGGAATATTAATTGATTCTCAAACAAAATCCACTAATTCCACCTATTCATTCAGATTTCCAGATGGAGGTGGAGTAGCTGGTATTGGTCAGACAACCTTTAAAGTTCGAATTACCTCTGCCACAAGTGGTAAACATATAATTGGATTTAAAACTACAACATTTCCAACATCTAATCCAATAGCAAATTGGCAAATATTATATGCTAAGTTTAATACCCCAAATATTACCAGTTTAACCAATGCTTTTGCTGGTATTGATGCATTACAGGGAATCCAATTTTATAGTTCGCTTAATTCATTGAATCTGGCAGATAAGATTTGTTATAACTGTACAGCTTTAAAATCAATTGAATTTCCAAATCTTCCAGCGTGTACTACGCTTAATTCCGCATTCTATGGATGCAGTTTCCTAACATCCTGTAAATTTGGAACATTGCCTGCTGTTACATCAATGGCATCCACATTTTACCAATGTGTAGCTCTTCCTTCTCAGGTATTTCCATCAGATATGCCCAATGTAACTGATATGAGTGGCATGATGAGTGGTTGTACTGTATTAAAAAGTATTACTTTACCATTAACAATGGCAAAATTGAATACTATAAGTAATACCTTTAATTATTGTATTTCAATTGCTTATATAAAAATGCCAGCATCTTTACCATTATTGCAGCAAGCACAATCTACATTTTATGCATGCAAAGGACTTGTTCGAATAGATTTTTGT
>Ga0364860_10549_pt1 | contig 20367 bp, 14 predicted proteins | sample ExccelAu500001D4_FD_206916 | JGI IMG/M metagenome (GOLD analysis project Ga0364860, IMG submission 206916) | Enriched cells from Trout Bog Lake Hypolimnion, Wisconsin, USA - BchlTB.Aug20.5000.01 .D4 | ecosystem: Environmental > Aquatic > Freshwater > Lake > Hypolimnion/Profundal zone | place: USA... | reverse complement strand
GCTGAAACCCGTATATTACCAGGTACGGGTTCCATTGCCTGACGGATCAGGCTACCAGGTAATTGATGCCCGCTTTGACCCGAATAATACCGTTTATCAGCAAAACACCATTGGTGTAACCCCTGATCTTTTTAAAGGGATAAGCCAGTCATTTGTGATGTATGGCGGTTGCGCAAAACTGGGCCTCAATTTTGAGTGGGGACGTGCCGATTATAAATATTACAGCCTCGAAACAGGGGTAATGGTAAACGCTTTCCCGACACCGGTACCTATCTTTGAAACCATTAAAAACGACCAGGTTTTTGTAAACCTGTATGCGAGCATCTCCTATGGAATACGTAAATAACTCAGATTCAAAAGAATTGGAAATATCATCCGCCTCAGAAACAGAAAGCACGGTACAACCCAGGCCGGAAAGATTGTATAAAAAACCACCCTGGCTGAAGGTAAAACTCCCCATGGGTGAAAATTATCGTCGTGTACGCGGACTGGTTGATAACTATAAACTGCACACCATTTGCCAGAGCGGCAGCTGCCCCAATATGGGAGAATGCTGGGGTGCAGGCACGGCAACTTTTATGATACTGGGAAATGTTTGTACCCGATCCTGTTCATTTTGTGCTGTAGCTACCGGCCGGCCGCAATCCCTCGATACAGGAGAACCGATAAGGGTGGCCGAAGCCGTAAAACTTATGGATGTGAAGCATTGTGTGGTAACGTCTGTAAACCGTGACGAACTGAAAGACAAGGGATCTGTGATCTGGGCTGAAACCATTCGCGAGATAAAAAAGCTGAACCCGCAAACCACCATTGAAGTATTGATCCCGGATTTCAAATCAGACTGGGATGCATTGCAGCGTGTTATCGATGAAGGGCCTGATGTTATTTCGCATAATATGGAAACGGTAAGCCGCTTGTACAGAATTGTCAGGCCTCAGGCAAAATACGAAAGAAGCCTGGAACAATTGCGCAGAACCCATGAGCAGGGAGCGCGTACCAAATCTGGGTTTATGCTCGGCCTGGGAGAAACGGAAGAAGAAGTAATTGAAATAATGAAAGACCTGCATAATGTAAAACTGGATGTACTTACTATTGGCCAATATCTGCAACCTACCAGGCTGCACCTACAGGTGGAATCCTTTATTACCCCCGAAAAATTTGATGAATACAGGGATAGAGGCTATGAAATCGGGTTTGATTATGTAGAATCCGGCCCCCTTGTAAGGTCCTCTTATCATTCAGAAAGGCACGTCAAATCAAACAAATAGAGGAATTTATAGCATCCGGATCAAAGATCATCCTTCAGAATAAATAATATGAAACTTTCCGATAAATGATCTTGTTTTTATAAACGTAACAAATTAGAATAAAACAAAATACACACAATAAAATAAATTTTTCAACCATAAAACAATCGATAAAACCATAAAAATAAGTTTCACAAAATTCCTAAAAGTATATAATTTCGCAACACAGATAAAATGGAAATTGCGGGTTATGAGAACATTGAATAGCGTGCAATGAAAAATGTTTTACCTTTGTTGAATCTACAAAATTGAATAAAATGTTAAAAAAATTACTTAAGATCTCCTTAGCACTTGTGATGGTTGGTACCGGATTTTATTTTGCAAAAGATTTTCTGGTATTTGGCAAATATGCCTATGTAAGAAGTTTATCAAATCCTGAAGAAGATGAAAAAGGAAATATTGCAGGGGCTGCGGAATATCTGGCTGTACGAAATGCCAATCCTGCTACGGGAATTGTAGATGTAGATGCTGCCTATGCTGCCTATGCACAGGCAGAAATGCAGAGCTTCAACAAATATGGCATCGGCTCCAATCTGGTCTGGAAAGAAATGGGACCTGATAATATTGGAGGCAGATGCAGGGCCATCATAGTAGATAAAGATTCTAACAATGTATTATATGCAGCAGGTGTTACCGGTGGTATATTTAAGTCAGTAGATGCTGCCTCTTCCTGGCAAAAGGTCGGCAATAACCCGGTAGCAAACCAGGCTGCCGTTTCCCTTTGCGAAGGCGCTGATGGTGCCATTTATTATGGTACCGGTGAAAATGCCTTTTTACCACCAAACCCGATTAAAAACAGTTCTCCGGGATATTTTGGTGAAGGAATATTCAAATCTACCGACCATGGACAGACCTTCACCCAGCTTACAAATACAAGTCCGTCAAAAGCTGGTACCCAATGGATGGATGTCAGCTTTTTAGCAGCTGATCCCACGAATGCAAACCGGATATATGCAGGGAATGACGGTGGTCTTCAGATTTCTAATGACGGTGGATCCACCTGGACCGCAGCCTGGAAAGCCAATGGCCCATGCAAAGACATCAGACTGACCAAAGATGGCAATACCATATTTGCAATTATCAGCAATGGATCATCCACACCAGGCTCAAGCCATCATATCTGGAGGTCAAATGATAAGGGTTTATCCTGGAAGGAAGTTGGCACTGTTGCCGGTGGTGGCGTACCTGCGGCTGCCTCTGGCATGATGCTCGCTATTGCACCTTCAAATGAAAATTATATATATGTTTCCGTATCAGATGGTGGTACCAGTGCATTTAAAGGCATTTATTATTCTTCCGATCAGGGCAGTACCTGGAAAACATTTGTAGCAGGCGATGGCACTATTTTCAACCCATTCAGTGCAGGTGGCGGAGGCCCAAACCAGGGCTACTATGATAATTCACTTGCCGTAGACCCAAACAACTATAATAAAGTTTATTATGGAGGTATTAACCTTTACTCTTCTGAATATATAAGCGGGTCGGTTCAGACAAATAACATGTCAGACTGGTCATCTTTAGAAGGATACCCGAATTATGTTCATGCAGATCAGCATATCATCATTTTCGACCGTACCAAACCCTATCCAAATGCCTATTTCGGATGTGATGGTGGTATATTTAAATCAAGTGATGTGGCCAATCCTACTGTGAAGACCCCTACATTTGGAAAAACGGATTATGGATTTAATACTACCCAGTTTTATGGATTTGGTGTAGGTTCTGACTATCCAACACATGTAATAGCCGGAGCGCAGGACAATGGAGAAGTTGCAGTGCGTGCTTCGGGAATTACACAACTTGACGGGGCATCTATAGCAGGTGGTGATGCGGGATATTCTGAAATATCCATGTTGAATCCTAGTTTTTATATGGAAGAATATATAAACGGGCAGATAAGCAGGTCTTTTGACCAGGGAAATACCTGGGCTGATTTTGTGACTGCCACAGGAGAATATCTTCCAACGGTAGGCAACAATTATCCATTTATCACATTCTTTTCATTATGGGAGAGTGCTAATGATCCTACCTCTATAGACACGGTAACTTATCAGGATCCTGCGCATTCGCATGCTGCCGGAACAACTATTTATATTGAAAGTCCAAATGGCGTAAGCTTCCCATATGTATTGAAAAAAGATCTTCCTGCCAAAGCCTATTTACCTGTAATTGATCCTACGCAGGCAAAATGTTTTATTGGGGCAAATAATGGCGTATGGATGAGCAAACAAATTCTGAACCAGTCTATTTCTGATCCATTGTTTTTCAGAATTGCAAACCTGCCCGGTTTTGTACCCATGATGATAAGAAGTACTCCCGATGGCAATACTGTTTTTGCAGCCGGCTACACAGGTGGCAATGCACAGGTATACAGAATTACCGGCCTGAGTGGAAAGGTTTATAAATATAAATCCAGTGCCCTCACCTCTTTCAGTCCTGATAGCATTGGGATTGTAACCACATTAATCTATTCTACGTCAAACCAGGTAGGTTTAGGAATTGCAATAGACCCAAATAATATCAAACATATTTTATTCAGTACGGGAACCTATGATCGTACCAACTCACATGTATTTGAATGTGATAACGCGATGGATTCTGTTCCTGTATTTACAAATATTTCGAACAACCTGCCAAGTCTTCCGGTATATGATGTGCTCATCAATTCACATAATTCTAAAAATTATCTGGCAGCCACAGAAATGGGTATTTATTCTTCGCAAAACAGCGGTTCTACCTGGGCAGAAGAAGACAATGGAATGGAGCGTGTTCCGGTATCTATGCTTCGTCAGCAAAAATTCAGCACAAAACCATGGGACGGTCCCTACATCTATGCTTCTACTTACGGAAGAGGAATGTTCTATACCAGCACCCTTACAACAGGTATCGACCAGCAAGGCGGCAGTGCAATCTCAAAAGATCTTAATGCAAGCATTTATCCGAATCCTGTACATGGTATGGTAAATGTAAATGTTAGCCTGGCATCTCCATCAGCAGTAGTTGTTAATATATATGACATTCAGGGCAAGCAGATAAGTACAAGCAATTATAATATTCAATCTACAGGAAACCATACCTTCAGTATTCCAACAGGAAGTCTTAAAGAAGGCACTTATTTTGTAAAGGTATCTGCAGGTGTTCTGGAGCATACAGAGAAGATGCTTGTACTGAACTAAAAAGAATTAAATTCTCAAATTATAAAAAGGCGCTTCATAAGCGCCTTTTTTGTTTATCAGGCAATTCCGAATGCAATAAGGATTTCAACAACCTTCATGCATTTTCAATTCGCTGTTTGTTTGTTTAGATTTGCTATTATTATTACCAAAGAATAAATATAATGAAAATCCTGGTCATAGAGGATGAAAAAAGGGTTGCAGAATTCATTAAAAAAGGTTTAGAAGAACAAGGCTATTTTGTAGAAATAGCCTACGATGGTTTTTTAGGTAAAAAAATGGCCGTCGAAAGGGAATACGACCTTATTATCCTTGATATTATTCTTCCTAAAATAGATGGCATAGAAGTATGCAGGGAAATTAGAAAATACAGTAAATCGATACCCATTTTGATGCTTACGGCATTGTCAACCACTGAAGATAAAATTACCGGACTCGATAGTGGCGCAGATGACTACCTTGTAAAACCATTTCAATTCAGAGAGCTGGTAGCCCGGATCAGGGCTTTATTACGGAGGCAAACCCACGTGGAAACCGGGCAAACATACAGCATTGCAGATTTAATATTGAATACCGAAACGAGAAAAGTTACCCGTAGCAATACAGAAATAAAACTGACGGCCCGGGAATTTAAACTTCTGGAATTTTTCATGCAAAACAAGGGCAAGGTATTATCCAGAGCTGATATTGGTCAGGCAGTCTGGGAAATTTCATTTGACCCGGGCACCAATATAATTGATGTATATGTAAATTATCTGAGATCTAAAATCGACAAAAATTATGAGCCAAAGCTAATACATACCATCATTGGATACGGATATGTATTAAAAGAGGAATAGTTTATGAAAATCAGAAACAGACTCACTCTGAACTTTACCATTACAGTTGCAATAATATTTTTTATTGTGCTTTTGTCTATCTATTATTTTGCATCATTATACAGGAGAATAGATTTTTATGAACATGTGAAGGAAAGGGCATTCGTTGCAGCTACAATTTATCTTGAAGCTGATGAAATGGCGAAGCAGGCCTATGAAAAATTCAGGGTAAAATACCAGGAAACTTTGCCTGACGAAGTTATTCAGGTATACGATAAAGACAATAAACATGCATTCATTGCAGCCAGCAGTGCGCTGTTCTTCCCGGATAATAAAATCGAAGAGATAAGAAAAAAGAAAGAGCTGAGCTATACTATTGGAAACAGGCAGGTAGTAGGCATCTATTACAATGACAACCAGGGAGATTTTGTTATAATAGCCTCTGCCATAGATGAATCCGGATATGATAAAGTCAGAATTCTGGGCGTAATAATGATACTTGCCTATCTTTTATCTCTTATCATCATATTTTTTACGGGGAGATTTTTTTCTAAAAAAGCACTTGAACCTATCAATGATGTCGTAAGCAAAGTCAGGAAAATTACGGCATCTAACCTGCATTTAAGAGTTCCGGAAGGGAATGGTACGGATGAAATTGCAACATTGGCCATAACATTTAACAACATGCTGGAGCGTCTGGAACTCGCATTTGAAATGCAAAAAACATTTGTAAGCAATTCTTCTCATGAACTACGTACACCGCTCACTTCGATAATCGGGAACATTGAAGTTGTTTTATCCAAAAGCAGAACTGAGGACGAATATAAATCTACATTATCTAATATTCTTTCAGAAGCCATGCAAATTGATGAAATAACGACAGACTTATTAAGCCTGGCCGAAATAGAGATGAACGGAATAAATATTCCGAAGGAGGAAATAAGACTGGATGAAATTATTTGGGATATAAAAGAAGAATTTAAAAAACACAATCCCAATGGAAGTGAAATTGAGGTCAGGTTTTTCAACCTGCCCATTGATTCAAAAGGACTGGTAATTCATGCCAACAGAAACCTGTTGATGCGGGCACTCTTAAATATATTAACCAATGCAAGCAAATTCTCTGACAATAAACCGGTTATCATAAGTCTTGATTGCAACAATGCATTTAATATCATAAAAATAGAAGATCAAGGAATAGGTATTTCAGAATCAGATCTCAAACAGATTTTTGTTCCATTTTACCGGGCTTCAAATGCGAGACAATACAGTGGACATGGTCTTGGGCTATCTCTTGCCGATAAAATTTTTAAGATATATGGGGCTTCGCTCCATGTAGTGTCTAAAACAGGCTTAGGCTCTGTTTTTACAGTTAATTTCCCGACAGAAAATTTCTAATCCTATTTTAATCACATTCTAATCCCGTTCTAATGGGATGAGACCCCTATGGCTTAATGTTTGTAAAATATTCATCGAAAACATTTTCGAAATATTTTATCAAACTAATGAAAAACATAAGCCGAATCATAGTCACAATAGCCTTATTATTTTCGGTAAATGGGGCAATATGCCAATCAATAGCAAATACGGATACGGGCAGCTGCAGGGAAAATAAAATATTCATAGGCGTTGAAGCTGGAGCCGGAATACCCCTGCTTAACTATGGGCTGCCTGCCTACCTGCCTTATAACCAGGATCCGGCATTTCAAACGGGTTATGCAGCAACTGGTCTTCACTTTAATGTGAATGCCGGATATTATTTTAATAATGACCTTGGGCTAATGATCAAGCTTGCCGGGAATTCCAATGCCTTTAACGCAAATATTTTCAAGGCAAGGAGCTCTATAGCCAATGATACCAATGTTACAGCTTCCGGTTCTACCCACTATATAGGGTCTTACCTCGCAGGCCTTGTATTAAGAATGCCAGGGGGCGTGGCTTCAACGGATGGTAAATTATCAATGAATGTATATGTACTTGCTGGAATGATGACCTTGAATGCTTCAAATATTACAGAATCACACGGGTCAGGCTCAAGTATAACAACATTAAACGCAACCTCTACATTTGGTATCGACCTGGGCAGTACTGCCATTTACAGTATTACCAAAAACATGGGCATTTGCCTCAATCTAGACCTCATGGCGGGGAATTTCAATTTTCCATCCTATACAGTGAAAGGTACAGGAGACATCCCTGCATTTGTGAACTATACCAATAAAACTTCTATGAGTATGGCCTTATTCAATCCATCCATCGGACTGGTTATAACCCTTTAATTCAATTGCTTTGAAAATCTATCATCTATTATTAATATTTTGTTTTAATATTTCAACGCAGGTATCAGGACAGGACCAGGCTCCTATAATCCAGGATACTGTAAATATTACCATAGCATCAGCAGAGCAGCGATTTATTGATAAAAACCTGACGCTGCTGATCAACAAGTATAATATTGACATTGCAAAAGACAATATGTTGCAGGCAAGATTATGGTATAACCCTAATCTGAATTATTCTACAACATTATACAATGTAGAAACACATAAATTCTTTAATGACTACTACCCTACTTCCCGTTTTTCCGACGAAAATATCCAGATTCAGCAGCTGCTAACCCTTGGCGGAAGATATAAGGCTACCTGGAAACTAGCTGAGGTTGGGATAAAACAGGCCAAATATCAATTGGCTGACATTCTGAGAAATCTTAAATATGAACTGCATACCGATATATCAGATTTATATTACAACCAGCAACTTATAAGTATTTACAGCAGTGAAGAAGAAGCCATTAAGCATATGCTTGATGTTACAAAAGAACTTTATAAAAATGGAAATGCTTCTGGAAATGCCGTATTACAACTGCAGACGCAATTGCAGGATGCTGTTGCTCTTGAAATAACAAGCAGGCAATCTGTTATCAATGACGAACAGGACCTGAAGATTCTCCTGCAATACCCAAAAAATACACATTTCTCGGTAAAGGAGCTTCCCATGCCAGTTACAGAATTAAGAAAATTGCCAGCTTATCAGGCTGTTATGGATAGTGCTGAAAAAAACCGTCCTGATTTATTGCTATCATATACAGGAAGCGAATATGCCATTAAAAATCTCAAACTGCAGCGGGCAACTGCCATGCCTGACCTAATCGTTGGTGCACTTTATTCTGGCGTAAATGCATCAGCTGCAGCATATACAGGAATCTATGGAGATATGGATATCCCCGTTTTTAATCGGAATCAGTGGAACATACAGGCGGCAAAACATCAGATAAAACAGGCAGAGGCATCAGATACATTAAGCCTGAGTATAGTTAGAAACCAGGTAACAAGTGCATATATGACCATGATATTGATCAATAAACAATTGAGCCAGATAGACGCACTCTACGGCCAGGATTATAGTAATAGCCTTGATGAAATGATGCATAATGCAGTGACGAATTATGAAAGCCGCAATATCAATCTATTAACATTACTCAGTTTGCTAAGCACATATATTGATGGCAAAACCAATTTGCTCAGCTTGCAGGTTCAGTATTTCAATGCAGTCAAGAATGTTAATCTGAATACAGGAATTGAATTAATAAAATGAGATTCAAAGGCAACATAATTTTATTGATGCTTTTATTCAGGATTTTCAGGATAGAAGCAAAGCCGGATATTGTTAATAATCAGGACACTGTTTTTCTCACCATTCCCACTGCAGAACAACGGTTTGCAAGCAAAAACCTTTCACTTCTTATTAATAAGTTCAATATTGATATTGCCAAAGATAATATGCTGCAGGCTAAACTTTGGTTCAACCCTAATATTAATTATGGGACCACATTGTATAATTCAGAAAGCCACAAATATTTTGATGATTTCTACCCAACCTCCTCCTATTCTGATGAAAATTTTCAGATTCAGCAGCTGCTTACACTTGGAGGACGATACAGGGCCACATGGAAACTGGCTGAAGTAGGGATAAAAGAGGCCAGGTATCAGCTGGAAGATCTGATAAGAAATCTCAAATACGAATTATATACCGACATGTCGGACTTGTACTACAACCAGCAGCTTATAAAAATATATCGGGAAGAAGAATCAGATATTAAACATATGCTGGAAGTTACCAAAGAACTAAATATGCATGGGGATGCCCCTGGTAATGAAATAACTCAATTGCAAGCTGAATTACAGGATGCAGTTGCGTTGGAAATTACAAGTCTTAAATCCATCATGAATGATGAGCAGGACCTCAAAATACTATTAAGATATCCAGGCAATACCCATTTTGTGGTGAATGAGCTGGCGATGCCTCCATCTGACATCAACCAGTTACCTACTTTTAGCGCAGCTATAGATTCGGCAGAAAAAAACAGACCCGACTTAAAGTTATCATTTGCTGAAGAGGAATATGCTAATAAAAACCTGAAGCTGCAACGTGCATCCGGAATGCCTGATTTTACCCTAGGTGCTGTTGTAGTAGGTACAAATTCAAGCAGTTCTGCAGGATATACAGGAATATTTGGCAGCATGGATATCCCAATATTCAACCGCAATCAATGGAATATTCAAGCAGCAAAGCATCAGATAAATCAGGCAATAATAAATGATACGCTTACTTTAAATACTGTACGCAACCAGGTATCCGGGGCATATTATGCTATGATACGTGCCAACAACGAATTGAATAAAATAGATGAAAAGTTTGGGAAGAATTATGAAAATGAACTCGATGAAATGATGAAAAACGCTGTATTCAATTATGAAAGACGCAACATTAATCTCATAATGCTCCTGAGTATCATTAATACCTACGTTGATGGAAAAACCAACCTGCTCAATCTTTATGTAAAGTATTATAATACTGTCAAAAAATTGAATTTAACTACCGCAACAGAATTAGATAAACATTAAAAACTTTCGCCATAAATATTGATTATGAAAACAACATTTCAAATAACGCATGCAGGCATTGCCAGAATATTTATTATGCTCATAGCTGTATTATTTCTTTCCGGCTGTGAGAAGGATAAAAAACCTGTGGAAGAAAAGGTAAAATATGTAATTCCCGATTCATTGCTACATTGATACCGTAAAAAAGTGTCCGCTGCTGAATGCAATTTCATTAACGGGCATGGTTGATTTTAATCAGGATAAACAGGTAAATATCTTTTCGCTTGTTAGTGGCAATATAGAGGATATTAAGGTTCAGCTTGGCGATTATGTTACAAAGGGACAGGTATTAGCCATCGTAAAAAGCAGCGAAATGGCGGGTTATGATAACAACTTAATCGTGGCCGAAACGAATGAGAAATTAATGAAGAGACAGCTGGATGTTGCCAAAGAATTATACAAGACAAAAGTGTATTCAGAAGTTGATGTATTAACGGCACAGGTAAATTATGACCAGGCCGTATCAGCCGTAGAAATGGCCAAAAGGATTTTGAAAATTAATGGGAATAATGAAAAGGGTGAATATGTCATCAAAGCCCCGGTGAGTGGTTTTATTGTTCAGAAAAATGTAACAAACAATACAGCAGTAAGGGCAGACAACGGATCAAATTTGTTTACAATTTCAGATCTTAAAGAGGTTTGGATACAGGCTAATGTGTATGAAGCTTATGTAGAAAAGGTACATGTGGGAGATCCTGTACAGGTAAAGATATTAAGTGAACCAGACCGGATATTTACCGGTAAAATAGATAAGATCCTTAATGTACTTGATCCTACAAGTAAAGTGATAAAAGTAAGAGTGGTATTGGCAAACCCGGATTATATATTAAAACCTTTGATGTATGCCAGCGTACTTGTGTCAAATTCTGCAAATACTGAATCGCTATGCATTCCCAGTTCGGCCCTTGTATATGAACGAAGTAAATATTATGTGCTTTTATATCACGGAAAAGGCAATGCCGATATAACCCCTGTAGAAATACTGAATTCTTTTGGAGAAAGGACTTATATAAAAACAGGCCTAAAAGAAGGAGACAAAATTATATCAAAATTGGCCCTCCAGATATTTGCTGAGCTCAACAACTAATCAATCAATTAAACAAAGCAGAACAATGACCAGTTTTTTAAAGGGCATCGTAGGTTTTTCGCTCAAAAACAAGTTTTTTATTTTGTTTGCAGCAAGTGCACTGGTAATATCAGGAATAATCATATTCAGGAATATGCCTATTGAAGCATTTCCCGATATTACAAATACAGAAATAGATATCATAACCCAGTGGCCGGGCAGAAGTGCCGAAGAAGTGGAAAAATATATTTCAATACCAATTGAAATAGCGCTGAACCCGATTCAAAAAAGAATTTCGCTGCGCTCTACAAGTATTTTTGGCCTCTCCTACCTGAAAGTTATTTTTGAGGATGATGTAAAAGACCCGGAAGCGCGGCTGCAGGTCATGAGCCTGATAAATAATGCAACCCTCCCACCGGGAATTATTCCGGCTCTTCAACCACCTACCGGCCCAACCGGAGAAATTTTCCGATATACAATTAAAAGCAGTTTTCGTGATGTAAGACAATTAAAAAGCATTCAGGATTGGGTAATAGATCACCGTCTCAGATCAGTACCAGGGGTTGGGGATCTGAATGCATTTGGCGGCAAAACAAAAACATATGAGATAAAAGTAAATCCCGGGAAGTTGACTTCTCTGGGCATCACACCATTGGATGTATATACTGCCGTACAGAATACCAATATCAACATCGGCGGTGATATGATATTCGAAAATGATCAGGCTTATGCCGTTCGTGGCATAGGTCTCATCAATGATGTGAATGAAATAAACAACATCATTATTCAAAATAATAATGGCGTTCCACTGCTGGTGAAAGATGTGGCTACAGTTGAAATATCGAACGTTCCCAGGCTTGGATGGATCACGCGCAGTGATGCTACTTCTGATGCAAAAGGGAAACGAACCATTACAAATCAGGATGATGTGGTAGAATGTATCGTTGTGATGCGAAAAGGCGAAAATCCATCTGAAGTAGTTGCCGGAGTAGAAAAGGAAATTGAGCACCTAAACAGGGATGTTTTACCTGCTGATACTAAAATTGTTCCTTACTATGACCGGGCAGATCTTATATCCTATGCCACACATACAGTATTGCACAACCTTATTGAGGGAATCCTATTAGTAATTGTGCTTGTTTCATTATTCCTTTTCGATTGGCGTACTTCTGTCATTGTGGCCATAATCATTCCTATGTCCCTGCTGTTTGCATTTATCTGCCTTCATATTATGGGCATGTCTGCCAACCTGCTCTCACTTGGTGCTGTAGATTTTGGAATAATTCTCGATGGTACAATTGTAATGGTGGAAGGATTATTCGTGATACTTGATCATGAATCGAAAAAAGTGGGGCCGGAGAAATACAACCAAATGTCAAAGCTCGACCTAATAAAAAACGCATGTGGACAAATAGGCAAACGCCCATTTTACTTAAATGTTATCATCATTACTGCCTTGCTGCCAATTTTCGCTTTTCAAAAAGTGGAAGGAAAAATGTTTTCGCCACTGGCATATACACTGGGTTTTGCCTTGCTTGGTTCATTAATTACGACATTAACTGTTGTGCCTGTGCTTATTTCCATATTACTGGATAAAAATGTACGCGAAAGGCACAATCCTATTACTTCATTCATTAACAAAATAATGCTGGGTGGGTTTATCGCTTCATTTAGATATAAAAAATTTGTGCTTATTGCCGCGGCAATTATTGTGGTTGCCGGCATTTATTCTTTTAAATATCTGGGATCAGAATTCCTGCCGCAATTAAATGAAGGCGCATTATGGATCAGGGTTCAATTGCCTTATAGTGCCTCTTTGCAGAAAGGGGTTGACGTAACCAAACAAACAAGGGATCTGCTAATGACATTCCCTCAGGTGACATGTGTGGTAACACAAACCGGACGGCCTGATGACGGAACAGATGTTACCGGGTTTTACAACGAAGAGCTGGATGTGATTATGCTTCCTGAATCTGAATGGAAGCCCAAAATCAGTAAGGAAGCGCTGATAGATCAGATGACCAGGAAACTTGCTGTAATTCCAGGCATTAACCTCAACTTTTCGCAACCCATTATGGATAATGTAGAAGAGGCTGTTTCAGGCGTCAAGGGTTCTATATGTATGAAAATATTTGGCGACTCATTGCCGTATATGGAGCAGAAAGTCCAGGAAGTATATAATGTGATGAAAGATATCCCTGGGGTTGAAGATCTTGGTGTCATGCATAATATCGGACAACCCGAAATAGATGTAAACCTGGATCAGCAAAAGATGGCCTTATATGGTGTTTCTACTGCAAATGCAAACTCAGTATTATCCATGGCTATTGGAGGACAGGCAGCCTCTACGCTCTATGAGGGAATAGAAACCTATGATATTCGGGTACGCCTACCCGAAGAATACCGGAGAACCCAGGAGGATATAGGAAATTTATTGGTGCCTGCGCAAAATGGCTCTAAAGTTCCCATCAAAGCCATCGCCACCATTACACGAAAAACGGGGGCCTCCCTGATCTTCAGAGAAGAAAATCAGAGATATGCTGCACTTAAATTTTCGGCGCGGGGCCGCGACATGGGAAGCACCGTGGCTGAAGCTCAAAAGAAAGTGAATGAGAAAGTTAAACTAAAAAGGGGATACAATATGGTATGGCAAGGCGATTTTGAAAATAAAGAACGTGCACAAAACCGTCTGGCCCAGGTAGTGCCTATCAGTCTTGCCTTAATTTTTCTTGTCCTCCTCAGCATGTTTGGAAATTTCAAAGATGCCAGCCTGGTATTTTTGAATGTGCCATTTGCCATCGTTGGTGGGATTATCGCACTATGGGTAACGGGTACAGATTTCAGCATTTCTGCAGGTATTGGCTTTATCGCCTTATTTGGTATTTGTATCCAGGATGGGATAATCCTCATCACAATGTTTAAAGAAAATCTGCGCCATATGCACAAGAAAGGACGCCCGGGGAAAGACGATTTTTTCTATAACCTGGAAGTAATGGAAACAACTGAAAACAAAGGAAACAATACTGATAAGAATACATTATTCGGCGCATTAAAACTTGGCGTCACAGCTCGTATCAGACCGGTAATGATGACTGCACTGATGGCCGCTATCGGTCTGTTACCGGCCGCCTTATCCTATGGAATAGGCTCAGAAAGTTCCAGGCCATTGGCCAGAGTGGTTATCGGAGGTATTCTCTTCGCCATGTTCTTTTCACTCTGGGTATTCCCTTTGATATTTGGCTGGGCCTACAGGAATTATGAGGATAAAGTGGAAATTATAGAAAGTTAAATAATCGGCTTTTAAACTTGCTTTAATATTTCAAAGGATTCTGGCAGCTGTTTCAAATGCCAATAGCACAGTTAATAGTATTGCGACAAAATTATTATGATGCCTATGCAAAATATTTCGCGGTACTTTCCCTGTATGATTACTGGATATCCAGCTGAAATTGTTCCTTCTTAGAATGTCTTTTCCTGTATACCAGCAGATATATAGAAGGTAAAACGATCATTACAAGAATGGTTGCGGAAATTAATCCGCCAATGACCACTACGGCCAATGGTTTTTGAGTTTCAGATCCGATACCAGTAGATAAGGCTGCCGGCAACAGGCCCAGCATCGCCATCAAAGCCGTCATTACTACCGGCCGCAGACGGCTCTTGGCGCCTTCCTTCACAGCCAATATCAACGGTTTGCCATCATGCAGGTTCTTTTTGAATACAGATACAAGGATTACCCCATTCTGTACACATACACCAAACAGGGCAATGAATCCAACTCCGGCAGAAATACTGAAATTGATCCCCGTTAATAACAGTGCCATAATGCCACCGATTAATGCAAACGGAACATTTAGCAATACAATGCTGGCATCCACCATATTTCCAAACATTGTGAACAGAAGAATAAAGATCAGAATCAGGCTGATAGGAACAACCAGTTCAAGTCTTTTTGTAGCACGTTCCTGATTCTCAAATTCTCCGTTCCAGGTAACGGTATATCCACGCGGCAAATGCAGCATTTTATGCACGTTGCTCTGTGCCTCTGCAATGGTACTGCCCAGATCCCTGCCTCTCACTGAGAATTTCAATGCAATAAACCTTCTGTTACCTTCCCTGTATATAAATGCAGGGCCAGAAATCAGGTCTATGGCAGCAATTTCCTTTAGCGGCACCTGCAAACCACTTTGCGTAGGTACCAACAGTTCTGAAATTTCATTTACGCTATACCTATATTGAGGAAGATAGCGAATCCGAATATCAAATTTCTTTTCACCTTCATAGAGTTGAGAGGCCGCCTTGCCTCCAATGGCCATTTCAATAACAGAATTCGCATCAGCAGTACTTACGCCATATTGAGCCATTTTGGTCTGATCAAGGTTGATATCAAGTTCAGGCTGTCCGATATTCCTGAATATCCCCAGATCCTCAACTCCCTTTACATTCTTTATGGCATTTTGCACGGTATCGGCCATTTTTTCAAGAGCTCTGAGATCCGTGCCGAATATTTTAATGGCCATGGCACCTTTTACCCCCGATACTGCTTCTTCAACATTATCGGAAATAGGTTGAGAAAAGTTGAAATCAATACCAGGCAGAACATTTAGCTTGGCTTGCATACGGTTTATGAGCTCTTCTTTGCTGATATTATCTTTCCATTGCGATTTCGGGAGCAGATTTACCGCAAACTCTTCATTAAAAAACCCCGTGGCATCTGTACCGTCATCAGGCCTTCCCGTTTGGGATATAACCTGTTTTACTTCAGGAAACGATAAAAATATTCGTCTGATTTTATTACTTATTTTAACAGATTCAGATAAGGATACACTCATAGGCAAACTTGAACGTACCCAGATATCCCCTTCGTCAAGATGCGGCAGAAATTCAGTGCCAATAAATCTGAAAAGGTACATGCTTACAAACAATACCAATACTGCAATTCCGATACTTTGACGTGGTTTTCGGAGTACAAGATTTATGATTGGCTCATAAATACGATTGAAGAAGTTTACAACGGGGTTATCTCTTTCCCTCACATTCTTTTTGAGCAAAATACTCGTTAGCATCGGCACCAGGGTGAGCGTAAAAATCAATGCACCCAGTAAAGCAAAACCCATGGTAAAGGCAAGCGGAGAAAACATTTTGCCTTCCACTTTCTGAAATGCAAAAATTGGCATAAGGGCCAGTATGATAATAACTTTAGAAAAGAATATGGGTTTCCCCATTTCACTGGCCGTCTGCCTGATCCATCCGAATTTTGCCCTTTTATTATAAACTTCCATCCCCAGGTGCTCTGATTTATGAGCAAGTGCAGCAAAAATGGCTTCCACAATTACTACTGCACCATCTATGATGATACCGAAATCAATGGCACCTATTGACAAGAGGTTTGCCGACATCCCTTTTATACGCATCAGGATAAAGGCAAAAAGCAGTGCCAGTGGAATGATAATAGAAACAATAATAGTTGTCCGCCAGTCGGCAAGAAAAATTAATAGAATAAAAGTAACCAGCAGAATTCCTGCTACAAGATTATGCATCACAGTAGTGGTTGTACTGTTTACCAAATCTGTTCTGTCATAAAAAGTTTTTATCTGAACGCCTGCAGGAAGAATATTTGAATTGAGTTCCTCTATTTTTGCTTTTACGCCTTCGAGCACCATCTTCGGGTCCTCACCTCTGCGCATAACCACTATTCCTTCAACAACATCGTTTTGATTGTCTCTGCCTACCTGTCCGAGCCTTGGCAACGCTCCTTCGTGTACCTGGGCTACATTTCGAACTAGAATAGGCGTACCGTTTATATTACTAATTACAATGTTTCCTAATTCCGTCAGATCATTGATCAGTCCAATTCCTCTTACAACATATGCCTGAGAACTTTTTTCAATGATGTCACCACCTACATTTATATTACTTGAACTTATGGCCCTGTAAACATCAAGTGCTGTAAAACCGTATTTTTTCAGCAGTTGTGGATCTACACTTACCTCATATGTTTTTGATTCCCCACCAAAACTGTTTATATCAGCTACGCCGGGCACCTGCTTCAGATTGCGCTCCACCACCCAATCTTCGAGGGTTTTCAGATCCCTGACACCCATGGTCTTGCTCTCCAGCGAAAATCTGAATATTTCTCCGGTAGGGCCATAAGGCGGTTCTACGTTCGGTTGAACATTCTCCGGAAAATTTACATTTGCCAAACGATTCATCACATTCTGCCGGGCAACAAAATCTTCAATATTGTCTTCAAAATACATCGTTACCACCGATAGCCCGAACAATGAAATGGAACGAAGGCTCGTTTTACTTGGCACAGCATTCATTTCCGTTTCGATGGGTATTGTTATAAACTTTTCTACCTCTTCTGCACTACGGCCGGGCCACTGCGTGATGATGATAATATGGGTATTGGTTACGTCAGGGTACGCTTCAATGGGCGTGTTCATAAAACTGGCTACACCTCCAGCCACTACTAAAAGCGTGATAAAAACAACAAAGAATTTGTTCTTAAGCGAAAATGTAACGATACTTTTTATGAACTTATTCATTGAAGAATTATTCTGGTTTTAATTTAGTAAAGTTTTAGTAATCAATTATTCTCCATCAAATGCAACAATAAGGCTGCCATCAGTCACAATTCTTTCACCGGGGTTTACACCATTTATTATGTATGTAACATCTCCGTCGCTTCTCAGGATTTTTACGATTCTTTTTTCAAACGTGGTATCGCTTTTTGCAACAACAACCATGTATTTGTTATTATCAAATACTAGTGCTTTGGTTGGGATCGTAATGAATTTTTGAGATGTGGGCGAATGAACTTTAATTCCGGCGAACATATCAGGCTTTAACAGGCCCTCATTATTTTCCAGAACTATCCTGATTTTTAGCGTTTTACTCACAGGGTCCAGCAGTGTATTAATTTTGTCAATTTTACCACTGAAAACTTTATCAGGATACGCAATGGTAGTAATATCAACCGGGTCTCCCACATGAACCCGTGACAAATCACTTTCATATACATCAGCCAATACCCATACTGTTTTCATATACGAAACCATAAAAAGGTCAGCATTATTATCAGCCCTCACATCCATACCTTCACTTATATTTTTATCTACAATATAGCCATCTATGGGTGCCACAATCTTATAAGTGGCAGCATTTTCCTCTGGGCTGGCACCATAAATCTTTAATTGCTGCTTCAGCATATTTACATTGCTTTGTGCCTTTTTGTAATCATTTTGAGCAGACAGTACCTGGTTTTGGCTGTAATAATTGCTGTTGTACAATTCTTCACTGTTGTCCAGATTTTTTTTAGCCAGCTTCAGATCAGAAACAGCCATTTCATACTGACTTTGAAAACTATTCACTTCAGAACTCCTTAACACGGCCAGTATTTGTCCTTTGGTTACTTTATCTCCCAGGCTCACATTTACTTTCAGCACATTTCCGCTTGCTATGGGAAATACATTGGCTACACGATCCAGATCAACAGAAACTTTGCCGGTTAATATTAACTCCTTTTGCCCATTGACTTCTTTAACTGTATCTATTCCAAGAGATTTTGTTTGTTGCCTGGTGATTTTAATAACAGACTTATCAGAAACAGCCTGATCAGGAGCATTGGTTGGTTTCGTATTACAAGAAACCAGATAAAATAACCCAACCAGATATGTTATATTTCGCATATTTTTGAAAATCTTCATATTATCATTTAATTATCGTGGTACCTACCTGATAGTTGATATTTTGGATCGCATTAAAATAGTTTGTTTTAGCATCAATCAGACCGGCTTTTGCTTCCGTATAGGATCTCATCTGGTCCAGGAAATCCAGAAGACTAATCAACTGCTTCTTATAATTATCAATGGCTGATTTTCCCATCTGATCAAGATCAGAAGAATAATTCATATCTGTAAGATCGTACTGGGATTTATAATTTATCAATTTAAGATATGCCCCTTCAACCTGGTTTTGAACCATATTTGTTTGAAGACTGTCATTAACTTCAGCCTGACTGATTTGAATTTTTGCAGCCTTTAATTCTCCCTGGTTTCTGTTAAATACCGGGACATCAGAAGACAGGCTTATGCCGGAATAATCATAACCAGCTCCCCCTGCCTTATCATATTCAACCCCTATGCTTAAATCCGGCACAGCCAAAGATCGCTGCAATTTCAGATTTTGCACCTGGTAATCTAATGTTTTATGAGCCAGTTTCAAATCACCCCTGTTCTGGTTTGCTGCATTCAGTATTTCAGCAAATGAAGGAATTTGAATATGCAATCCTATATCATCATTTTTAGCTTTGATAAAAGTTTTAAGCGGGTGAGTTAGCATTAAAAGACACAAAAACAGATAAATACGAAGAAATAAAATTATTTGTAGCTGAAGCCTACTTTGTTCAGAAAAATTACGAGAAAACAGTTCTGTATTACAAAAGCTACAGCGGTACACTTACCGAACATCACCTTTACGAACTGGGTTATGCACAAATGCAGCTGGAACAATATTCAGATGCCATACAAAGCTATAATGGAATAACCATTAATGAAGATTCTCTTGGACAGGATATAAGTTTTAATATTGGCAATGCCTGCCTCAAAACCGGCGAAAAAGAAAAAGCACGGGCAGCATTCCAATTCGCTGCCGGACTCGAATTTATTCCTTCTGTAAAGGAAACATCATTATATGATTATGCCAAGCTGAGCTATGAACTTAATTTTCCGAAAGAATCCATAGAGGCATTTAAAAAATTCCTGAACAGTTATCCAGATTCAAAAAATTCGGACCAGGCCAAAGAAATACTGGCCCAGATCCTGGTTTCTTCAGAATCTCCGAAAGAAGCACTGGATATTCTGGAAAGTATTAAAAACAGAAGTTCAAGGCTTAATGAAGCTTACCAGCGTATTTTATATATGTATGGAGAAAGCCTTTTCAATAACCACCAGTATACGGAAGCCATGGGATATTTTTCAAAAAGTCTGCAATATCCGATTAATAAGAAAATCAAAGCCCTGGCTTATTTCTGGGCCGGTGAATCAAGGTATAAAA
>Ga0364860_10366_pt2 | contig 20397 bp, 16 predicted proteins | sample ExccelAu500001D4_FD_206916 | JGI IMG/M metagenome (GOLD analysis project Ga0364860, IMG submission 206916) | Enriched cells from Trout Bog Lake Hypolimnion, Wisconsin, USA - BchlTB.Aug20.5000.01 .D4 | ecosystem: Environmental > Aquatic > Freshwater > Lake > Hypolimnion/Profundal zone | place: USA... | reverse complement strand
GTGAATCTGCCTAACTCAATCACGCTTGCTCGCATTTGTTGCGTGCCGCTATTTCTCTGGATTCTCTCCAGCGGCGGCTGGCATGGCATGCACGGAAGGCAGGAGTTGCTGGCAGCAGCAGTGTTTCTGCTGGCTTCGCTCGCCGATGGAGTAGATGGCTATCTGGCGCGGCGGTTGCATCAGGTAACGACGCTGGGAATGCTGCTCTCACCACTGGCCGACAAACTGCTGATATCGACTGCCTACATCATGCTGGTGCAACTTGCTCCAACGCTGGTTCCGGCATGGATTGCAGTACTGATCGTGGGGCGGGAGTTCCTGGTGACCGGACTGCGCTCAGTGGCGGTGCAGGAAGGCATGAAGCTGGACGTGCGAGACATTGGCAAACTCAAGACAGTTGTACAAATTATTTCCGTGGTGAGCGTGCTGATGGCGCACGCCTGGAAGCATTGGCCAGTAGCAGGCACGATGTTGCCGGGCGAGACAATCGCGACAGGGGCGATTTGGCTGATGCTGGCGGTATCGCTGCTCTCAGCGTTTAACTACTTCAGGATTTTCTGGACTACGGCACTGAAGCAGACGCGTCAGCGCCGCGCACCGATCCCGTTTGTGCTTCCCCGGCAAGACGATAAAAACGCGCGGGCATAAGAGCGCAGTTTGTGGAATCCACTATGAACGAAACGAATGCAGAGTACTCGGCTGAAGAACGCAAATGGCTGCTGAGGCTGGCCCACCAGAGTATTCGCGAGGCCGTTTGCCACACACAGCAGTCCCCACATATCGCGTTGTCCGCGGCATCAAGCGCTCATTTGAAAGAGCAGCGTGGCGCGTTTGTTACGTTGCACGAAAACCGCGAGCTGCGCGGATGCATTGGAATGGTGATAGCCAGAGGGCCGCTGGATGAGACGGTGCGCGAGATGGCTCGTGCCGCTGCGATGGAAGACCCGCGCTTTCCGGCGGTGACAGAGGCGGAACTGAAGAGCCTGCAGTTGGAGATCAGCGTGCTGTCTCCGATGTTTGAGATTGCTCCTGAAGATGTTGTTGTGGGACGGCACGGGCTGATGGTGAGCTGCGGGGGACGACGCGGATTGCTGCTGCCACAGGTGGCACCAGAGTGGGGATGGGATCGGGAGACCTTTCTGGCACAGACCTGTCGTAAGGCGGGACTGTCTCCGGAGCAGTGGAAGCACGGGGCAACGCTGGAGGCCTTTACCGCAGAGGTGTTTGGCGAAAGCGAGCCGGGAGAAAGTTTGAAAGACTGAAGGCGTTCGCACCTTTCTATGCGGCGGTTCGTGAACGAATACCCAAGAAATAGAAGATCACTCCGAGAAGGACTATTCCGAGTCCGACGATAAGAGCACTTACCGAACCAATGCGTTCGGCGTGATTACGCGCGCAGGCAATCACAATCAGAATGGCAGGCGGAGCGACCAGGAAGACAAGGCCGACGCGGCCTCCGGCGACACGGAAGGGACGCGGGAGAAGCGGTTCCGTGATGCGCAGCGCGATGAGCGCAGCGAATTCAAGAAGAATGCTCAAGCCGGTGAGCAGGACGTCAAGCATTACGGTCCGCTCGAAGCCCAAACCCGTGGCGAGTCCCCAGAAGATCGCACAGACAAGAATTGCAACCCAAGGCGCACCACGACGATTTTCTTTGGCGAAAACCTTGGGCAGGAAACCGTCGCGGGCCATGGCATAAGGGAGACGCGAGAGCGAGAGAACGAGCGCGTTGAAGGTGCTGAGGGCGGTAAGAACTCCGGCTGCGGTCATGAGTAAGGCTAGACGCTGGCCGCCGAGAAGACCGGCGATGTTTACCCAGGAGCCGGTTTCCCAGGCAGAGAGTGGGATGCCTGCGTGGGCCACGGCAAGAATGGGCACAATATATGTGACGACCACAACAACGACCGAGATAAGCATGGCGCGGCTATAGGCGCGGCGAGCGTTTTTGACGTCTCCGGCGATGGTGGATGCATTGTCCCAGCCCATGTAATTCCACATGGCGATGAGAATGCCGCCCATGAGATCTGTTTTGGTAAAGGCGAGCGGCACGAGTGCCTGATGCGGGAGCGAGAGACCATACCAGACGAGAAATCCGAAGGGCACAAGAAGAAGCAAGACAAATACGATAGTTCCCTGCCCCACGAAGTTGGTTCCGAGAAGATTCATGAGGACGCAAGCGCAGATCATGAGAATTCCGACGATGAGGGGGATGCGTCCATGGCCGAGCGCTGGCACGAGATGCGCGAGATAGGCTGAGAAGAGAATCGGATAGAGGGCCATATCAAAAATGCTGCCCGTGAAGGTGAGCCAGGATTCCTGAAAGCCCCAGAAGGGGCCGAGGGTGCGGCGTACCCAGATGTAAAAGCCTCCGGTTTGAGGGAGCGCGGAGGCCATTTCGCTGACCATGAGCGCGGTAGGCACGGCCCAGAAGATGGGCGTAATGCAGAGAATCAGGATCGCACCGGTGTAGCCGTTATCGGCGACGATCTGCTCAAGGCCAAAGGGGCCTCCAGCGACCATGGCGTAGGTGGCGGCGACGAGGGCGAGGAGTCCTATCTTGCGGAGATTCTTCAAGCTTTAGTCCCAGGGTTCAGAGAAATTCAATCGACCGCGATGCAGACAGAGTGGTCCCCAGATTCGACCAGAAGCGGGCGGATGTGGGCCACCTGTCCAATTGGGGTAAAGTCCCACATCTGCTAACTACGGCAGATGTGGGGCACCTACACCTGTAACCCGCCGAGGTCAAGAGCAAGAACAGAGTCAACAACCCCACCCAAGCCAAAGGATGGCTTGGATGGGGCACCCGCAGCCTTTACGGCTTTTGCGAAGTAGGAAGCGCCCTGGCTTTGGCTTGAGCTGCCCAGAGATCCCAGGCCTTGAGCATGGTTGCCGAATTGGCAGCGTCCACCTTGGCCGCCTCCATTTCATTCAGGAAGACGGGCGAGCCTAGACGTAAGGCCTCGGCTTCAATCTGCGCGTCTTCCTGGGTGTAGATGCCGCGGAAGACAACGTCCCTGAGACTGCTGGCTACGACCGCGATGCCATGGCCACGCATGAGCACGACAGCCGAATTGCCGAGGGCGGTGGCGAGGGCAGAGCCGGTCTTGGCGTTGGTAACCAGGATCCCGTTGTCGTCTCCGGCCACTTTGCGGATTTCGAAGATGGGGGTGGTCTGGGAGAGGAATCCGGCCATGTGCATGATGGGGCGAAGCGGAACATTGGTTACGCCGAAGGGAATCACAGCCGGACTGTGGCTGTGGACGACAGCCTGCACATCATGACGAAGGCGGTAGATTTCGCCGTGGATATAACGCTCGCTGTATGTAGTTGGGCCCTTGGGATCGGCGGGTTGGCTGTCCTCGTCGAATTCGAGAATATCTTCGCGGGTAACAAGGGCGGCCGCCTGTCTGCGGGCAATGTAATAGTGAGAGGGATTCTTGAGCGAACGGACACTGACGTGACCAAAGCCATCGAGAACACCCTGGTCAGCCAAGATATGGTTGGCGGTGACGAGATCCTGAATGCGTTGCTCCTCGGTATCGGGCGGCTCAGGAGAAGCTGTGACCTGCGGCGAGAGTTTGGCGGTTTGAGCAATGGTGATTGCAGGATGCAAGAGGGCGACGAAGACGGCGAGGAGCGTCAATACGACGAGCTGGTGCGAACGCACGGCGCGCTTTACGGACATGGGATTCTCCTGGAACAAATGTGAGCAGCGTGCAAATTCTAGCTCAGAATTGATATTTTTGGCGTTCGGAGACGGGGACAGACGAAGCCCTGTTACCCACATTCGCCCAAAAAGCGGGGCGGATGTGGGCCATCGTCAACATATGAGGCACCGATTACTACTGACAGGCGTGAGGGTGTAGAAGAAGGAGCCGACGCATGAGAGAGGCAGGATGGCAGGGCTGTGGGGTATTCTCCGCAGCTGCCGCCGACTCCGCACCGTCAGTTTGCCGCTCCTGGCTGAGAGGTTCACGCACGACCACGTCTCCCAGCTCCATTTCGGCGAAGCTGCGGGTAACGATGGCGGTAGAGGACTCAGGAGTGGCGCTGAGCACAAGCATTTCTCCGAGGACACGTTGCGGGAGGCGGGAGTCGACACTGGCTTTGACGCGCGCGGGCTTTACGACCGCAGCATCGGTCTCTGCGCCGCTGGGCAGCGTCAGAGTGGCGCGGTCAATCCGGTTTAGATCGCCAGCCGCGTATCCGCGAAGGACGAAGAGAAAGTCTCCGGGCCGGGCACCCTTGGCAGTACCGATGTCGGTGTAGACGATTAGGCCGGTGCCGAGAAGGTTGACGAAGTCCCTGGCGCCAAGGACGTGGCCTTTGGGCGCTGAGGAGGGCTGGTAGAAGTCTTCGACGGGGTCATTGCTGGCATGGTAGCTGAGCGTGGGCCTTTGCTTGAAAGGCACGACGATATCACCACGGAGGGCGGTGTCGCAGGCGAAATCGAAGCTGGCAATGGGAACGCCTTTGACGACCGACTGGATGGTAACCCAACCAATATCTTCGTAGAGGGCGCCGAGTTTGGAGAGCTTGGCGCGCTGCACGGGGGAGGAGGTTTCGCGGTTGGGATCGTCGATCTGGCGGAGGATGGTGTAACGCTCACCGGGAATTAGGCCAGGGCCGCCGAGAAAGAGCTGCGCGCGTCCAGGAAAACTGTTCTCGTTGGGACTTTCTTTGGAGCCGAGGATGTAATTGGTGCGGGGGACGACGGCATGGGTGACAAAACCTGCACAGTATTGCTGGCTGTAGCTGGGGCCATTGGCCGGCGACGAACCTGGCGGAAGGCTCGATGGGTTGGTGGACTGCGCCACGAGAGTTCCGGACAGCAACGCGATTGCTAAGATCAGATGGTTCATTCCGTGCTCCCATTTCAGCCGCTCGGCGGCGCTTGCCCAAAAAACAATGCACGATTATGATTCGGAAGCTAACAAAGGCTGAGGCAGCGGTCAAGTAACTATGGACGCACCTCTAGCTGCTCAGATGGACGCGCCCGGGAGGCAAATGGGAACGCAAACCGGACGGATCACGAACATACCCATGCTATAACCATGGGTAAAGAGGTTTACTGAAAGGGGTACTTTGGCGATTTTCTTGATAATTCTGAATAAAAATGCATTCAGGCATTGCAACCTAGCGCTGGCATCATTACCATTTGCCCACAAATGACTGTTCCACCGATGAATTACGCTGCACGCTCCCTGCGCCTTCGCATTCCGCGAATCTGCGTCACGATTATAGGTACCGAAGCCTCCGAGATGATGGAAAAGGCGGAGACGGTATTAAGGGAAAACACTCTCATTGAGCTACGGCTCGACTACCTGAAGGCTCCGCTGGCGGCAATGCCGCGGCTGCGCCGATTGATAGAATCGCGGCCCGACGCCGTCATGATCGCCACCTGCCGACGCGTTGAGTCGGGAGGCAAGTTCCAAGGCTCGCTTGTAGCCGAGCTGGAAGTGCTGCGCAAGGCGGCCGAAGCCGGTTGCTCCGCACTGGACATAGCGATTGAAAGCGCGGAGGCGATGAGCGGTTTGGATTGGGAAGAACTGCGCGAACGCGCCGCCATCGTGCTCTCAAGCCACGACTTTAAGGGCACTGGAAAGCTGGAAGAAAGCTTTGAACGGATGCGCGCGTTTAATGCGGACTTTTACAAGGTAATTGGCACAGCCACGTGTCTGCATGACAACGTGCTGATTACGCGCTTTCTGGAACGGCACAGCTCCGAATACACGATGGTGGGCGGCTGCATGGGCGAACAAGGAATGCTAAGCCGGGTTCTTTCCATTCGCGCAGGCGGTGCATTCACCTTCGGCTCAATCGGGCAGGGGCAGGAGACGGCTCCTGGTCAGCCGACTTATCGTGAGTTGCGGGATTTCTACCGCATCGAGCAGATTGAGTCGGTGACCAAGGTGTACGGCATTGCGGGCGACCCGGTTTCACACTCGATGTCACCGTGGGTGATGAACTCGGCCTTCCGGCGTGAAAACGTGAATGCCGTTTACCTGCCGTTGCACGCCAAAACCCTCGACGACTTGCTTTCGACGATCACCGATCTGCCGCTGGACGGGGTCAGCGTGACCATGCCGTACAAGCAGGCGGTAGTGGAACACATGGACAACAGCGACGTACTGACGCAGCGCACGAAGGCTTGCAATACGATTGTGCGCGGCAAGGACGGCAGGCTGTTCGGCTTCAATACGGACGTTTATGGCATTGTCGCGGCGATTGAGGCGAGGATTTCACTGCAAGGCGCACAAGTGCTGGTGCTGGGCGCAGGAGGAGCAGCCAGAGCCGCAGTCTTTGGACTTAAAGCCAAGGGCGCAGAGGTTTCCATCCTGAACCGGACTCCGGCGACGGCGCTGGCGCTGGCAAAGGAGTCTGGCGCGAAGGTGGTAAAGCGCAGCGAGCTGCCGAAGCTGAACTTCGACATGATCTTCAACGCAACTCCGATAGGGATGGGAAGCGACAAGAAGGCTCCGCTGGAAGAAAACGAGCTGAACGCGCTTTGGGTTTTCGACGCGGTGTACAACCCGATTGAAACGCCACTGCTGAAGCTGGCGCAGTCGAAGGGCAGTGGCACGGTAAGCGGAGCAGAGATGTTCGTCCATCAGGCGGCTCGCCAGTTTGAAATCTGGACTGGAAAACCGGCGCCAATCGACAACATCCGGCAGGTTCTTTTGCGGCAACTGGGAGCGGTGGGGGGCGAGGTTCCAACGCCGATTCCGACGGTGGTTTTACCGAAGGCGAGAGCGCTGGCGGCAAACGCGATTACCGCCGCTGCCACCACGGAAGCAGAGGCTTCTGCAATGGCGGAAGAGAGCGCGGCCGCTTCTGCTAAGCCCGAAACGGTAAGCGCAGCCAAGGACGCGGCGAAAAAAACGTCCAAGGCCGGAAACGCAAAAGCCGCTCCGGCGAAGGCGGTTGGAGTGAAACCCAGCCCGGTGAAGGCCGTGGCGATGAAAACTGCTCCAGCAAAGTCGGGAAAGGTCACTGCGAATGCTGCAGCCAAGCCGGTGGGCAAGTCAGCGAAGCCGACAGGTAAGCCTGTGAGCAAGCCAGCGAAGCCTGCTGGTAAGAAAGTTGCCGCTAAGGCGGTGGAGAAGAAAGCCAAGAAGCGGTAGAGGGGGACCCCACATTCGCCCAACTGCGGGGCGGATGTGGGCCACTTTTCACCTGTCGGCAAAATCGATTGCTGGCTGAAAAGCTTGGGGCTGCACGGAAGACTCAGGCAGTTCTGGAATCTTTCGCTTCGCTCAAGGTGACACTTTCAAAAACAAGACCACCTGCGCAAAAGCGAGCTGACATCTTTAAATCAGGAAATCAGGCAGACAATCCCCAAAAGTGAATGTGCACTTAGGAGGCTTTGCGATCCTTGAGATCAGCGAAGGGAACGACGCGATTGCGGCCGTTACCTTTGGCTTGGTAGAGAGCAGCATCGGAAGCCTCGATCAATTCAGATCTAGAGTGGGCGTCCTCGGGGAAGAGGGCGATGCCGATGCTGATGGTGACGCGCGCCGGCCTCTGGCCCGCGGCAGGGGAACTGCCGACTGAAAATAGGGTTTGCTCGACCGAAGAGCGTAGGCGCTGGGCGACCAGCTTTGCACCCTGGAGATCAGTCTCAGGAAGCAGAAGGATGAACTCTTCGCCACCATAGCGGGCGGCGGTATCGATCTCGCGCAGGTCGCTGGTGAGGATGGCGGCGAAGTCGCGGAGGATGAGATCGCCAACGGGGTGACCGTGAGTGTCATTAAGGCGCTTGAAATGGTCGATATCGATCATGAGAACGGCGAGGGAGGTTTCGCGACGTTCGGCACGCGCCAGTTCGAGGGAGAGTTGCTGCTCGAAGAATCCCCTGGTCTTGAGTCCAGTAAGGAAGTCGGTGAAGGCGAAGCGCAGCAGGGTTTCGTTGGAGTAGTCGCGGGCCAACATACTTTCGGCGATCAGGGAGAGCATCCAGAGGAGTTGTGCATCTTCGCGCGAAAAGCTATCGGCACGCTCGCCAAAGAGCTGCATTGTGCCCAGAACCCGGTTGCGAACGAAGAGAGGTACGACGAGCACGCTGGCGGCATCCACGGCGTGCAGCAGTTCCATCTGTCCATGACGGGGGAGGAGCAAAGGACGCGCCAGCTTGGCCGCCCAATAGTTGAGCACATTGGCACGAGCCAAGGTGCCCTCGTCCGGCGGTGGCATGTTTCGAGTAACGCGGGCATTCATTCCCGCACTATCGTCCTCCCAAAAGTAAACCGTTGCGCGGGCAAAGTTGACGATCTCGGCGGCCATGTCGCAGATCAGATTCAGAGTGGAAGAGAGTTCCATCTCAAGGCCAGCCAACATGCTCATTCGGAGCAGGACGCTGACCTCCGGGGCACGGCGTGCGATCACATCTGGATTGAGCTCGGAGAAGGCATCGACGGCGTAGCGATCCAACGGCCCGGGTTCGGAAGGTAAAGATTTATGCGACATATTGGCCCTTCGGAAGCTAGACTTGCCCGTTACTAGTTTGATGCACCTGGAGCGGTGATTGCTGCCTCGGGATTGCCGGATTCGTCTAATGTGCCGCTTAATGACGATTCATAGACTTTCGGTTGCTAATCTCAGCGTTTCGGCTTAGGATTAAAGAGATGAGAACCACCTTAGATTGGCTGTAAATTACAGGCTCAAGCTATGGGTTGGACTCCAGAAAGCAGATTCCTCGATGAACTGTCTCACAGCGATCGCGAGGAGTACCTCGACACAACAGAGAGCACTGGATCGAGCTCCACGGCGGCTGATTAGCAGCGAAGCAAGATGGTCTGATTCACTTCCCCCTAAAGCAGTAATCCTGAAGTTTCCTACTCAATTAAAGCTAGTCCTGTGCCCCGGAGCCTCGGCTGCCGGGCGTCGTTGGAGAGCTGAAGATGGCGTGGTACGCATACTGCATCAGCGAACAGTCGAACTTTCAGCAAGGCCGGGTTCGCCGCCCGTTTCTCATTGAGTCTCTTAAAGGCGTAAACACGAGCCCGGTGCGGGGTTTTCCCTGCGGCGAGTTTGTAGTGATCGTCAGCGAAATTGAACACGGACAGCCACTGACACAACAGTCAGCCATGCAACACGCAAGGATCGTGAGCGAGTGCTTTAAGGTAGCAACACTGCTGCCATTTAAGTTCGGCACGGTATTTGAAACCGACGAAGCGCTCCGCCAAGCGATCCGGAACAACAAGAAAACGTTCGCAGATTGTATTGCCAAGTTGCGCGGCAAGAGCGAAATGCACATCAAACTCACGGTGCACGAGGGTGCTACGATTGCCGAAGTGCTGCCGTTACTACCGCATAAGGCCGGCGGAGAATATCTGACGAAGCTGCGGGAACAGGCGAGCCGGGATCGGGAGCGGCAGTCGCGCGCCCGCGCACTCACAGTACAGGTGAGCAAGTTGCTGAGTCCACTGCAGGAGGAGGTTTCCTGCAAGAAGATGGACAGCGGAATCGTTCTGGACATTGCGCACTTGATCGAGTCAGACGGCGTGGAGAAATACCAGAACCGGTATTCGAGCGCGCTACGCCAGTTCAAAGGCGTGGAGATCTCGCTCTCGGGTCCATGGCCGCCGTATCACTTTATGCCTGGGCCGGGTAAGGTTCGCACCGTAGTGAATAACTGAACGGATACCGAATATTCGAAAGGGGCTGGCAACCGCCAGCCCCTTCCCTATTTGTCGGACGAGCGTTAGCAGGAACGCTCAAGGTGCTTCTGGAGGAGGTCCGGAGGCACGGCAGACTAAGCAATCTCAGGAATGTCTGCACTACTGTCGAACGGTTCCTTGCGAACAAACGAGGTCAGGCATCCGAAGAAGCTCGCGACAGAGCCAACCAGAAAACTGACTCGAATGCCATCAAAGAGCGCCGTTGAAGTGTGACGAGTGAGAAAACTGGTAAAGATGGCACCAGCGATTCCAATGCCCAGAATCATGCCGACATAGCGAGCCGTGGCTAGAACGCCAGCCGCCATACCCTGACGATGCTTGGGAGCGGCGCCCATCAGGGCGCTATTGTTGGGGGCGACGAATATTCCGGTACCGACGCCGGAGATGCCCAGAGCTACGCCTAGATGCAGTAAGGAGGCCTCCGGCCGAATGATTGCGAGCATGAGCAGCCCGGCAGAGAGAATGGCCATTCCGATCGCCGCAGGGCCTCTGGTGCCGACACGATCCGAAAGAAAGCCACTGATGGGCGCAGAAATAGTCATAAATGCCGGCTGGATGCTCATCCAAAGGCCAGCCTGGCCGGGGCTGAGCCCCCTCCCCTGAATGAGATAGAACGGCATCAGGAAGAGAAGGATAAATATGACGATGTAGTTCAACACGGAACTGGCAACGCTCATAGAAAATTGCTTTTTCCGGAAGAGAGTTAAGTCAAGCAGCGGATGAGTCAGGCGGCTCTCGAGCAAAACGAAGAGACCGAGAAGCAACACAGCTCCAATTAGGAGGCCGAGAATCGGAAGCGAGGTCCAGCCGCGATCATAGCCCTGGTTAAGACCCAACAGCAGCATGGCAAAGACAGCCATAAACAACGCAGCGCCAGCAAAATCGAATGTCTCTTTCCGTCCCTTGATCTGATCGCCGGGAATGAATTTAATGCACATGGCCGAAGCCAGCAGACCGATTGGAATATTGATATAAAAAACTGCCCGCCAACTGAAATGGTCGGTAAGCCAGCCGCCCAGAATGGGGCCCGCCAACATACCGGAATAGACCATGATGGCTTGCAGACCAAGAGCCTGGCCGCGCTGGTTGGCAGGAAAGTTGGCGGTTAAAATGGCAGGAGCACAAGCAAAGAGGATTGCAGCACCGACGGCTTGAATACCGCGTGCAACAATGAGCGGTACGACACCCCACGCCAGACCGCAGAGGGCCGAACTCACCGTAAAAATTGCGAAACCAAGGATATATATACGCTTGTGACCGCGCATATCGCCTAGGCGGCCAACGGTCAGGAGGAGACCACAAACGACCAGGAGATAGATGGTGATAACCCACTCAACAATAGCCACACTGCAATTGAAATCACGATGCACGGTCGGCAAAATGATGTTGATGACACTGCTGTCAATGCTGCCCATCAGATTGCCAACGCCAATTGCCAGGAGCACCCACCATTTGGGAGCTACTTTAGAGAGAAATTTACGTGGATTCATCTTTCGATCATGGCCGATCCTGATTCATTCATTGACGAAAAGCGTTTCGCCCTGAAGATATTGTAACTTGTCCGGCCCTTAGTTTCCTCTAACCGCTGCCGGTTCACACCAACGCCGCATAGATTTTTCTTCCTTGAGCAAGGCCTCGAAGTTCCTCAGCGTGGCTTGGACGCGTTGCAGGAGAGGAGAGGATTCGCCTCTACGCCATGCTGCTATGAGTTCGGCCTCTGGCACAGGCGGCATCACCGAACGGTAGATGACACCTCGAACACGAACGTTCTGCCTAAACGACGCAGGAACCAAGGCTACTCCGAGACCTCCGGCAACGAGTCCGAGGCTGGTTTGAAGAAAGCGTGTGGTGAGGATATTGGCGGGGGCGAAGCCGCTGTGGCGACATGCGGCGAGGACTACATCGTAGTATCCGGAGAGACGATGACGCGGCGGAACGATGAAGGTCTCACCTTCGAGCAGTTTGAGAGGCACGCGCTGCTTGGTGGCAACGACGTGATGATCGGGAAGCGCGAGAACAAGTTTTTCGCGCGAGATCACAACGGTCTCAAGGGTCGGACTGTCGAGAGAAGCATGCATCAGGCCGATGTCGAGAGTGCCTTGCTCGATGGGCTCCCATTGCTCCCACGGTTCGAGTTCTTTCAACTCAACATTGGCCTTGGGCACGTTGGCACGGAACCAGCGCACGAGTGATGGAAGCGCGCTATAAACCGTGGAACTTACAAAGCCGATGGAGACACTTCCGCTTTCGCCCCGTCCGACGCTGAGCGCATCCGAGGCGGCGCGGACAGCTTGCTCCACGGACAATTTTGCGCGTACGCGAAATGCTTCGCCCGCCGGGGTGAGGTAGACGCGGCGATTCGAGCGGTCAAAGAGCTTGGTGCCCACTTCCTCTTCGAGAAGGCGTATCTGTTGACTGAGGGCTGGTTGAGCCACGTGAAGCTGCTGGGCGGCGCGGGTAAAGTGCAGTTCCTGTGCGGCCGCAAGAAAGTAGCGCAGTTGGCGTGGTTCCATGAACACTCTCGGAGGAAGAAGTTATGTAATTGCAATGGGCCTGATCGTGCCTACTATATGAAAATCCTATCAATAGGTCAATTGTAAAAAAGCGAAAAGATGCATAAAAATGAACCGTCTTGTAGGACAGGTGTCTTATATTGTGGAATCTTCAGGCTTCCGCTAAACACGATAGTTGACCAGTAATGCAAGGAAATTCAAATAAAGAGGGGCCACGTAAGAAGCAATAATAGCTATCGTTAGTGAGTACGAGCGATTGTTTTCACGCAAAAGACCTCGATTGGCGTGAAAGCGAAGACCAGGGTAGAATCTGCATTGTACCGGGTTTGGAATATCGCGAAAATGGGACAGCTGCCCTGAAAAATTTGCCTAACATGATCATAAGCGTGTCTTATCGTTGAGGATTTTTCCGAATAGACTCAAGACACGGATCACAGAGGATTCCGCAAGGCGCGTTTCGCGGGTGGTCGGTTTCGACGGGTTGGACGATTTAAGCCGATTACCGACGTTATTGATTCAGTAACGATACATTATGAATCGGCAGGAGTTGAGCAGGCGAACGGCATTCAGGAACAGGCGCGTCTGATTGACAAACATCACATAGGATGTGGATTCCGGTATCGAACAACAAAACGCCTCCCAGCCGGGCTGGAAGGCGTTCCAGTTTATTAACGAGAAAGCAGCATTACTACGCAATTGGCGCGTTCGAAAGAAGATGAACATCGATTTCTTCGCCGGCTGCGAACGATGTGCGGTCGGCTGGAAGTAGTGCCAAGGCGTTGGCTTGCAGCATGGTTTGGAGTCTTCCGGTATCTTGATTGCCGGCGCTCCACGCCAGATATTTGCCATCGGCGCGAACCAGTCGAACTCGCGAGAAAAATATTCTGCCTGCCTTCTTGCGCATCTCTTCCTGAAGAATTGCTTTCTCGATGGGCTTGACGAGCTGCTGATGTCCCATCATCTTTAAGAGCGCGGGACGTACCAGCTCTTCAAAAGTGACGATTGCGGAGACAGGATTACCGGGCAGAGCAAAGACGAGTTTCCCGTCCTTCGAACCGAAGGCTACCGACTTTCCCGGCTTTATCTCGACCTTCCAGAGCAGTTGCTTCACTCCCAGCTCTGCAAGCACCTCTCGAACGAAATCGCGATCTCCGACCGATACCCCAGCGGCAGTAACCAGCACATCCGCCTGGAGCCCGACAGCCAACAACTGCCGCAAATGCTCACGCTCGTCGCGAGCGATGCCAATCATCTTGTAGGTGGCACCCGCTTCCAGCACGGCTGCCGCCAAGCCTGGTGAGTTGCTGTTGAAGAGCCTGCCTTCGGGAAGCGGTTGGCCAAGCTCTACGAGTTCATCACCAGTTGCAAGAATGGCTACGACTGGCTTGCGATAAACGCGAATAGTGCTCCGGCCAAGCGAAGCGAGAACACTGATTTCAGATACACGGATCACTGTGCCGGCGGGCAGAACCGTTGCGCCCTGCTTAATGTCTTCTCCGACGCGGCGAACATGTTGGCCAGAGTGAGGCGGAACTTCAATCCTAACCATGCCATCGGCTTCGGTTGCTTCTTCGAAAGGCACAATCGCGTCAGAGCCCTCTGGAACCGGAGCTCCGGTCATGATTTTGATAGCGCTCCCCGGGACGAGTTTGGTGGTTGCGAAGCCTCCCGCAGGAATATAGCCCTTAATGGGTAGAGATGCTGATTTACTGGCATCCGCGACACGTACGGCATAGCCGTCCATGGCGGAGTTGTCAAAAGGTGGCAGATTGTACGGGGCGGTTACGGTCTCGGCGGTGACTCGCCCGAGCGAGGCGAGTAGTTGTACCTGCTCGGTTTCCATGAGAGTCGCATTGGCTAGAATTATTTCGCGTGCTTCCTCAAAACTTGTCATTGGTTCCTTTTGTCTCTCCATTAACAAAAGATTGCTCGATCTGGCGCGACTGCTCCACCAATTCAGCCTCGGCCTTCAGTTCCTGCGGTGTATTGACGTTGACGACGCCGCGAGTGAATTGTGGACCTATGAATGAACGTTGGTGGTCAAACAACTCTGGAAGGCGCACACCGGCTGGCCCACGGACGAGCAAAGAACGCTCCAGAACCGTGAGCGCTTGCGGCTCATAAAGCGCCAAGGTGGGACAGGGGTGATTATCCGGCTGGCGGGGCAGAATGGCCCACCTACCCGGCTTGCGCTGGCCGATCAACCAGCGAATATCTGCTGCAGAAACACGCGGATGATCGCAGGCGACGAGAATCCATGCGGCATGCGGCATCCAGCGATGGGCGGCGAGGAGGCCTGTAATCGGGCCGTGTAAGCCTGGCAGATCAGTCAAGCGCGGCAGGGACTGCAATGATTCCGGAAGAAGGCCCGCGCCGAGAATGACGACCCTTGGTGCGCGGTCTTCGCCAGCAGTAGTTCCCTGCTCTGCGAGCGCTTCAGTAAGCGCATACGCGGCGATCTCTCCGAGCGTACTGCCACCAAAGCTGATGAGCTGCTTGGGTGTTCCCATGCGCGAGCTCTTGCCACCAACCAACAAGCCTGCGAAGAGCGAACGCTCACACCAGGCATTGGGAAGCCAGCTATCTACAAAATCCAGAAAGATTTTCAGGCGATCACTTCCCCAGGGAAGAATTCCCTGAACGCCGGTGACACTTTCGGGAGGAGCAGTGGTCTCGGCATTGCCAACCCAGAGCTTGGGAAGCGGCGTGTCTTTGTGGCCTTCAACCAACAGCAGGTCATGATCGCGAGCCAAGTCGGATAGAGTCGCCTGCAGGGTGAGAGCGGATGAGACACCGCGCCGAAGAAATTGCTCAGACGGGCCACGGAGTGCAACTGTGGCACCAGCACGAAAGAGCCGGTCTGAATCCTTGCCTTCCCTGTCTACGATAAAACCGTGGGAGTCATGCTTGATCGCGGCGACCGAAATACCGCGCGCGATCAAATGTGGGATTGCAGCTTCCAGTAAAGTAGTTTTGCCTGAGCCGGAAAAGCCGCATAACGCAAGAACGGGCGCGCCGAACTCCTGCGCGCCGCCTGAATGGGTTAAATCTTGCACAACTATCCGCCGATCTGGCTCATCGAAAGGGGGCTATCCATGTCCTGCGGCCGAACCTTTCCGGCGATATAGGATTGGAACTCCTGTTGGGCAGCCTGGCCGTCCATTGATCCTAAGACACCAGCCAAATCGAGCATCGCTGGATCCATCAGGCAGCGGCGTACGCGGCCTCGCGCGTCCATTCGCAGGCGCTCGCAGTAGGCGCAGAAGGGATGGGATCGAGGCGTGATCCAGCCCACGGTCAAAGGAGCTCCGCGCCAGTTCATCACCGTCTTTTGCGCGGGAACCCTGGTCTGTTCCTTAGAGATAATTTCGGTGCCAAGCTCTCTGCAAACCTCATCGACGGAGATAAGTTCCGATTCGCACCACTCGCGCTCGGTCCCGGTCCGCATCAACTCGATAAAACGGAGCTCGTATCCGGTACTTGCCGCGTAGTCAAGCAAAAGAGGGACTTCCTGCTTCCAGGTGGAGCGCCGCAAAACAGCATTGAGCTTGATTGGCGTCAATCCGACATCATGCGCCGTTTGAATTCCGGCCAAGGTTTGCTTGAGATAGCCACCACGGGTTACCTCTGCAAAGCGCTCTTCATCCATGGAGTCAAGCGAGACATTGACGCGCTTCAACCCGGCGGCCTTCAAAGTTGCAGCCATTCGATGCAACAAGGAGCCGTTGGTGGTCAAAGACACTTCCTGTATCTGCGGCAACACGGATAGCTCGGTGATCAGATGCTCAATTCCCGGACGCACCAACGGCTCGCCACCGGTGAGTCTAACCCTGTCGATCCCAACGTGAACGGCTAACCACTTAACGAGCTCTGCCAGGCCTTCCAAGGGCAAAAGGTCAGAATGCGCGACCTTGGGTACGCCATTCGCAGGCATGCAGTAGCGGCACCGGAAGTTGCACAACTCAGTTACTGAGAGGCGGAGCAATCGCAGACGGGGCTGAGCCGACGGAAGTGCTACTTCTTTCAGGAAGCTTTCAGGGCGGGAAGAAAATTGTATTAAAGAGGCCGACATCAATGTCTCCTTTCCAGTTCGGGAGGTTGCGCCGTTTCCAGCGAGGCCCTCGGGCCGTCACCTCGTGAGAGGCCGGCCGCCGCCGGGATCCCCATGAACGCGAAATGCGTCTTTAGAGAATTCCGATCGAAGACAAACGTATTATTAATGCTTGGCACCACAAACGCAAGCGAGAAGCAGGGCCAAAGTAGAAAAAGATTATGCGCCAGCTTCCACCATTGACGGTGCCACTACCATTTCCAACAAAACTTTAGTGACACTCTTCCAAACTGGCAAAACAACACGAGAGTTATTGATTGCTCCCGAGTCGGTGTGGCAATGGCGATAGAACGATCAAACGAACCTGGGGGCCACATAGTCCCGGTTCCCAAACACTTTTGCGATGGCAGTGCGGCAGCGCTGCAAAGCTTCCAGCAGGAACTTCTCTTCCTGTTCGAAGCGGATCGATGGTGTGCAGACAGAGATCGCAGCGATCTCGCCTTCAGGTCCGTGAAATGCGATCCCAACGGCCGATATGCCGATCGTATGCTCCTCGCGATCATATGCAATGCCGGTACTGCGAATGTTTTCGACTTCAGCCTCAAGCTTTGGCCAGGTGCGAACGGAGTGCGCGGTGTATGCGGAAAGAGTCAAGCTCCGCTTCATGCGCGCGAACCCCTCTTCGTCCAGGGTAGCCAGCATGGCCTTGCCATTTGCCGTGCAATGGAGGGGAAATGAGAGCCCCACGGCCGAGACGGCACGAAGTCTCCCTGAGCCCTCCATGTGATCGATGAATACCGCCTTAGTGCCATCCAGAATTGCAAGATCCACAGCCTCACCGGTACTTTGCGAAAGCTCTTCAATATACGGATGCGCGATAGCGGCGACCTGAAACTGGATAGAATGAGCGATTCGCACGAGGGCCGGGCCCAACCGGACCCGGGCCGAGGGAGAGGCGGCAACGACGAAGTTTTCGGCATCGAGGGCGGCGACAATCCGCTGTACGGTGGATTTTGGCAAGTCAAGCTGGCGCGACAACTGGCCGAGGCTTAAACCTTGAGCGTTACCTTCCAGAGCGCGCAATATTTCGACAGCGCGCGCAATCACCTGCACCCCGAGCTTGGATTTGTCTGACCTTACGTTACTTCGTAGTCTAGGCATACGTCCGCTCGCTTATAACGCGGTGGCGGTTCTCCTCAAAATTCTCTTTCAATCCAAATCCTCTTGGCGCAGCCAACATGGGATGCGAGGTTGATGCTGGTGTGAGCGGGAGCGCTGTCCTGAATCCGCCGGCGACACGACTCTTCGAAGCGACTATCCACTGCCTGCCAGAAGATGACAGGGATACTTGGTGGGATCGTCAAAAGTGAGAGAGATGCGCTATCGACCACAGGCTCCTGGCTAAAGTACTGCATATTGTCATTCGGTACTGCCGTACCGCATGACAAGCGAAGTATTACCCTAATAAGCACGGCTGTCAATAGAAGGTTTTTGAATATGAAAAAGTTCTGAATCACACCCGTTGAGGAGACTACTTCGCCTCGGTTTTCTCTGCGCGTGGGGGTGTTGAGATGTTAGCAGATATTCCAACACAAAAATATGGCCTTGGGTGGGCGAGTGGCGTTTGAACCGCTGGCAAGGCCGATGCTCAGCCTTGCCAAGAAGCGCCGCGGGAGGACATTGTGCGTTCAGCATGTGTTATAAAGAGAGATGCGGGTTAGCCCCTCATATCTTAGGGACCATGGCCAAGACTGATGTAGAACGTAAGTCGAAGAATTCTCTTCTTATACGAAAGACTAAGAAGGAATCGGACTCATCTGGTATCCGGGTGATCTCCCGTGCCGCGGAAATTCTGAAGATTGTCAGCAAGCATCCTGAAGGACTCACGCTGCGCGAGATTTCCGACCGCGTTCGCCTTCCACGCTCCACGGTTCAACGCATTGTTAGCGCACTGGACGATGCCAACCTCCTGATCCCGGCCTCACCAACGAGCGGCGTGCGTCTTGGACCTGAGCTGATTGCCCTGGGTTCGTTAGCCAAGCAGTTCGACATCATTGAGACGCTGCGTCCGCTGCTGGTGCAGCTCGCGAAAGACCTTGGCGAAACGGTTGACCTGGCTGTACTGGGAAGCGAGAAGGCGGTTGTGGTGGACCAGATTCCTGGCGTGCATCCGCTTATGGCTGTTTCGAACGTGGGCACCTCGCTCCCGCTGCATTGCTCGGCCAGTGGTAAGGCTCTGCTGGCGACGATTCAGCCAGAAGAACTGGCCAAACTTAAGAAGCATTATCGCCTCACCGCCCGCACAAAAAATTCGATTTGTGACTGGGATGTGCTGATGACGGAACTCGAAGAGATTCGCCGTAGCGGGCTGGCATATGACCGGGAGGAGTGTTTCACCGGCATCTGCGCCATTGGGGCAGCGCTACGAGCACCTACCGGTGAATTCGCTTCGATTTCAATGCCGGTGCCCTCGGAGCGATTCCTCCGCACGGAGAAAACTCTTGTCAGCACGCTTCTGGAGCGGACAGGAACGATGCAAAGCCGTTTCATGCGATAGAACGGTTCCGCAGATGGCAATTCTGCAAATTGTGCGGCCCCGAAGGGCCGCCTATTTATTTGGTGTGAGCCGCGACTTTAGGAAGAACCGCAGCGAGAAGGGCAACAAAAGTTCCGCGGACGCGCTCTGCTATGAGCAACACCTCTTCGTGATTGATTGCGCCGCCGGAGAGCCCGGCGGCCATGTTGGTTACGCAAGAGATGGCCAGCACATCGAGTCCCATGTGGCGCGCCACAATGGCTTCAGGCACAGTGGACATACCAACGAGGTCGGCGCCAATGGTGCGGAGATAACGAATTTCCGCCGGAGTTTCATAACTTGGGCCGGGAAGCGCGGCGTAAACACCTTCTTTCAGATCGATGCCGATCTCACGTGCCGCATCCTGCGCAAAGCGGCGAAAGAGGGCGCTATAAGCTTCGCTGAGGTCGGGAAAGCGCGGACCGAAGCGCTCGTCGTTGGGTCCGTTGAGGGGGGTTGTTCCCCTGTAAATTGATGTGATCGCTAAGTAAGACCAGCGCTCCCTGCGAGTAAGCGGAGTTGATGCCTCCGGCGGCGTTGGTCAGAAGCAGACTCTTTACGCCGAGGCGGGCAAGAACGCGCACTGGAAACGCCGCTTCGCGGCTGCTGTAACCTTCGTACTGATGGACCCGTCCCTGCATTACCGCAACGGTGAGATCGCCTAGTTTTCCGATAACGAGACGGCCGGCATGACCGATGGCAGTGGAGCGCGGAAAATTTGGAATGTCGATGTAAGGAATTACGACTGAATCTATCAACTCTTCCGCAAAAGCACCTAGGCCAGAGCCCAACACAACGGCAATTTCAGGCGCTCCGAGATGCGGCTTCTGCGAAAGCTGCATGCGAATCACCATGGCTGCGGATTCGGCGCGGGTGAACTCATCCATCGCCATGTGCTTTACATCTGCGTGCGAACTCATAACAGGACTCCCACAATACAGGCCGACATAAGATTCGCCATGGTTCCGGCGATCATAGCTTTAAAGCCAAGACGCGCAAGGTCTGCGCGACGCGATGGCGCAAGCGCACCTAGCCCGCCAATCTGAATCCCGATGGATCCAAAATTGGCGAAGCCACAGAGCGCAAAGGTAGCGATCGTAAACGAGCGTGGGTCCAGCGCGACTTTTTGCGCGCCGAGCATGCTGAAGGCAACCAATTCATTCAATACCATGCGGGTGCCCAAGAGGTTGCCGATAGCCATACAATCATGCCACGGCACTCCGATGATAAAGGCAATGGGGGCGAAAAGCGTTCCAAAAATCTTTTCAAGGCTGGCCGGGAACCAAGTGAAGCCGTGTGCGGCGAGTAGATTGTGCGTGCCGCCGAGCAAAGCGTTGATGAGAAAAATGATTGCGAGAAATGAGATTAGCATGGCTGCTACATTCAACGCCAAGCCAAGGCCATCGCTGGTACCTTTGGCCGCCGCCTCTAGTACATTGCTGGCGCGCTCCTCCTTGGGCAATGTAGCTCCGCTGGCAGTCTCTGGAATTTCGGTTTCCGGTACGAGCATTTTGGCCACAGTGAGAGTTCCGGGCGCGGTCATGATAACCGCCGCCAGCAGATGCGCGGGAGCTACGC
>Ga0364860_10578_pt1 | contig 20448 bp, 25 predicted proteins | sample ExccelAu500001D4_FD_206916 | JGI IMG/M metagenome (GOLD analysis project Ga0364860, IMG submission 206916) | Enriched cells from Trout Bog Lake Hypolimnion, Wisconsin, USA - BchlTB.Aug20.5000.01 .D4 | ecosystem: Environmental > Aquatic > Freshwater > Lake > Hypolimnion/Profundal zone | place: USA... | reverse complement strand
CAGCTTAATCGCCAGAACACGAAAATAGCATGGAAAACAAACCAACAATGTTATCGTGGAATGAGGTACGTGCCCGTGCGGCAAAATTCTCAAAGGATTGGGCCGAAGTAACACGTGAACAGTCTGAAAAACAGACGTTCTGGAATGAATTCTTCAACGTATTTGGCTTAAAACGCAGAAGCGTTGCCGCATTCGAGCAACCGGTCAAAAACATTCGAGGCAAATACAGCTTCATTGACCTTATCTGGCGCGGCACCCTGTTAGTTGAACATAAAAGCCGTGGCAAAAGCCTCGACGTCGCATCCAGCCAAGCATTTGAATACATCGCCGACCTAGTACGCGAAGGCAGGCACAATGAAGTGCCACGCTACGTCGTCGTCAGCGATTTCGAAAAATTCGCCCTGTATGACCTAGAACCCGACAGTCAACATGGCCTGCCCAAGCTCGATGAACAACAGATTGAAACCACAGAATTCAATCTTTCCCAGTTCACAGAACACATTAGGGCATTTGCCTTCCTGCGTGGTGAAAAACCAGTAAATCTAGATCCGGAAGACCCAGCCAACGAAAAAGCATACAAAATCATGGCGGGCCTGCACGACGCAGTGAACGCCGGTGGTTGCAAAGGCCACCAGCTTGAACGCTTCCTCGTTCGCATCCTATTCTGCGTGTTCGCCGAAGACACTGGCATCTTCGACCCTGGAACATTTGAAAACTTCATCCGCAGTCACACCAGAGAAGATGGCACTGACCTCGGCGCCCAACTCAACCGGTTCTTCGACGTACTTAATACGCCAGAAGCTGAACGTGGAAAAGCACTGGACGAAGATTTGGCTGCATTCCCATACGTCAACGGCAAATTGTTTGAAGAACAACTCAAATTCGTGGATTTTGATAAATCCATGCGGGACGCGCTAATCGCCTGCTGTGAATTCCAGTGGGCCAAGATCAGCCCTGCCGTATTCGGCAGTTTGTTTCAAGGCGTCATGGATGCTAATGCCCGCCGCCAAAGCGGTGGTCATTACACCAGCGAGAGTAACATCATGAAGGTCATACGGTCCTTATTTTTGGATGCCCTGACAGCTGAATTTGAAAACATCAAAGCTGACCGTTCCAGTCGGAGAAAGGCACGACTGGAAGAATTCCAGAAAAAACTGCGTAGCCTGAAATTTCTGGACCCAGCCTGCGGTTGCGGCAACTTCCTCATCATCACCTATCGGGAGCTTCGGAAATTGGAACTGGAAGTCCTGAAAGAACTCTATGGCAAAGATAAACGGCAAGGCGTTCTTAACGTGCGCGACCTTTGCATTGTAGACGTGGACCAGTTCTACGGCATCGAAATCAGCGAATGGCCGGCACTCATCGCCGAAGTGGCGCTATGGCTGATGGATCACCAAATGAACATGGCTGTGGCTGATGCCTTCGGCCAAAACTTCCGTCGGCTACCTTTACGAGCCAGCCCACACATCGTCAAAGACAACGCATTGCGCTACGATTGGAAACAACTTATTTCCCCAGCTGAATGTAGCTACGTCCTCGGTAATCCGCCGTTCGTGGGAAAGCAATTTCAGACTTCCGAGCAAAAGCGGGACATGGAGATTGTAACTGGCAATATGAAAGGCGGTGGCGTTCTCGACTTTGTCACCGGCTGGTATTTCAAAGCGGCGGAATACATCAAAGACACGCGCATCGTTGTTGGCTTCGTTTCTACCAACTCCATCAGCCAAGGCGAGCAAGTCGGTATTCTTTGGAATGAATTGTTCAGTCGCGCATCATTGAAGATTCATTTTGCCCATCGCACGTTTGCTTGGGTTATGCACATGGCTTGGGTGCGGCAAGTTTGCGGACGTTTGAAATCAGATTACCGCTATTCAAATAGTTTGGTTTACAACAATTACCCGTGGCCGGAAAGCGCGACGGCCAAACAGCGCGCTGGGGTCGAGAAGAAGGCCATTGGAGTGCTTGAGGCTCGCAAACAGCATCTACCTCCAAACGGCAAGAATACCCTTGCCGACCTATACGACCCCATCGCCATGCCCCCAGAATTGGTCGAAGCCCATGCCGAACTCGACAGTGTCGTTGACCAATGCTACCGCAAAGAACCGTTCAAAACCGAGCGTGAACGTGTTGAATACCTGTTCCAGCTCTACGAGAAAATTACAACGCCGCTGGCAATGACGGAAACAACGAAAAAAAACCAAAGCTGTTACGCTAAAACGCAATAAAATGCAAAGCCAAACAAAAAATCAAACGTTAGCAACAGTGCTGGGCCATACTACGCATGTCTCCCCACTGCTAAAAAAAATTGAAAAACTGATTGGAAACGAAAATACAGCAAGTTGCCTCAAGCAACTAGCCGTTAACCGCGGGTGTCGGCACTACGAAAATACTTTCACCCCCCCGACAAACTTCCCGCATGCGATTAACACAATCTCAAACGAAGAAGCCGGCATAGCACTCTGCATGGGACAGCTACATTATGACCCAATGAACATCCGCGTCGGGGCAGAACTACTATCCAGCAAAAAATGCCACCCAGATAAAATAATAAAGCTAGCCATCCAAGAACGATGTAAAGCCGTAGTCGGCTACATCGCTAAATGCGGAAAAAAAATAGAGCCAGAAAACTCCACATGGCAAAGAATTGTTACATCTCTAGAACCAATACCAAAAACACCAGAAGGAACATTGCCACATTGGAGCCGTTTCGTCAGCCAAACTGGAATCGCTCCCGTTGGCAATACAAAAATCCACTGGCTACGACCGAACCCACTTTATGAACAATCCAGAACGCATACTATATGAACTTGACCAACGTCTAAAAGGGACGCTGGAACTCAATTTAATTGGCCGAGCCGCTATCGCACTCGGCTACATCGACCACGAACAAAAACACGGAAGTACACACGACGTTGATGCAATTCTTGCACACGCTGACCTCGAAACCACAAAAACAGCCAGCAACTTCTGGGAAATCCAAGAAGAATTAAACAAAGCACTTGAACCAGACGGTCTATACATGACCCACATATTCATGGAAGACCAAATCATCATCCAACCTGATTGGAAAGATAACCGGGTAGAAATCCGAACAGAATACAAAAACATAAAGCTCTACCGCCCATCTACTGTTGATTTAATACTCACAAAAATGATGAGAGACGACCCGCAAGACATGCAAGACATAGCATTTCTCATAAAACAAGACAGAATAACTCCGACAGAAATAGAAAACGCAATTCAAAACGCAAGATTTCCTAACATACCGGAAATCATCAAGCTTTTCAATAAAGCCAAAGAAACTGTCAAAAAGCTGGCAACCGATTCGCAAAATGCTGGAATGATAAGATAGAATAACCACCGGCGTAAATATGGTTTAAGAATTCTACGCCAATACAAATACAATGCCCGTAACCCATACAACAAACAGCTACACAGAAGCAGATGTCACAGCACTCTGCCTCTCGCTCATTGACAACCATGCGAAGCTAACGCCGGAAGAAAACGCATGGATAAAGCAAAATACTAGCAATGCCACGCCAAAACCACCAAAAGCTCAAATTGTAAACAACATTTTACAGGGTAACGACCCACTCCACACCGCATTCTGCCTTGCACGAAACCAAGATAAACGTCGCATAATGGGGCAAACAAACACCCCCATTGAAATAGTCCAATCAATCCTGCACTGGCTACAACACCAAGAAAACCCAGACCGTATCATCGATTGTGGTTCCGGCTCCGGACGGTTCTCATATACCGCCGCCAGACTATTTCCAAACGCGAAAATAATCGCCATCGAAAAAGACCCCCTGATAGCATTAATCCTGCGAGCGAACCTCGCTGTTCTCGGTATCAGCCACCGAGTCGAAATTTTAGTTCAAGACTACCAAAATACCCAACTACCAAACATACGCGGCACCACAGCATTCATCGGCAACCCGCCTTATGTTCGGCACCATGACATCAGTCAACACTGGAAAGCGTGGTTTACCAACCAATTCGAAAAATTAGGAATCACCGCCAGCGGTTTAGCAGGACTACACCTGCATTTCTTCCTGAAAACTTACCTGCTGGCAAAAAATAACGACATCGGCGCATTCATCACATCGGCCGAATGGCTCGACGTAAACTACGGAGCTTCACTGCGAAAACTCCTCACAAACCAACTCGGGGGAACCGCCCTTCACGTCTTAACCCCGAAAATTGAAGCCTTCCCAGGCACTGCCACCACCGCCGCCATCACCTGCTTCCGTGTCGGAGAAAAAAAGTCCCCGGTAAAAGTTCGATACATAACCAAACTGCCGAAACTCAACAGCCTGACCGACGGCCGAAACATCGCCCGAAAAAAATTAGCCAACGCACCGCGATGGTCGAGCATCATCCACAACCAAAAAAACAACAACGGTGGAGAAATACCGCTTGGAACCTATTTTGCCGTCCATCGCGGTCAAGTCACCGGTGCTAACGCCATCTGGATTGCTGACCAGAACGCACAAAACCTTCCAGAACGCGTCCTGCTACCAACTGTCACCAAAGCCAAAGAACTCATCCAAGCCGGCCCGCGCCTCATCACCGACGCCGCCTTACACCGCGTCATTGATATCCCTGCAAACCTCGAACAATTCGACACCAACGAAAGAAAAAACATCAATGATTTTCTCAACTGGGCCAAAAAACAAGGTGCCGAAAACTCCTATATCGCCAAACATAGAAAAGCCTGGTGGTCAGTCGGCCTCAAACCACCAGCGCCGATCCTGTGCACGTACATGGCACGCCGAGCACCACAATTCACACTCAACCAATGCCAAGCCCGCCATATCAACATCGCCCACGGGCTCTACCCTAAAAAACCAATTCCACAAACAAAAATCACCAAGCTGATCGCATGGCTCAACAATAACGTATCCACCAACGATGGACGCACATATGCTGGTGGCCTAACCAAATTCGAACCCAAAGAACTAGAACACATCTTAATCCCAAACTGGGAAAAATTATGAAGCAACTACGCTGGTCCAAAAAACAACTCGAAAAAGACATTGCCATAGCCGAAAAAATATTCCGCAAGAACCGACTATCCGCTGGTCAGATGTCGGACGTGGTCCAAGGTGTTGACCACGCCGGAGTGGGCGCACCCCAGCAGCAAAACGACGCTGCGGCCAAGATCAATCACCAGCGCCTGATCATCCACGAGCGGATCGGGACGCGTGCCTTCCGTGTCCAGAAAAAATGCGCCGCCGGTGTCTTCGTAATCGTTCGCACGCGGAATTTCGCCGGTGGCAAAGACGCCTTCCATGATCTCGGTGCGGCTCTTGGTCTGAATGAATCCGCCCGCGCGGTGGCAAATGGCCTGCGCCACGCAATCGCTCATGCCGATGGAGCGCGATTGGCCAGAGTTTTGGCTGAATTTTTCCCCGAAGGCGGCTGGATGCAGATAAACCCGCGCCTGCGGCACTGCGTCGAGAATCGCAGGCACACCGCCGGTGTGGTCATAATGGCCGTGGCTCAAGACAATGGCTTCCACGCGATCCAATGGTAGCCGCAAGGTTTCCGCGTTGATCACCGCCAAGTCGGTTTGGCCGGTGTCGAAGACTAGGCTGCGTCCGCCACATTGAACGTGAAAAGACAGCCCGTGTTCCGCGACCAACCCCTGGCGATGGACGCTGTTCTCGACGAGCACCGTGATGCGAATGGTTTTACTCATGTTGCCTTCGATTTAGATAGTCGCACACGGGAGGAAGATCAGCCTTGGGAAGGGCATTGGTGGCCGTCCTCGTGATGAGGCGCGGCACAGGTCAAGCCGGAGTCTTTCCATTCGCCGGTCAAAAAAGCCTCGACGGCTTTGCGGGCGTCACCAGAACAACCCCGGTGGACTTCAATCCCCTGGCGCTGGAGAACATTCACCGCGCCGGCCCCCATGTTGCCCGCCAAGAGAATGGAAACGCCTTTGGCCTTCAGAACCATCGCGATATTGGACTTGCACCCGCATCCCGGGAGCGAAGGTAGAATCCCGGCTTCCTGAACCGCGTTTTGATCACCGACCGTAAACAAACTGTATTGCCGGCAATGGCCAAAATGGTCATCAACCGTGTTATCTAACCGGGTGGGAACCGCAATTAAGATACTCATTTTTCAGCTTTCGTTTTTTGTTTTTGTTGAGGGACAGTTTTCGCGGACCATTCTGGCTCCGCAGGATGGACATTGACTTTCCCGGCAAGGCTTGCCCCGCACATGGGCAATCTTGGTATTGCATCGGGTGCAAATGCAAAAACCGTTGGTTTCGGTCGCGGCTGGATCGGGATTCAAACGCCGCACGGCGGATTTGCGACAGAACGGGCAAACAACCTTCTCATCGGGACAGACAAAGAGTTTGGAACACCGTTTGCACCGATTCCAACAATCGTTGGTCTGGTAATTACCGCCTTCAATTAAAAGGGCTTTCCCCTCCACTAAGGCAGTTGAAAGCGTTCGCCGGGCCTTTTCATAGACGCGGGTGAAGGTGGGGCGGGACACGTTCATCTGCCGGGCCGCCTTCTGATGGGAGAGACCCAAATAGTCCGCCAGGCGCACGGCTTCATACTCCTCGAAAAGCAAAATGACCGATTCCAGATGGCGCATCGGAATGCCAAAAGGCTTGAACCCCTCCATGATGGGAGGTTTTTCAATTAAACGCCGGTTGACAGGTCGGGCCATAGATTAGCTGGTTGTGAACCATTGTTCATAACCAGCTTTGGCATGTCAACCGTTTATGAAGACCAGGTGGCACTCGCAGGGGAAATTCATCTTGCTTTGTAACTTTTATCTCGTTCGCGGCTCATTCTTGGCATGAAAGAACACGCTCTGAAAGTTTTCCGGCAGCCGCCGGAACGTCTCAACTGTGCCCAAGCTGTGCTGTATGCCTGGCGCGAAGTTTCCGGTGATACATCCATCGCGCTCGCGGATCTGAAACCTTTTGGCGGCGGCAGGGCACCGGGCGGACTTTGCGGCGCTTTGCACACGGCCTGCCTGGTAGCACCCGACCGGGCGGAGGCGTTGAAGCAAAATTTCACCGCGCGGCTCGGCTCGATCTACTGCAAGGAACTGCGCACGGCCAAAGTGCATCCGTGCGAAACCTGTGTCGTGCAGGCGACGGAACTGCTCCAAACCGAGCAAGACCGCCGCAAGTAAGCACGGTTCACTCCAAAAACCTTGGCTTAAAATGACACCAACACTTTTTATTTACCTCCTGATCGGCGGCGGCGTGGGTGCCGGACTGGGGTATTTCGGCAGTTGCAAATCCGGTGCCTGTCCGTTGACGGCGAACTGGCGGCGGGGCGCACTTTACGGCGCGGTGATGGGATTGCTGTTTTATTCAGTGTCCGGCGGCGCGGCAAAATCCACGGCGATGAATCAATCCACCGCGAATGTGAAGCACATCACCGAAGCGGAGTTCGACAAGGAAGTGGCGCAGGCGTCGTTGCCGGTCGTCGTGGATTTTTACGCGACTTGGTGCGGTCCCTGCCGTCAACTCGCACCCACGGTGGACAGTTTGGCGGTTCAATACGCGGGCAAAATCAAGTTCGTCAAAGTCAATGTGGACGAGTCGCCCAAGCTGGCGCAAAAATTTCAAGTTGAAAGCATCCCGATGCTAGCGTTTCTCCAGCACGGAAATACGGCAGGGACCTCCGTCGGTTTGATCGCGAAGGAAGACTTAATTCTGCGGCTGGATTCGCTGCTACAAACCAGCACTCAACCCATCGCCACCGGAAAATGACCACTAACCCGCCAGCACCTGCGACCTTGCCCGGGCATCGTGCAAAAATCGCCGCTCTGGCTGTTGTGATTGTCTGCCTTGTTTTTTGGGCATCGCCGCCAACGGCTTTGGTCGCGGGAATCCTGTTCACGCTTTTGATTGGGCATCCGTTCGCCCATTGGAATCACCACGTCACCAAATGGCTGTTGCAAATCTGCGTGGTGCTGCTGGGCTTTGGCATGGATTTGCCGATAGTGCTGCGTTTGGGCCTCCATGGCTCGGTGTTCGCCGCTGTCACCATTGGTGCCACGCTGCTGCTCGGCTGGTGGGTGGGACGCCGCATGGCACTAGACAGCAATACCAGCACGCTCATTTCGGTCGGCACCGCCATCTGCGGCGGTTCGGCCATCGCCGCCGTCAGCTCGGTTATCGCGGCTTCGGAGGCGGAAATCGCCGTGTCCATCGGCACAATTTTTCTGCTGAACGCCGGCGCGCTTTACATTTTTCCGCTGGCTGGTCATTTGCTGCATTTAAGCCAGGCGCAATTCGGCCTGTGGGCGGGCGTGGCGATCCACGATATTTCCTCGGTGGTCGGCGCGGGCATGAGCTACGGGCCGGACGCATTGGCGACCGCCACGGCGGTCAAGCTGTCGCGCACGCTGTGGATCGTGCCACTGACGCTCGCGTTGGCCTTTGGCTTTGCCCGGCGGAAACCGGTGGGCAGGAAAAGTTCCAGGCGAAGCAACCATTTCAAATCGACCGTGCCGTGGTTTATCGGATTTTTTCTGCTGGCGTCGCTGCTGCGAAGTTATGTGCCGGGTATTTCGACCTGGTCGCCGCAACTTTCGGAAATCGCGCGCCGAGGCATGATTCTCGTGCTGTTCCTGATCGGCACTTCGCTGTCCCTTCGCGCTTTGCGGGCGGTCGGCTGGCGGACGGTGGTGACGGGACTGATGCTGTGGCTGTTCATCAGCGTCGCCTCGTTAGCGGCCATTCTCTTTTTCAAGCTCACAATGTGAATCCCATGCAAATTAAAAACTGCTGACTCCTTATGAGGTTTAGCAAAACCAATACCTTTACCAGCGGAGCAGAAAACGGTTGCATAAATCAATTCTCGTAGAACTCTAATTACATTTATGGATGTCCTAACCCTCTCACGGATTCAGTTCGGCGCGACCGCCGCGTTTCATTACCTCTATCCGCCGCTGAGCATCGGCCTAGGCCTCATGCTGGTGCTGATGGAAGGCACGTGGCTGCGGACCGGCAACACGCTCTATCATCAATTGGCGCGGTTTTGGACCAAGGTGTTCGCACTCACATTTGCCATCGGCGTGGCGACGGGCATCGTGATGGAGTTTGAGTTTGGCACGAACTGGGCGACCTATTCACGGTTTGTGGGCGATGTCTTCGGCAGTGCGCTGGCGGCGGAAGGGATTTTTGCCTTCTTCCTCGAATCCGGTTTTCTGGCGGTGCTGCTGTTCGGCTGGGACAAGGTCGGCCGCAAAATGCACTTTTTCTCGACGTGCATGGTGGCACTGGGCGCGCATTTCAGCGCGGTGTGGATCATCGTGGCGAATTCGTGGATGCAGACGCCCGCCGGCTATCACATCGTCGGCGAAGGGATGAAGGCGCGGGCGGAAATCACGGATTTCTGGCAGCTCGTTTTCAATCCGTCCTCGATGGACCGGCTATTTCACACGCTAACGGCCGCGTGGTGCACAGGGGCATTTCTTGTGGTGAGCGTGAGCGCGTGGTATTTGCTGAAAGGAAAACATCTGGAATTCGCCCGCAAGTCGCTGAAAGTCGGCCTGACCGTGGCGCTCGCCGCGTCGCTGCTGCAAGCCGTCACCGGCCACAAGAGCGCGCAAGGCGTGGGGAAAAACCAGCCGGCCAAACTCGCGGCCTTCGAGGGACTTTACAACACGACATCCAACGCGCCGCTGGTGCTGGCGGGCTGGGTGGATGAAAAAAATGAAAAAGTCGTGGGTATCGCCGCGCCGGGAATGTTGAGCTTTCTCACGCACAATGATTTTCACACGCCCGTCACCGGGCTGAACGAGTTCAGGCCGGAAGACCGCCCGCCGGTCACGGCGTCGTTCCTGTTTTTTCACGGCATGGTGGGCATCGGCTTCACGTTGATTGCGATCGCGGCACTAGGTTTTTTGTATTTCAAAAAAGGCACCTTGCACGAACGCCGCTGGCTGCTGTGGTTGTTGGTTTTCTCCGTGCTCGGCCCGCAGCTCGCGAATCAGCTTGGCTGGTTCGCCGCCGAAGTCGGGCGGCAGCCGTGGATCGTCTATGGCGTGATGCGGACACCGGAAGGTCTGTCGGCGGTGGTCAAGGCGAATGTCGTTTTGTCGTCGCTGATTTTGTTCACGCTGATTTATTTCCTGTTGTTCGCCGTTTTTATTTACCTGCTCAACGACAAAATCCAGCACGGCCCGGATGATGCCGATCTCGTTCCGTCCGGCAAACTCGCGCTGCCCACCAAAAACTAAAACTGCAATGCACCTCGATCTCAACACCATCTGGTTCATCCTCGTCGGCGTTTTGCTCACCGGCTACGCCGTGCTCGACGGCTTCGACCTCGGCATCGGCGCGCTGCACCTGTTCACGAACAAGGATGAAGAACGCCGCGTCATGCTCAATTCCATCGGGCCGGTGTGGGACGGCAACGAAGTCTGGCTCGTCACCGGCGGCGGCGCTTTGTTCGCGGCGTTTCCGAACGTCTATGCGACGGCGTTCTCCGGTTTTTATCTCGCGCTGATGTTGTTGCTCGCGGCGCTGATTTTCCGCGCGGTGGCGATTGAGTTTCGCAGCAAGCGCCCCGAACGCTGGTGGCGGCAAATGTGGGACGTGAGTTTTTCCGTCGGCAGCATCGTGTCGAGCCTGCTGATCGGCACCGCGCTCGGCAACATCGCCTGGGGCGTGCCGGTGGACGCCAATGGCGAATTCGCCGGCACCTTTCTCGGCCTGCTAACGCCATATCCTTTGCTGGTCGGCATCACCACGGTGGCGCTGTTCATGATGCACGGCGCGATTTACGGCGTGATGAAAACGGAAGGCGAACTGCACGACAAGCTGCGCCGCTGGGCGATGGGGTGTATCATCTTTTTTGTGATTTGTGCGGTGACGCTAACGATGTCCACGCTGCTCTATGTGCCACACATGGCGGCGCGCGTCCGCGAAAATCCGTGGCTTTTTTCCGTGGCGCTGGCGAACATGCTGGCCATCGCCAACATTCCGCGCGAATTCCACCACGGCAACGACGGTAAGGCATTTCTTTCATCGTGCGCCACAATTGTTACACTGATGGCCTTGTTTGCGCTGAACATTTTCCCGAACATGATTTACAGCCTGCCGAATCCTGAAAACAGCCTGACAATCTACAATGCCGCCTCATCGCCGAAAACGCTGGGCATCATGCTCGTCATCGCGTGCATTGGCGTGCCGGTGGTGATTGCCTACACCATCAGCATTTATTGGATTTTCCGGGGCAAGGTGAAATTGGATCGGATGAGCTATTGAAATCATGGACGCTGCATTTTGGAACAACCGCTTTGCCGCACCGCATTTCATTTACGGTGAAACACCGAATGCCTTTGTGGCGGAAATGGCGGCACAGATTCCCGCCGGACCAGTGCTTTTTCTCGCGGAAGGCGAAGGACGCAATGCCATCCACCTGGCGACGCTCGGACATCGGGTGACGGCCGTGGATCAATCCGAAGCTGGTTTAGCCAAAGCACGACGACTCGCGGCGGCTCGCGGTGTGGAAATTGAAACGGTGCTTGCTGACTTAGAAAACTTCACCATCGAACCGGGTGTATGGTCTGGCATCGTCGCCACGTTTGCCCATTTGCCGCCCGCGCTTCGTTGCCAAGTTCACGCGCAAGCGGTGCGGGGTCTGCGGCCGGGCGGAGTGTTTGTTCTTGAAGCCTATACTCCGGCGCAACTGGCCTTCGACACCGGCGGGCCAAAATCCCCTGAACTTCTCATGACCTTGGCCGGGCTTCGGGATGAACTCGCGGGCTTAGAATTTCTGGTTGGGCGCGAGATTGAGCGTGAGGTCATCGAGGGTGATGGCCACACGGGGCGCGGCGCGGTGGTGCAAATCCTCGCCCGCCGGCATGAGTAACAGCTTTGTTCAGCGCGGCGGTTGGTGGGTGGTGGGACAATTCCTGCTGCTGCTGTCCATCGCAACTCTGGGAATTTTCTGTCGCGCGACCGTGAAGCTGCCGCTGGTAATTGTTTTCGGCGAAACTTTTCTGGTGATCTCCGCGATTTGTGGCATCTCCGGTGCGTTGACTTTAGGACGAAACCTGACTCCGTTTCCCAAACCATTGACTACCACTCAATTTGTCCAACACGGCATTTACGCTCTGATTCGGCATCCGCTTTACACCGCCGTCTTTTGTGCGGCCGTGGGCTGGTCACTCGTTTGGCAAAGCTGGCCGGCCTTGGCCGTTTCCTTAGGGCTGGCAATTTTCTTTGATGCCAAAGCCCGGCACGAAGAGCGTTGGCTGCGGCAGCAATTCCAGGATTATGCAGACTATGAGCAGCGCGTGCGGCGATTCATTCCATGGATTTACTAACTCCTGTGCCAAGTGTGAATCAATTGTGTATTGTTGTGAATCATCATCTGCCGCAGAATTTAAAAAATGAAAACCAGTCGAATCACCGTCCTAATTTTCGCAACTCTGCTGGCAGGTGTGGCCGTGGCAGCGGATGCCCAAACGCCATCAACCCCGGCGACAACTGCCGTGCGCCAATCAAACCAAACCGAACTGACCTGGTTGACTGACCTGCCGAGCGCGCTGGTTCGGGCAAAGGCTGAAGGAAAATTCGTGCTACTCTTTTTTCACGGTTCTGATTGGTGCCCGCCGTGTGTCGAAATGCAGCGTCAGGTTTTTACCTCGACAGAATTTGCCCAATATGCCCGCCGCATGCTGGTTCTGGTGGACGTTGACTTTCCGCAAAAATCCGCACAAACGGAAGAATTAAAACAGGCTAACCTCGCGCTGAAAGCCAGATTCAATTTGAGCCGGGAACCCGGTGAAGGATTTCCCACCCTCGTGTTGTTGAATGACGCGGGCGAAACGGTATTTCAGGAGACCGGATACACTGGTGGCGGTCCGGCGGAAGTTCTGTCCAAACTCCAACGTCATACTGGAGCCGCCGCGATGCCTGCCGCCACCTCTGCCTACAAAAACTTAAGCGTCGAGGAATTTGCGCTCCTGGCGAATGACAAATGCAATGTGATTCTGGACGTGCGCACGCCGGAGGAATTCCAAGCCGGACATATTCCCGGAGCGGTGAACCTCGACGTTAGCGCGTCCGACTTTGAAGGCAAAGCCGCTGCGCTGGAACGGAACAAAATTTATCTGGTGCATTGTGCCAGCGGCGTGCGCAGCGTCAGAGCGTGCGACAAGCTCAACCATCTTGATTTTCCCAATCTCTATAACCTTCCCGCTGGATTCAGGGCGTGGGCCAAAGCCGGGAAGCCGGTCGAAAAATAATTTTAGCCAGCGCACTTCTTAGCGCTAGAGCTGGCCGGATTGGTCGGCTGGTCCCTCGGATTCCGTCATTAAACACAATTTATATTGCGGTATAAATTAGCCACACGCCGCCGAGCAACACCAAGATGCCGCAGATGATTTTCACTACGGCTATGCCTTTGGAGTGCTCATTCCAATTCAGGAAGCGTTGAACCATTTCGGTCGAAGTCCCCGCAGCCACAATCACCGCGCAATGGCCCACGCCATAGGCCAGCAGGAGCGACACGCCATAAAGCGGCTCGGTCTTTGCCAGCTTGAAGGTCACACCCAGCATCGGTGCCATATAGGCAAACGTGCAGGGGCCGAGCGCGATGCCAAACAACAGGCCGAGGATAAACGCGGCAAGCAAGCCTTTGCGCTTCATGCCCACCTGTCCCGGTCCCGACCACGGCATTGGTATAACGCCCAGCAGATGCAATCCCACCACGAAGAAAATAACCGCGACAAAATAATTTCCGTAACGGCCCACGTCGCCCAGCATGCGTCCCGCCGCCGCCGTGATCGCACCGATGGCGGCGATGGTGATGAGAATCCCCACGGCGAATAGCGTCGAAGTCCAAAATGCCCGCTTCACAGTTACCTCTCCTTGCTTACTGATGAAACCCACAATCAGCGGGATGCTCGCCAGATGGCAGGGGCTTAAAATAATGCTCAAAATGCCCCACGCCACCGCCGACAATAACGCAATCAGCGGCGCACCTTCAACCGCGTGGCTCAGGGTGGCAAAGAGTTTCTCCATGTCGGCGTGTCAGGGCGTGGACTTTTTCGCGGTTTTCAATTCCACCCCAAGTTCCTGCCATTTGGCGAGAATATCTTCCTTCGCAAAGAAACCGATATGCCGGAACAACTCCTTGCCGGTGGCATCATAAAAAATCTGCGCCGGAATCACCTCGATCTTGCATTGCTTGCCGGCGTCGGGATTTTTCCAAACATCAATAAATTCAACTTCCAGCGCACCTGCATATTCCGTTTTCAGTTGCTCCAGAATGGGGGTCATCATTTTGCAGGGAATGCATTTGCCCGCGCCGAGATCCAGCAACTTGGGCAACCCTTTCTTTACCGGAGCGACGGCGGGTGCATTGGTTGAGGCCGCAACCATGCTGGCGAGCAGCACTGGCTTGGTTAGGTTCGCGCAGCACGTGCTGTTGGTGACGCCGGCCGCATTGTTGGTTTGGGCGATGACCAACACCGCCCCAGCGACGATCAGCAGGCCAGTCGTCAAGCTTAACACAGGATGTTTATTCATAATCGTTTCATCGTCGGTTCAAAGTTTTACCGGTTGCAAAAGAATCTTGAGTTCCTCCACCGACGGCACTTTCCCACTCACCTTCACTTTGCCATCCAGCACGAGCGCGGGCGTCGTCATCACGCCGAACGCCATGATCTGTCTCAGGTCGGTGACTTTTTCAAGTTCGTATTGGAGGCCGAGCTCTTGCGCCGCCTTTTCCGTGGCCAGCATCAGGGCGTTGCATTTGGCGCAGCCGGTGCCGAGAATTAGGATTTTCATAATTTTTCTTGGTTCATAGGAGGAAATTGAACAGATAACCCACGAGTAAAATGCCCAGCGCCACGACGCCAAAGAAAGTCGCAATCAACCGGGGTTTGAGAACTTTGCGGAGAATGATGGCTTCGGGCAACGAGAGCGCGATGACGGACATCATAAACGCCAGCACCGTGCCCAGCGCCGCGCCTTTGCCGAGCAGCGCTTGCACTATGGGGATAATGCCTGCCGCGTTAGAATACATCGGCACGCCCAGCAGCACCGCCAACGGCACACTCCACCAAGCATTTTTGCCCATGATGGCCGCCATGAAATTTTCCGGCACATAACCGTGAATGCCCGCGCCCACCGCGATGCCGAGCAACACATACAACCACACGCGGCCCACGATGTCTTTCACTGCGTCCAAGCCAAGCCGAAGGCGAGCCGGCCAGTTCAACGCGACATCTTCAGCGCTGTCGCCGGTCTTGGTTTCATAAACCCAATCCTCGACGTGCTTCTCCATGTGCAGCCGCCCAATCACCCAGCCGGAAATAATGGCAATGAGTAATCCAGTGCCGAGATAAAGTCCCGCCACTTTCCAGCCGAACAAGCCAAACAACAGCACCAGCGCGACCTCGTTCACCATGGGCGCGGAAACCAGAAACGAAAACGTCACGCCCAGTGGAATGCCGGTCGTGACAAAGCCGATAAACAAGGGGACTGCCGAGCAGGAACAAAACGGCGTGACCGTGCCCAGCAACGCCGCCAGCACATTGCCGGTGGACTCGCGCCGACCGGAGAGCATCCGCCGCGTCCGTTCCGGCGTGAAAAATGACCGCACGATGCCGACCCCGAACACGACCAGCATGAGCAACAACAGCACCTTGGGGGATTCATAGACAAAGAACTCCACCGCCGCTCCCAGATGCGTTCCTTTTGCCAGCCCGCAAGTTGAATAGGTGAACCACGCCGCGAATAGCGCCAGACTGCGATACACCAGCCACCAGATCACGAGCGCCGCAATGCCCGACCAAAGGTATTTGCGCCAGACCACATGGCTGACTGCCGTGGATTTTACGGCGGCAAGCGGAGCCGTCATGGGCTTCAAATGGTTCATGTGGCGCAACCTAATTTGGACGAGGCGATTCTACTTGCCGGCTTGCAGTCATTGTTTTGCACCGCCTCAACGCATTTGAAAAAGTTCAAAACGCACGGCACCCGCAGGCGGTAAAAAACCTGCAAGCCGCGTTTGTCGGTTTTCAGAATGCCCGCGCTTTTGAGCACCGCCAAATGTCGCGACACCGTTGGCATTTCCACGCCAATCATGTCCTTGAGTTCGCACACGCAGCGTTCGCCGCGCGACAGTTCATCCACGATGAACAGCCGCGTTGGATGAGCGAGCGCCTTTATGATTCGCGCCTGATGTTTGTATTTTGTTTGGGAAGCGGTAGTCATATCGGCTTCTCCGGTATTTAGCCGTATTGCTAAATACTGTCAAATTATTCCGGTTTTAAGTTGGAGCCTCCTCTTTGCTTAAAGTCACGAACCGGACACAAATGATGCCGACAATTGGTTTGTAACTTTTTCTGCCCTCGCGGTTCGGTAAAGGTGGAAACGATGGATTTTGCCATGAAAAACATCATCGAACTGACCGAAACCAATTTTGAAACCGAAGTCCTGCGCGCCGCCGGCCCGGTGCTGGTGGATTTTTACGCGCCGTGGTGCGGACCGTGCCGGATGCTCGCGCCGCTGCTCGAACAATTCGCCGCCGAGTATGCCGGCAAAGTGAAGTTTGCCAAGGTGAACATTGACGATGCCGCCGCGCTGGCTGGCGATTATGAAATCAGCAGCGTCCCGACGCTGATGGTGTTTCGTGGCGGCGAGCCGGTGGATCAGGTCGAAGGCTTTTACGGCCCGCGCCCGTTCAAAGTCTGGCTCGAAAACGCCGCGAATTTGAACGTCGCAGCGTGACGAATTTCAATTCCCGTCTTTGCCGCAAGTCGAAGCGCCGAACAGGATGTAAGCCGGACAGAAGCGAATCAGCGCAGTCAGCAGCGGCACGACGCCGATCCAAGCCCAAACCGGGCCACCCATCAATGCCCAGGTAATCAGCCCGGCACCGGCAACGAAGCGAATGACACGATCAATGGTTCCAATGTTTTTTTTCATACGCACGACTCTACGCGAAGCAAACGAAATCTTCTGTGACCAAGTCACCGAGCCGGAAAGATTTTTCCAAATTCAAGCCTGACCGCTTTGCGCCTGAAGCGCTGGGCGGTTCAGGATTTTGATGCAACCGCGTTTAGTTTCAATCCAGCCGGCGCTGCGCCAGCGTTCCAAAATACGGCTGATAACTTCACGGGCAGTGCCAACTTCCACCGCGAGACGCTGGTGGGTTCCAGTCCATTCATTGCTGCCGGAAAGAAGAATTCGCGCCAATCGCAAATCAACGCGCTCAAAAGAAGTTTCTTCCAACTTCGCCAGCACACCGGCAAGACGTTCGCCCAGCAATTGAAAAACATAGTGCCGCCAAAATTCGGAGCGCGCCACCCATTCGCGAAACACCGCCGCCGGCACGGCCCACGCGATAACCTCCTTTTCCACTTCCGCCAGCGCGGGGAAGCCCGCCCCGCCAAGAATGCAAGAGGCTGTCAGCACACACGAGTCGCCCGGTTTGATGCGGTAAAGCGTGATTTCACGACCTTCCCGGCTGACGAGATACACCCGCACGGCTCCCGTGCTGGGAAAGGCCATGACGGCCGGCATGTCGCGCAAGGCCAGCATTTGTTTGCCGGCAGGGAGCTTCACGGTCACGGCAGCCGCTTCAAACCGGCTGCGTTCGACGGCAGGTGCCCGCTGAAGCAACGCGGGGAGGATTTTCATTGCCGAGATTAAACCGCCAAGCTGCGGGGAACGCAAAGAAGAAAATTGGCTTGTAACTTTTCCGGCACTGGCGGCTCGGTATGAGTATATGAAAATGCACCTGATTATTCGACGGTTCGCCGGCACGTTTATCCTCTTCAGCCTGCTGCTCGCGCATTACCACAGCCCAAACTGGCTCTGGTTGACGGCGTTCGTCGGCTTCAACCTGCTGCAGTCGTCGTTCACGAATTTCTGCCCGCTGGAAATCGTGTTGAAGAAAATGGGCGTCGGCGGCTCGTGCGGCTGTGACGAAAAAAAGTCTGGCAGTTCCTGCTGTTCGTGACAGAGTTGCGTCATTCCATGAAACGTCTTCTGCTTTCCACTCTCGTCGCGGCCACTCCGTTTTTCTCCGGCTGCCACAAGGCGGCGGAACAAAACCAGTCGGAACTGCCGCCCACTGCCGTCCGCGTCCAGACTGTGGAGCGCAAGTCGCGCGCCGCCACGGAGGATGTCGTCGGCACGGTCCGCCCGAAATTGAGCGCGGTCATCGAGGCGAAAGTCAGCGGTCGAATCGAGCAAATGCTGGTCGTTCCAGGTCAGTTGGTGAAGGCCGGTGAACGGCTCGTTCTGCTGGACGCGCATGAAATTCAGTCGCGCTTGGATCAGGCCGCCGCCGCGCGGCAGCAGGCCGAGAGCGACTTGAAACGGTTCACTTCACTGCTCGATCAGAAAATACTTGCGCAGGCGGAATTTGACAACGCGCAGTCCAAGTTTCGCATCGCCGCTGCCGCTGAAGCGGAAGCGAAAACCATGCTCGACTACACCCTGATTGTCGCGCCGTTTGACGGCGTCATCACGCGCAAGCTCGCGGATGTGGGCGACCTCGCTACGCCGGGCAAGCCGTTGTTGCAAATGGAAAATCCTGACACGCTGCGCCTCGAAGCGGATGTGCCGGAAGCATTGATCGGCAATGTGAAACTGGGCGACAAACTCGCCGTGCGGATTGCCGCTGTTTCGAGTGAAATTGAAGGCGCGGTTGCCGAAATGTCGCCCACGGCTGATCCGAACAGCCGCACTTATCTCGTGAAACTGGATTTGCCAGGCGCGACGGGTTTGCGTGCCGGGCAGTTTGGGCGCGTCTCGGTTCCGGTTGGCAAAGCGAGTGCGATTAGCGTTCCCGCCGCCGCCGTGATTCAGCGCGGACAGATGGAATTGGTTTTTGTCGTCGTCGGCAATCATGCGCAAATGCGACTCGTCAAAACGGGAAGCCGCATCGGTGATGAAATTGAAATTGTTTCCGGTCTGGATTCTGGCGAACAAGTTGCAACTGATGGCGTCTCGGCCTTGACGGACGGGCAACCTGTGACGATCAAACCGTGAAAGCAAGCGACGAAAAATCATCGGGCGCGCATTCGGGTATTGCCGGGCGCATTGCGCAGTCATTCATTGATTCCAAGCTGACGCTGCTCATCGTCATCGCGTCGCTGCTGCTCGGCGTGTTTGCCGTGGTGATGTTGCCGCGTGAGGAAGAGCCGCAAATCAAAGTGCCGATGGTGGACGTGCTGGTGTCCATGCCAGGCTTCCACGCGAAGGAAGTAGAGGAGCGCGCGACGCGCCCAATGGAAAAGTTGCTCTGGGAAATTCCCGGTGTCGAATACATCTACTCCACCTCCAGCGAAGGCCAGTCAACGGTCATCGTGCGGTTCAAGGTTGGGGAAAATATGGAAAGCAGTCTGGTGAAGCTGAACCAGAAGCTGCAGCAGAATTTTGACAAGATTCCCCACGGTGTTTCCACACCGTTAATCAAAGCGCGAACGATTGATGACGTGCCGATTCTGGCGCTGACGATTCACAGTCCGCATTACGATCACCTCACGTTGCGGCGGCTGGCGGCGCAAGTCGATGATGCGATCAAGCAGGTGCCGCTGGTAGCCGAGACGACCATCATTGGTGGCGCACAACGGCAAGTGCGCGTGCTGCTCGACCCGGTGCGGCTGGCTTCGCGCAATCTTTCTCCCGCCGGTCTGGTGCCAATGCTGCAACAGGCGAACAAGCAGTATTCCGCTGGTGGGCTGACCAGCGACAACCACGAGGTTATCGTGGAAACCGGCGCGTTTTTGCAAACCGCCGATGACGTGGGCAACGTGGTGGTGGGCGCCTATTCCGGAAAACCGGTTTATCTGCGCGATGTGGCGGACATCAAGGACGGCGCGGAAGAACCGAGCCAATATGTTTTCTTCGGTTCGGGTGCGGCGAATATAGTTTCCGCCGATGAACCTGCCGTGACGATTTCCATCGCCAAGCGGCCCGGCGCAAATGCGATTTCCGTCGCCCGGCAGGTTTTGAAAAAGGTGGACACGCTCAAGGGCTACATCATTCCAGTGGATGTCCAAGTCAGCGTCACGCGAAACTACGGCGTGACGGCAGAGGATAAATCCAATGAACTGCTCTGGCACATGCTGCTCGCGGTGGTGAGCGTGTCGCTCCTCATTTTAATCGTGTTGGGCTGGCGTGAATCACTGATCGTGGCACTGGCAATTCCGGCGACGCTTGCGCTGACACTACTCGTTTTTTATCTCTACGGCTTCACCCTGAATCGCATCACGCTGTTCGCGCTGATTTTTTCCATCGGCATTTTGGTGGATGATGCGATTGTCGTGGTGGAAAACATTGTCCGCCATTTTCATCTGCCGGAAAGCAAGGGACGCAGCCGGATGGTCGTGGCGATTGAGGCGGTGGGCGAAGTCGGCAACCCGACCATTCTCGCGACGTTCGCGGTGATCGCCGCCGTGCTGCCGATGGCGTTCGTCGGC
>Ga0364860_10577_pt1 | contig 20539 bp, 15 predicted proteins | sample ExccelAu500001D4_FD_206916 | JGI IMG/M metagenome (GOLD analysis project Ga0364860, IMG submission 206916) | Enriched cells from Trout Bog Lake Hypolimnion, Wisconsin, USA - BchlTB.Aug20.5000.01 .D4 | ecosystem: Environmental > Aquatic > Freshwater > Lake > Hypolimnion/Profundal zone | place: USA... | reverse complement strand
TTTTGTAAGAAAAAAATCTTTGATTGGAGAAACTCTTTCTCATGCCACATTACCTGGAGTGGCTTTGGGGATGCTTGTAGTGGGGCTCTGTTTTCCAGAGGGAGAAACACTCACCCTTATAGGGATCTTGCTGGGAGCTTTTTTGACAGCTTCTTTGGGACAGTTTTGTATCGAAAAGATGCTCAAAAGACACCAAAAATCTGATGTGACCCTATCCTATATTTTATCCACTTTTTTAGGTGCAGGGGTCTTACTCATCAGCTTTATTCAACAAGAGCATGTGATGTGGTATCGCAACATTCAGATCTTTTTTTATGGACAAGCCGCCACAATGACAGATACCCATATTTATATTTACGGCCTGTTATCCCTCTGCGTCTGTATCATTGTATTTACTTTACATCGCTCGATTAAAACGGTCTGTTTTGATCCTATCTTTGCCCAAAGTATTGGGATGAAAAAAGAGAGCATATTACAAATGAGCTCCCTCTTACTCTGTATCGCTATTGTGATTGGCATTAGAAGTGTGGGGGTGATTCTCATCACAGGGATGCTCATCGCCCCTGCAATTGCTGCTAAAGCGCTGGCCCGTACCTTTTCTCGGTTTCTCATCGTCTCTGTCGCCGTAGGACTTTTAAGTGCTCTTCTGGGAAATTATCTGGCGATCTTCACACCCCTAGAAGGGATGAGAGCCTATTATTTACCTACAGGGCCCTCTACGGTAGTGATCGCTTCTTTGATCGCTTTTTTAGCGTTATTATTTTCTCCTACACAAGGTGTCTGCATCAAAGCGCTGCGCAGATATCGTTTCCGCAAAGAATGTGTTTTAGAAAATCTGTTGAAAGCTTTTTGGAGAGAGGCAGGAGAGCAGCTGCACATTCACCATATTCTTGGGTGGCAATTGGCCAATCAAAGGTTATTGCAAGGCGCTCTCCGTAGGCTGAGAAGAGAGGGTTGGATTATACGTACAGCGCCTTCCACCTATCTTCTGACAGAAGATGGGCGTAAGAAAGCAGCGTACATTGTCCGTTTGCATCGTTTATGGGAGCTCTATCTTGCTGAGCGTTTAGGAGATTCTGTAGAACATATCCACCATCATGCAGAAGAGATTGAGCATTTGATTCCTCCTGAGATGGAAGAGAAACTCACCAAATTATTATTAAATCCAACAAAAGATCCTCATGAGCAGCCGATTCCCACCAAGGAGTTTTTATGAATCCTTATTGGGGTCTTGATTTTTTCTCGTTTCTAAAAAAACTCTTTGAGCGCAGCATAGCCTTCTTAAGAGGTGGGCTTGTGTTCACAGATCTTGCTAGCGATGAAGTGCAAATTTTAGTGCTGCTCTTCATAGGGATTAGCTCTGCTGTCATCGGTACATTTTTAGTCTTAAAGAAAATGACGATGCTGGCCAATGCCATGTCTCATACGATTTTACTCGGCATTATCCTCAGCTATTTTTGTATGCAAGGCTTTGCCGGCGATAACCATTTACTTGTCTTTAATTACCGCTTATTTTTTCTTGCAGCAATTCTCACAGCCCTTCTCACAACAGCATGCACAGATCTATGTAAAAGAATTTTAAAACTCCAAGAAGAGGCCAGTATTGGACTCATTTTTACATTTTTATTTGCTGTCGGTGTCATCCTCGTCACCCTCTATAGCCGCAATGTCCATCTGGGAGCTGAAGTCATTATGGGAAATATTGATGCTTTGCATCTTAATGATGTAAAATTTGCATTTTCTATGACTCTTATCAATCTTCTCATTACGTTTCTCGCCTTCAAATACTATCAAATTTTGGCTTTCGATGAGACTCTCGCAAAATCTTTAGGTTGTATGCCTCTATTTTTCCAATATCTTCTCATGCTACAAACCTCTTTACTTGCGATAGGAGCGTTCCGCGCCGTGGGAGTTTTTTTGTTTCTCGTGTTTTTAACAGCGCCGGTACTCTCTGCAAGGCTTTTAACACATAGGATTGTGACTTTAATGGGCTATGGGGCTGGCATTAGCATGCTCTCTATCCTGGTCGCTGTGGCGCTCTCAAGACATCTACTCACAGTCTATGGTCTTTCTCTTTCTACAGCGGGAATCACAGCCGTTTGCTGTGGACTTTCTTATCCACTCACTTTATTCGGTGTGAAAATCAGAGTTTTCCTATTAAAATCCTTGCAAAAAAGAAATCTAGCCATCCATAACCTTAAAATAAAGTCGTGAGAGGGAAAAGCTCGTGAAGCGTATTATTCTTCTGGGAAGTACTGGTTCTATTGGTCAAAGTACACTAGAGGTTGTGCGTCATCATCCTGATCAGTTTTGTGTCAGCGTGCTGGCTGCGCAGTGTGATATCGATCTTTTAGAGAGGCAAGCCAAAGAGTTTCATCCTAAACTGATTGCCGTCTATGATAAAGGGGCCGCTTTGATCTTAGCAAAACGGTTGCCACATATTCTTGTTGTAGGAGGCATGGAAGGTTTAGAAGAGGCCGCGGCCTTTCAAGCGGCAGATCTTTGTGTCGCAGCAATTGCAGGATCGGTGTGTTTACGTCCTACAATGAGAGCTATTGAGGCAGGACATACCATTGCTCTAGCGAATAAAGAGGTGCTTGTAGCGGCGGGAGAGCTCATCATGCAAGCAGCAAAAGAGCGGGGTGTCTCTATCGTTCCTATTGATAGTGAACAAAGTGCAATTTTTCAGTGTCTTGAAGGCAACTCTTTAGAAGAAGTAGATAGGCTTATCCTCACAGCCTCAGGCGGACCTTTTTGGCGTGAGGATAGAGATCTATCGAAGATTACTCTCTCAGAGGCGCTCGCTCATCCCACATGGAAGATGGGAAAAAAAGTGACGATAGATTCTTCGACGCTGATGAATAAAGGTCTTGAGGTCATTGAAGCGCACTGGTTATTTAATCTTCCTCTTGATAAGATCGATGTTGTGATCCATCCGCAAAGTTTAATCCATAGCTTTGTTGAATTTATCGATGGTTCGTTATTAGCCCAGATTGCTGAAAATCGCATGGTGATCCCCATTCAGTATGCGTTGAGCTATCCAAGAAGAATCGGTCGTATGGTTCCAAGATTTGATTTCAAAAAGTTTTCAAAATTTGAATTTTATGAGCCAGATAGGGAGAAATTTTCTTGCTTAACACTCGCATATAAAGCAGCGCAGGAGGGAGGTAGTCTTCCTTGTTTTATGAATGCTGCTAATGAGGTGTTAGTGCAACGATTTTTAGATCAAGAGATTAGATGGGTGGAGATTTCAACAAAATTAGCCTCTTTAATGGAAAGGCATGCCATACAAAAAAATCTCAGACTAGAGGAGATCTTGCTTGTGGATCAGATAGCAAAAGAAGAAGCGCTGCTGGCATAATCACAAAAGGTTTATTAAGATGATTGTACATATTTTTTATTTTCTTTTAGCGCTCATTGGCTTGGGTTTTTTAATTTTTATCCATGAGCTAGGCCATTATTTTATGGCACGTAGAGTCGGTATGACAATCGAAGTGTTTAGCATAGGTCTTGGTAAGCCTATCTATTTTTGGACATTTCAGGGGGTGAAATGGCAGCTTTGCGTCCTTCCTTTCGGGGGTTATGTAAAGATCGCAGGGGAAAAAGAAGAGAGCACTAAAGAAGCTGTAGAACCTCGGTCAGACACCTTTTTTGGCAAAAAACCTTGGGAGCGTATTCAAGTGGCGCTCATGGGACCTGTTGTGAATATGTTTTTTGCTCTAGCTATCTTCACACTCATTTGGGCCTGTGGAGGTAAGTCAGAAGCCTTTTCTCGTCATACACGTATGATAGGTTATGTAGATCCTGACTCTGCCTTATACCTCAACGGTGTACGTCCTGGAGATGAAATTGTTAGATATAACCACAAAGCGTTCACAGGGTTTAAAGATCTTCTCTATACTTCTGTGCTAAAACAAAAAAGTGTGGAAATCGAGGGAGAGACGATCAACTATTATGAGGGGAACAAAAAACCCTTTCATTATATTCTTACACCTTATCGTGATCCTCGTACTCAAGGGGAAGATTTTAGAACTATAGGGGTGCTAACACCTGCTAGCATTTTGATGTTTACCACACTCGCTGAAGGCTCAGATTTTCCTTTGACTGAGAGTCCGATGTACGAGAGTGGGATTCAGCCGGGAGATCGTCTTGTATGGGCACAAGGAGAGCTTCTCTTTTCTATGCCGCAACTGGCTGTGCTTGTGAACGAACCTAAAACGCTTCTCTCCGTAAAAAGAGGGGAGACTATCGTTGCTGTGAAAGTCCCCAGATTAAAAGTGGGAGACTTAAGACTTTCGGAAGCGCAGAAGTTAGAGTTTGAAGATTGGCAGCACCAAATTCATAAGAAAGGGGCTGTCAAAGATCTCTTTTTTATTCCCTATCTTGTGAGCGCCCAGGGGATTGTACGCTCTACGCTCTCTTATATCGGAGAAAATTCTGAAGAACATCCTCTCTATGAAAGTGGAGAAGGGATGTTATTTTCTGGAGATCAAATCATTTCTGTAGATGGAAGGTCTGTGCAAAGTGGTTATGCTCTCTTAGAAGCATTGCAAACAAAACATGTGCAGCTGATTGTGGAAAGGGGCTTTCCTCAGAAAGGGCTCACATGGAAAAATGAAAATGAGGTTTTATTAAAATCTTTAAATCCTCAAGATCTCACAACTGTTGTCCAAGGAGTCCTTCATGGAAAAGAAAACATTTCTTCTGGAAATTTATATGCCCTGAAACCTGTGGAGCCCATTCTTTTAAGTGATCTTCCTTTATCTTCCGCTAAGAAAAACTGGCTCGTAGAAGAGCTGGTGGCTCAAAAAGAGCGTATCGAAAAAATCAGTAATCCTCAGATGCGTGCTCAAGCGCTTAAAGCTTTAGAGAAACAAAGGCAAAAACTTGTCTTAGGGATTCCGCTCAACGATGTAGCAGTACAATATAACCCTAATCCTTTTACACTCTTTGCTCAAGTGATGGCAGAGACAGGGAAAACACTCAGCTCTTTATTTACAGGAAAACTCAATCCGAAGTGGATCTCAGGTCCTATTGGGATGGTACAAATTCTTCATCATGGATGGGCGATAGGGATCAAAGAAGCGCTCTTTTGGATGGCTGTTGTCAGCTTGAATTTAGGGGTGTTTAACCTCTTGCCTCTTCCCGTACTCGATGGAGGGCATATTTGTTTTTCTCTTTATGAATGGATTTGTAAAAGAAGAGTCCATCCCAAAACCATGGAAAAACTGATCGTTCCTTTTATTGCTCTGCTGATCGGTTTATTTGTCTATGTGACTTATCAAGATATCGTACGTCTTTTCAGCCGCTTTTTTTAGCCACTTCCAGGCAAAAAAAAAGACCGCTTTCTTTAATGAAAGCGGTCTTTTTCAGTAGTTATTCTTTACTTATTTTCATCATCAAGAATTTCTACTTCAGCATCTTCAATATTATCTTTTTTAGAAGAAGCCGTTTGAGCACTTGGTGACTCATGAGATTGCTGCTGAGACATGTTCGATCCAATTTTTTGGATAGTGACATTCAGCTCTTCGATCGCTGTTTTAATCGCAGAAACCTTTTTTGTCTCTTTGGCACTTTTCAGAGCATCAATTTTTTGCTGGATCTCAGAAACCACAGGTGCTGGGATCTTATCTTGGTACTCTTTCAGCGATTTTTCAGCACGGAAAATCAAAGCGTCTGCCTCATTTTGGGCATCCACTTCTTCTTTACGTACTTTATCTTCTTCAGCATGCTCTTCAGCATCTTGTAGCATTCTCTTGATCTCGCTCTCTGTTAAACCAGATTTAGCTTCAATCTTGATCTTCTGCTGTTTACCAGAGCCTAGATCTTTTGCTGATACATGCAAGATACCATCGGCATCGATGTCAAAAGCCACTTCGATTTGAGGCATACCCCTTGGTGCAGGAGGAATGTCTGTTAAATCAAAGCGTCCAATTTCTTTGTTGTCTTTGGCCATCTTTCTTTCCCCCTGTAACACAACAATAGTGACAGCAGGCTGATTATCTGCAGCTGTGGAGAAAGTTTGTTTTTTCTGTGTCGGGATTGTTGTATTTCTCTCGACAAGAGGTGTGAGAACGCCACCTAGGGTTTCAATCCCTAAGGTGAGAGGAATCACATCAAGTAAGAGAACATCTTTCACGTCACCTACAAGGACACCCCCTTGAATCGCTGCACCTAAGGCCACCACTTCATCAGGGTTCACACCTTGGTGAGGGTCCTTGTTAAAAATGGCGCGTACACGCTCTTGTACTGCAGGCATTCTTGTCATCCCTCCTACAAGGATCACATCTTGAATCTGCTCACGTGTAAGACGTGAATCTTTGAGAGCTTTTTCACAAGGAGCGACGCAGCGAGCAATCAAAGGTTCTACAAGAGCTTCGAGTTTTGCTCTTGTTAGGGTGAGCTGCAAATGTTTTGGACCTGTAGCATCCATGGTAATGAAAGGTTGATTAATCTCTGTTTGCGTCGTGCCTGAGAGCTCAATCTTGGCTTTTTCAGCAGCATCTCTTAAACGTTGCAAAGCCATCTTATCTTTGGATAAGTCAATCCCATGTTCTTTTTTAAACTCATCTAAGATCCAGTGGATAATGGCATTATCAAAGTCATCACCACCGAGGTGAGTGTCTCCATTGGTGGAAAGTACTTCAAAAACTCCATCACCGATCTCGAGGATAGAAATATCAAAAGTACCTCCTCCTAAGTCGAAGACAGCAATTTTTTTGTCGCCTTGCTTATCTAAACCATACGCTAGCGCTGCGGCCGTAGGCTCAGGAATAATTCTTTTCACATCAAGACCTGCAATTCTTCCTGCATCTTTGGTCGATTGTCTTTGAGAATCATTGAAATAGGCAGGGACTGTAATGACAGCCTGCGTGATCTTTTCTCCAAGATAAGCTTCTGCTGTTTCTTTCATCTTGATGAGAATCTGAGCAGCCACTTCTTCTGGAGTCACATTTTTATCATCGACTTCAAAGACTGCATCGCCGTTATTGTTAGCTCTTACGGAATAGGGAACAGTTTTAATCTCAGAAAGGACCTCTTGGTATTTTCTTCCGATAAAACGTTTTGTAGAAGCTAGCGTTCTCTCAGGATTTGTAACCGCTTGTCTTTTAGCTGGAATCCCTACTAAACGCTCTTTTCCTTTGTAACCGACAACAGAAGGGGTTGTTCTTGTCCCTTCAGCATTGGCAATCACCTTAGCGCTGCCACCTTCCATAATAGCTACGCAGGAATTGGTTGTTCCAAGGTCGATTCCAATGATTTTTCCTTTATCTTTCTTGTCACTCATATTAGACTCCTTCATGATAATTTTTTTTATTCTATTTCTTCAAAACTTGTTGCGGAAGACTCAGACACTTTTTGAGCCTTTCCTTTAGCCACCTTCACACGAGCAGGTCTCAGTGTGCGGTCCGCTGATTGGTATCCTTTTGCAAACTCTTCTAAGATGTAACCTTCCGGGACATTTTCTGTTTCTTCTACAGAGACAGCTTCATGGAGGCGTGGATCAAACATCTTGCCCTTAGAGGGAAAAGAGGTGATATCATGTTGTGTTAAGACATCATAAAACTGTGTTAAAAGCATACGAAAACCCATCGCCCAATGTTTTGTGTCGGCAGACATCTGGTCTGTATAGCTGAGCGCCTTCTCCAAACTATCTAGGGGAGCTAAAAAGTCTGCAATGACCCCTTCGACAGCAAATTTTGTCATCTCTTGACGCTCTTTTTGCATCCGTTTTCTTGTGTTTTCTAATTCTGCAAGACTTCTTAGATATTTCTCTTTTTGGAGCTCTATCTCTTCGTGGAGTTTTTGGCACTCAAGTGCAAACGCTTCCTCTTGGGAGAGGGGAGTTTTTTCCGTTGCTTCTTGTCCTGCTGGGCTCTCAGTAGGGTCTGTCATGACATTGCATCCTTGTTATCAGGTTTTGTAGAATCATCGCCTAGAAGCAGACGACGTGTTTGTTCTAAATAAATAGGGGTATGTTGCACATCAATCCCTTTGGCTTGAGGCATGCGATAACTCATCTGGTACTTGAAGAGTAAAGAGGTGAGCGTGTGACTGAGTGCTGTAGCTCCCACATTTAACAGCTCAAAGAGTTGTTTATAGGGGAGACGTTTCGGTCCAAGGAGGCCAATGGCTCCTACAGGTTTTTCCCTTATACTATAGGGGACGAGGATCATCGCGCTTTCACTCATTCCTGGGATGAGCGAATTAAAATCTTCTCCTATCCAGGTCATCAAATGATTTTCTTTGCAGGCCTCCTCACAGAGTCTGTGCATGAGATGAGGATTTTCAAATAAGGAGAGGGCGTTAGCGAGTGCACCAGGCTCTTGCAATTCAGGGTACTGCAGAAGTTTTGTAAAGCCTGTCTTATAAATATCATCATGGATAAAAGTTGCATGTCCTACAATATGTCTTAAGAGGGTTTCGTGATAGAGACGATCTGCAAGGAGAAGCTCCCCTTCATCCAAAGTAGGACGATCTAAGCCTGTTCTACGAAAATAAAAATAGGCTTCAATTCTTTTTAAAGAAAAATTACTCAGTTTGGTGGCTGTATAGAAAATTTCTGTGTGGACCATCCCAAAACTTGTCAGAACAATACATAAAATGCGGTGTGTATCTAAAGAGAGGAGTTTGATATCCACAATAAAGTCTTGATCAAATCTTGGAGAGGAGAGCATGACAGGATACCCAGCCATATCGGAGAGGGTTTCCACGACTTTATTTAAGTAAGCAATCACTTCCTTATCTTCAAAAAGCAGCTCTTTTTCTAAGGCTTTTTTCTTGGGTTTGCTCACATAGTCTTTGCCAGAGTCTTGTTTGATATAAAATTTGTAAGCTAGGTCGGTGGGAATCCTACCCCCAGAAGCATGCTGCTGCGTCAGATAACCACTTTCTTCGAGTTTAAAGAAGTAGTTCCGAATCGTTGCTGAGCTTAAGTGGTCAAAACCACTCTCTTTGAGGGTATTGGACCCGATAGGCTTGCCATTCTTTATATATAACTCTATGAGGCCTAGTAAGATAAGGTTTTCTTTTTCTTGTTTTTTCATAAGACGCATCCAATAAATTTAGCAGTCGGATCTTAAAAGTGCTAATTTTTATTGTCATTATACCAAAAGGCTAAGAGGGGCGCAACCTTTTTTAGCACTCCTATTATCAGATTGCTGGTTTCAAAAATTTTTTTTACATAACTCATTAAAAATAAATTTCTTAATTAAAGTCTAATTCTATTGCCTATTTTGAAGATGGGTTTTATAATTCTCCTCGATTAACATATTCTAATAAAAATTTCTACAGGAGATTGGCTTATGAACCTGAATACTGTAGGCGATCTAGTTAACGGTAACCCTTTTTATACAACAGGAGTTTTTCCTCTAGGGAAAGACTATTATCAGAATCATATTGATACTGCGCGCTTGCAAGAGACAGCTCCTTCAGAAGCAAAACTTAGAACAGCCCTTGTACAAGAAGCCTGCGTGACCATTATGAAAGAGGTCTTACTCGTTGGCTGCGTGCTCATGCCTTCCATCCTTACTTTGGGGACAGTGACCTCTATGTCAATGATTGGAATTGGGCTGATGTGTGCTCTGACAATTAATGATGCAGAAGGGACAGAAAAGGAGCTTGCTAGAGGGTGGATCTCTGGCACCTACTTTAGAAGTCTTCTTCTAGCTGCTTTGCCTAAAGCTGAGCAAACCCAATATCTCATCAAACAGATCGGCTGGGATGTTGTTTTTAAAACAGCATTTTTAGGGCTACTCCACTTTTCTTTTGCTAAAATGGCGCAAGGTTGTGGTAGTTTAGGAGTGTTTTATGCTACCTATCACCTCAGTAAGGAGCTTGAAAAACTCCTCTATCTTTGTATCAAGATCTATGCTGAGCAAGAAGCTCAGCGTCAGCTGCAGTTAGCTATGAATCCTGTGGCTGCTCCTGCTTAGGCAGAGTAAGAGAGCAATAGCAATAGATCCTGCACAGGCGAGCATAGGAGGAGAGACCCATCCTAAGCCGATTGATTCTTTGAGTGCACAACTCACTGCTGAAGAGCAGACTTTAAAAGGATGAAAGCTAGGAATCTCTTGCAGTGCGATATGAAATCCACTGATCGCTGCTCCAAAAATGGGGAAAGCAATGGCATAGGAAAAAATCCCCAAAAACCGCTGATAGAGTGCTACACCTAAAATGATGGTGAGAGGAAAGAGACACAGTCTTTCATACCAACACAAAGTGCAGGGCTCTTTATGTTCGATGAAATTCATATAAAAACTTCCGAGTGTTAAAAGAGAAGCTAGGGTCCAAGCCAGGTAAAGATAGAGCTGCGCTTTCACCGTTCATCCTTTTTTTTTGAGTTCTAAATCGATCAATTTGGTGAGTTCTTCATACGAAGGTCTGACCAAACGAATGCCGTTGACAAAGAGTGTGGGCGTTTTAATCACACCTCCCATGATGGCGCGTGCGTAGTTGGTGTTTTCCACCATTTGATTTTCAAAGGTGTTATGGGCTACACAGTTTTTGAGAGTTTCTAGATTAATATTCAACTGACTATCTGCAGCAAGTTGTAAGAGCTGAGAGCTCAGCTCTTCTGCTGTCAAAGCTAAAGAGGGGTTAGCATAATAGGCGCTCAGTAAAGTAAAAAAAGCAGGAGTCGATTGTGCATTGACACAGAGTAAAATCTTGCCGATGATATTTGAATTAGGGATTTCTCCAACAAGGTAGACGGTGTAGCGAATAAGACCTGTTTGAATATAATGCTCATAGATTTTTGCATAATCTTGGTTATGATAGGCGATGCAGTTATTACATTTGGGATCTTCAAAACTCACTACATGCACTTTTGCTGTCTCTCCACCCAGAGTGGGTTGACCTGTAGTATAAATAGGAATAGGTTTTTCATAGCCTGTGTGATGAAAAAATAAAAGAAATGCAAAAATGAGGAGTAAGAGAGAGGCTGTGAATGTCACCATGACTTTAGATCTAAGATGCATAGCGTGTGTCTCCTTTCTTAATAGCCAAGATCATCATCAATCTCAGGGTGTAAGATATTCACATCTTGAGCGACAAGAGGTAAGATGTCAACAATCGAAGGAGACCACTCTAAACCTTTTGTATAGACAAGACGTGCCGCGATATAGCAGGCGATGATCGCTTTCTGATGGATGTCAGGAATCTTTGTCAAAATAGCATCTTGATAATTTTTTGTCACAAAAGGAGGGCAGTAGTTCATCAGACATTGGGTTAGAGGATCGTGGGTGTCATGAGAGAGTTTCTTGTTTTCAAAATACGAGAGAAGCTCGTAGGTAAAGGTGTTGATTTTTTCTGAAATCTTATCGGAAAGATCTGTCAAATAAGCGCCGGTTTCAGCATGGGTTTTGAGCAGTAGAACAGCTTCGTCATGCGCTTTTTGTCTGATGATGTGTAAGATTTCTTTCATGATCTGAGGCTTCTTTTCAAGAAAGGTTTCTTCAGGGACTGTCAGACCTAAAAGCACTTCTAAAGAAGAGCAAATCACCCCTCCTTTATTGGCAGAACTATCTTTGATGATGAGTACGCCACGTTTTTCAAGCTCACGGCGCGCTTCTTGTGTTAAGTAGAGGTTAGCCCCTTCTACAATGGCTTTTGCTGTCGGTACCCCTGTAGGATCTAAGAACTCTTGATAATTCCCTTGGTGGAGAGTTCTAGGACGGCCTCCTGCAGGAATAAAAATATCGGCCACAGTTTGATGCACTGTATATCTTAGAAGATGATTCATTTCATTTCCTGAGACCCACTCTTCTTGCAGAGTTCCCTCTGTATTCTTCCAACAAAGCGTTTTTTGTGCATAGAGGCCCTCTTCTTTTTTCTTGCTAAGATCTAAAAGAAAGCCGCCAGGAGAGAGTTTTTTAGGAGGATATTCTGCAATCGGTTTTCCCTCTTTGAAAAGATGAGCTAAAATCTCTAAATCAAGCCCCTCTGGCTCATAAATCGTTCCCGATCCATCGATGAGGGCTAAGAGCTTGGCTGTAGTTCTAAAATGCTGGTAAAGATTGAAAATTTGATTGCCTGCTACATCTCCATCAGGACCCCCCGTCATTTTGATGGTAAAGGTATCCACGGCTGGGTCTATGTCTAAATATTTTAGAGCTTCTTGCATATAGACATTCACACCCAGTGAAGTGACACCATATTCTTTATGATTGATCCCACAGGAGGGTTTGCTGGAGATAAACGCTTTCCCTAAAGGATAATGACAGGTGAGGCTGTAATTGGCGATCCACTCGATCATCTCGTTGTACATGTTTTCATCAGGACCAAGATAGATATATTCGGGCTTTTGGTAGTAGTCGACGATATTTTTTGCTCTTAACACACCCTCTTCAGAGTAGTTGGTGAGGGTGATCAAACTATGAATGAAAGCTCTTTGCGCCTGGAAAAGATATTCCACACGTTGCTCTTTCTGGTAGTGAACAAGTTTTTTTTGAATTTCCTGAGGATCTTCAATACCTGCATCTTGAAGCTCTCTCAGGTAGATATCACTCTCGAAGTGAAGTCTTTCAAAAGGCTCAAGCAAGATCACACCTTTAGCACCCCCTTCGGGAATATCTTTATTTTTTTTCTGTTGCGTATAAGCGAGGTTGTAACATTCTGCAAAGACCTGGTTGCGCTCAACGTGCATCTGCTCCAATTTTTTTGGGATGACAGAACGTAGCCCACCTCTGGCAAGATCTTTGAAGCGGATATGAAAGCTCATAAAATGCATCCCTTGAATATAGAAGATACCGTAGGGAATTTCAGGAAATTTTTCTTTGATATCATAAGGAAGATAGGTGAGATAGTGAGGATCTAGACGAAAAGAAAAAGCACTTTTATTGTGACGATAGTAGTTTGTTTTTAAACAATATTCAATAAAGTTAATCGCTTGCTTGAAAATGTTTTTTCTGCGGATGTCATGATTTTCATTGCCCGTATCTAGTTCTTGAATGAGCGCAATTAAGCGCTGCTTTGTGGCATGAAATTTTTCTTGATCATGAGCGCTAGGATGAAAACGTAATTTAAAAAGATGCAGGACTTCATTTGTAAGTTCTGGATGACGACAAAAGGCTTCTTCGATATTTCCCAGAGAATAAAGATGCGTATCACCATGGATAAGACCTTGGTGGATGAAACTGATCATACATCTTAGCAAATTACCTTGGTTGCCTGTAAGAATTTTTGTGTCGATAAAGATAGATTCTATCAGGTCAAGATCATCAAAGTATTTGAGTGTGACAAGCTCTTGCAACAAATCTTCGAGATCACAAGCTTCCCATACAGGTTTGCCATTCATGCTGCCAAGTCCAAGAGACATCAGTAGGATGGGTTTTTTCCCATAAGGTGTTACATAGGTGGCATTCATTTTTTTCATGCAAAGACCATGTCGATAGACCATCTTGGCAAGACGGTATAAAAACCGATATTTGGGAGAGTTTTTCCAAGCGAAAAGAATGCGTAGAGAGATCTGCGAGCTATCGCCGGCATGCTCCAAACGTTCGACCTCATATTGACAATGATCTCTGATTTGCGCTCTTAAAAACAGTGAAAGAGCTTTTTCTTGTTGCGCCTGCGTTAAAGAATGTAAAAAACGGGGGTTAATACTATCTACAAGTGCAGCGAAAGTATTATAATCAAGCTCCTGATGCGCTTCTTTCACACGTGTATAGAGAGTTTCTTTGATGAGATCTGTCAAAGGCTCTTGCATTTCAGATTCTGCAAACTCTGTAAAATAGACAATGGTGATACGCAAAAACAGTTTCACATGTCCAAAAGGAGGAGGAGCGTCGGAAATATAGGTTTGATAGGTGTTGATTCCATGCAGATTAAAGAGCTGCAACACCTTAAGGTCTGCATCTGGCTCATTGAGACTTAAAATGATGGCATGGTTTTTAAAATGAATGTGTGCAAAATATTCATGGAGGTGAAACATGCATAAATGGCGGACAGTGAGCATGAGATCTTCATGATCGATTTCTTGAAAGAATTGCAAAGGAAGATGCTCTTCCATCCAATGATAATATTTGACAAGTTCCACATTTTCTTGTGCAATCGCCGCTTCTAATTCTTGCTTGGAGAGTCTGCCGCGTTTTTCTGGATTTTGCATGAGATCGATAATTAATTGTTAGTCAAGAGCTTGCGCTAAGCGTGCGTTTGCTATGCTTGCCCCTAGATTTCACAATACGCATTATATTATTTTTTTAAAAGACGCAGACTATTAAGACCGACAATCAGTGTGCCGCCTTCATGTAAAATGACGGCGAGCCATAAAGGAATAAAACCTAGAAGAGCAGGTGTTGTGACAAGACAAATGACCCCTAGAGCTAGACTTAGATTCTGTTTTACAATGCGAATGGTGTTTTTAGCTTTTGTGCAGGCCCAAGCAAGGAGAGAAAAGTCATCATGTAATAAAACAATATCGGAAGCATCAATGGCTGTGTCGCTTCCAATCTGTCCCATGGAGATGCCGACTGTAGCTCTAGCAAGCGCCGGAGCATCGTTGATCCCATCACCGACCATAGCCAAAGGTGTATGAGAGGCAAGATCGGAGACAATTTTTAGTTTATCTTCAGGACGGAGATCAAAATGGACATTTTTTACATGTGCAAGCATCGCCACATGTTTGGCACTTTTTTCATGATCTCCTGTGAGCATGAAGAGCTCCATAGCATGCTCCTTTTGAAGGATATCTAGTGTTGTCGCAACACTCTCTCTGAGCTCATCAACAAAGGTAAAGAGAAACAGGGATGTATTTACAAGCAAGATGCAAAGAGGTAGGTGAGTGCTTGCAATCACCTCTTTCAGAGTTTTTTTAGCTTGTTGGGGAAGAGAGATTTTAGAGAAAATATATTCGGGGTTTCCAATAAAAACTTTTTGCTGCTTATGACGCAGCATCACTTCTCCTTCTAACCCATAGCCCGCGATCACTTTGGAAGAGAGCACCTCGTGGAGTAAGATAGATTGCGCAGCAGCATACTCTGTAATCGCTGTTGCAATCGGATGGTTGGCATGATGTTCTAAAGTGGCTGCAATCGAGAGAGCTTCCTTTTCTTCACAATCATCCCCATAAATTTTCTTGAAGGTTTGGCACTTTAAGTTGCCTGTTGTCAACGTACCCGTCTTATCAAAAGCCATCATTTTACAGCGCGCCAGCGCATCCAAAGAGACACCTCCTTTGAGAAGGATCCCCTTTTTAGCACAGGCACTGATGGCGCTTAAGTAGGCTGTGGGTGTGGCGATGATGATGGCACAAGGGGATGCAGCAATTAAAAAAGCAAGACCTCGGTAGATGGAGCCTTCATGTCCTGCAAAGGGAATATGCAGGAGATAAGGCAAGATTAAAACAAAGAAACAAGAAAGACCAATGATGGTGATCGCATACACCTTACTAAAGCGATCGAGCACTTGTTGGACACGGGGTTTGGTCTCTTGCGCTTGGTTGATGAGGCGTATAATGCGAGAGAGTGTGGAGTCTGCACTTGTTTTTGTCACTTCTACAATCAAAGAACCGTCAAGGTTGCGGCTCCCTGCTTGCAGCGGATCTCCTTCTTTTTTGGAGATGGGTTGGCTTTCTCCTGTCAGGTGGACAAGGTTAACAAAAGAGCTCCCCTGGCGAATCATTCCATCGAGGGGGACAACATCTCCAGGTCTGATGACAAGTTTCATCCCTACTTGGATTTCTCGAATCGATTTTTCATAGGTGGCGCCTGTCTCTGATAGCACATGGGCAAAGTTAGGGGCGATTTGATGCAAACGATAGAGAGCGTTTTTTGATTTTCTTTCGACCACTTGTTCCATCGCGCCTGAAAGAGAAAAAAGCACGAGCAGCAACCCTCCTTCCAGTGCGCTATCAATGAGCACTGACAAAAAAGCTGCTAAGGTCATGAGCACGTCGATGTTGATTTCAAAGTTGCGAATATCTTCAATCGTATCGATGAGCGCTTGAGTTCCCGCAAAAAAATAGACGATGACAAGAAAACAAGAGGCGAGAGGTTTATGCACAAAGGAGAGAGCAAAGGCAATGGCCAGGCACACGGCAGCGATGATGGAGGCGCGCAGCTGAATATTTTTTGCAAAACTTCTTGAAGCTCGCGTGAGAAAAGGGCTGATGCTTTCTTCCATATCTGAGGAAAAAAATTCATCAAATAAATAAGGACCTTTTGTCATGCTCGTGTTATCCAGAAAAAAAAGTTTTTATGAGAAAGTAGGGGAGAGAAAGTGAGAGAAAGCTGATGGCGAGTGTCCACACAATACTTTTTACTTTATCGTTACCAAGCTCCTTTGCAGAGATCCAACTGGTGATGCACAGAAGAAAGATTGAGGCTCCAATCATGCCGGGGGTCTCAGCAATCCATAGCCCACCTAAACAGAGGAGTGAAGCCACTAAAGCCCCTAAACAGGCGCCGACAGCCTGTCTTAAAGGATGTTCAAAAGAGCTTAAGGAAAGACCGAGCTCTTCTTCGAGCATGATTTGCAGTAAGCGGTTATCATCAGCCATGAGCACTTCGACAACTTCTTCGAGCTGTTTGTCTTTAAAACCTTTGGTATGGTAGAGCTCTAAGAGTTCTTCTTTTTCTTGCTCTCTATGATGTTCAATCTCCCATTTTTCCTGCCTAATGAGTCTGTGGACTTTTTCAAGCCTGGACCATCCCCATGCAGCGCTTCTGCAGGTCTTCCAAATCCATAAGGTGAGTGCAAAGATCCCCAAAATGAGTAGGAGCCTATTTAAAGAAAAGTTTACAGGAGCCAAAAGAATTGTGAGAGCTGTGAGAAATATAGCGACTTCTTTAGCGGCATCGGTTGCTGCAACGATAGCGCCAGAGGGTTCAACACCATGGACAGATTCAAAGGCTAGAAGACCTTTTCTACGAGCTTCTTTGAGATGTTCTAGCGCTGTCTTTTCTTCAAAATGGGCATATTTTTTGTTCATAGAGGAGGACTTATTACTCTAGTTTTATTTGAGGATGATCATAGCATAAGAGGCTAGAACTGATGCACTAAAATTTTAGTGGAGATAGAAGGTGAATTATTTTTTGGTTTTATTATTAGAGCTCTTGCGAAGGGATGTCGATTGCAGAAAATATGAGTATATCTTCTCTTCCTCGTTCAAGGTCTGATCAGAAGTTTCCTGGAACAAAGTCGCTAAGCCATGATCCACATTCTTTCATCACTTCTCGCAAGGAGAAATTAAGTGTATTTTGGCCAGGGCTTTTATCCTTGATCACCAGCTGACACTCTTTTCCTTCTGCAAGCATTGCCTGATGAAAAGCGATAGCATCTTGTTCATCAAATGTAGGATGCTGTTTACGGTGTAATAGAAATATAGGGGCTGTAATCTTATCAATATGATAGATTGGTGAACGAGCCATCAAACTTAGGTCATCATGGAAATTGAAGTCGTATCCCTGATTTTGCAAAAAAGTCATTAAAGGATCTTGTTCTCCTTTATGTTGAAGCAAATCAAAGACATTATGCGTAGCAATGATACATGTCATATCTTCTCTTTGTGTAGCTAACAATACGGCTGCTAATCCCCCGGGACCAAATCCCATAAGTACAAATTCTGATATTTCTAATTCTCGTTTGATTTTATCAATGGCCACATTGAGTGCATGTAGTGTCGATGGACCGCAAAAATCGCGTGTACCAGAAGATTTTCCAAACCCTGGCATAGAAATAGCCCCAACGGCAAAACCCTGTTCTAACCAATAGTTGAAAAAGGGAGTCATGCTTTTGCATCCCGCATTATGTAATCCATGCAACAATATAATTGCTGGGTAATGATCTTGTTGCGGTTTTTCTACGATCATTTCTATCACATGATCTGAAGCTATCGGCTCTAGAAATGTTTCATGATGTTCTGCTGCAATACAAAACCTCATCAATATAACAAACAACCACAGGGCGGGCTTTTTCATTGGTTTCCTTTGGTTTAACAGGGTAGCTGTATATTATCCAAAAATCGTAATTCATCAAAGATTTTTTAGATTATGATGCCTTGGTAGCATCGAGTAATCAGCATTTGTGCAAGCAAGGGTCAATAAATGCATTATAATAACAAATTAATTAGCATTAATTTTTTAAAAATAAATCAGTATTTGCTTGAAACCAAGGTCTCAACAGGGTATTCTATAGGTTCTATTGAGAATATATAGGAGATTTTTGTGAAACAATGGTTATTGGGGATAGTGGCTTTCTATGGGTGTGCCGTAGGTGCTGTAAATACGGATCCTTTTGAAGAAGAGCTGGCACGCACATCAGCTACACAAGGATATCATGAAAATTTTATTGATTTAGTCGAGCTTGTGTATGGTCAAGGGTTTTTATCACAAGGTGCAACGGACTCTGTAGATCTTATGTTCTTAGGAATTGACTTAGAGGGTAAAACTCTTTTGGATCTTGGTTCAGGACTTGGTGGTCCTGATCTATATTTAGCTAAAAAACACCCTGTAGATATCACAGGTATTGATCCACAACCTTGGATGGTAGAGCGTGCAAACGCCTATTTAGCCGGCATGCAACCCCATTTACGCGGTAAGGTGCAGTTTTTAGAGATGAAAAACCCTTGCCATCTCAATCAATTTGCCAGTGGCACTTTTGATGTTGTCTGTAGCAAAGAAGCTATTTTGCATCTACCACCTTCTAGTAAAAAGGCTTTTTTTGAAGAAATTTTCCGTGTCTTACGTTCCGGGGGAGAACTTGTGATCTTAGATTGGATGCAAGGGGATGTTGCTTATTCTGAGCAAACAAAAAAAATGATGGAGATGGATGGTTTAGCTTATCATATGATTCCTGCAGAGGAGTATGAAAATATCCTTAAAGAAGTGGGGTTTACTCAGATCATCCAGAAAGATTGCTCTCAAGATTATGTGAGATATTCAAGCTCTAATCTACAAACAATTGAAAAGCAAGAAGCGCTGATAGAAGAGAAATATGATCATGAGATTTATCTTTATAGCGTAGAAAGCTGGAGCGATCAAAGGGATGCTTTTGCAGCTAAAGAAATCCTACCCACACTATTTAGAGCTAAAAAGTCTTAGAGGTTCTCTTTTTTAGAGAACGTTTTAAATTCAGGAATAACGCGCATCATAAATTCATCAAATAGAGGAACTGTAAAAGCCATATCACCATAGGCAGGGCTGTAAATCATCCCTTTTTTAATTAATCGACTTCTTAAAGGGCTTAAACTACTAATTTTTACATCAAGAATCTCTGCTATGTCCCCAGCGCGATGTGCTCCAGACCCAAGGCAAGCCATTGCTCTTAAAAAACGCTTCTCACTAGGAATTAATCGATCAAAACGTACTCTAAAAAAATTCTTGTCTAGCCGGGGAATGACTTCTGCTGTAGCTTCTTCCACAACTTGCAAAGTAATGACTCTTTCAGTGGCTAAATTCCAAGTCTGATAACCCCATTCTTGAATAAAATAAGGATATCCTTTAGTTAGCCGATAAACCTCTTTAAGAGCAGAGGCTTCAAAATCAATGCCAGCGTCTTTAACAGGCTTTTTTAGAGCTCGGAATGCATCATCTTGTGTAAGTGCTCCTATATCCGGAAAATTAAAAAGTCGTTCTGCATAGGATTTTGACTCGCCTGCTAAGCCAGGCAATATAGGAAGACCTGCTCCCAAAAGCACAAGTGGAAGATCTTTTTGTTGAATTTTATGCATCGCCATAATCAATGCGCCTAACTCTTTTTGAGCAAGATATTGGACTTCATCAATTAAAATTGCTACTGCAGCACCTCGATCTTCTGCGGCTTCTGCAATTGCAACAAATAAATTAGGCAGATCAATTTCTAAATCCCCACTATCAGCGGCGCCTTTCTCAGGATCAATACCCAATCCTAAAGTTACATCCTTGATTGTGATAGTCAATCCACTAACGAAACTTCGCAGAACAGCCAGCCCCCGCCTGAGTTTATTGCTCATTCCAGCGATGCGGTCTAATTCAAATAACAGAGTTCTAAGATGAGGAACAATCAGTGACCTTAAATCTTTGTTTTCATGAGCTTCAATTAATACTGTTTGATATCCTTCTCTTTTGGCAAGACGTTCGATCTCATTTAATAATACTGTTTTTCCGACACCTCGAAGTCCCGTTAACAATATGCTTTTTTCACATTTTTTCTGTTTAACGCGGCCTAAAAGAATTCTTGATTGTTCAAGAATGGCCGATCTTCCCACAAGTTCTGGAGGTTGAGATCCTGCACTAGGGGAAAAGGGATTGCGAACTGGATCCATATCTTATACCTAGTTATATATAGTTATACATAGGTTATACATAGGTTATACATAAAAACAAAAGAAAAATTTTGAATAGACAGAATCATGCAAAAGCTGCTGCACGATTTGGATCAGTGTAAAAATTAACAAAGTTTCTCAGACTCAAAGCTCTTCATAAGCGAGCTTCAAAAACTTACATAAAGCTAAGAGATCTTAAGTTGATTCTAATGAGTTTATTGCTTTGGGAAATAGTTCAAATGGAAAAGATTGCAAAAGTTTATCTAAATCGCATTCAGGTAAAGGCTCGCCTCCCAT
>Ga0364860_10576_pt1 | contig 20558 bp, 12 predicted proteins | sample ExccelAu500001D4_FD_206916 | JGI IMG/M metagenome (GOLD analysis project Ga0364860, IMG submission 206916) | Enriched cells from Trout Bog Lake Hypolimnion, Wisconsin, USA - BchlTB.Aug20.5000.01 .D4 | ecosystem: Environmental > Aquatic > Freshwater > Lake > Hypolimnion/Profundal zone | place: USA... | reverse complement strand
CAGCGATTCTGAACGTGCTGGCTCCGAAAGAAAAATCCATTTAGCGCATTCTTTTATTCAGCACTTGCGCCGAACTCTACTGAAATATAAATAGATTTACGCATTTTCATCTCACGCGGCTCAAAACAACTTTAATGAATACCCAATTAAAAAGCCCTTACCTAATAGGCAAGGGCTTTTTAATACCAACATCAAGTTTGGATCGCACAGACTGACCGCGTCTTACTTCGGCAATCGAAATCTATAACGATCACTATTTTTTCTCGTCCGACGTAAATGCCTTCATACTGATGTCCGCATGTTTTTTGGCATCCGCCAAGTAAGATTGCAACAATTCATCGCCAGTTATTTGACGAATCTGCTGCAAATACCGATTACGTTTGCCCTCATCAGCAGCTGCCGGATCTTTAATTGCATCAATACGAGCCAACGCAAAGCCGTTTTGCGCCTGTGGCAAACCCACGTAAGCCGGTAACTTAGCCGAACTCACTTTAAATACAAGTTGCGCCAACTCGACATCCAAACCGGCATGTTGCGCGCGCGTAATTGTTTGCACTGGTTGCCAATTGGCATTCGCCTTTTCGCCATGTTGCAGATGACTTAACAAATCGCCACCTTGCTTGGCGACCATATCCACTGCTTGTTGATGCTGCAATTTTTTCTGGATCCCAGCCGATACTTCAGCCAGAGGACGAACTGTTGCCGCCTGATATTCCACAACCCGCGCTGACAACAAAGTGTTTGGCGCGACTTCCACCGCGGTGGTATTGCGCTTGTTTTTTAGCACATCGTCAGAAAACACCGCCTGCAATACCTTGTCGGTCCAAACACCTCCTGGTGACAAGCCTTTGTTCAGCCAGCCGCCTTGTTGCACCGATGCCTTAACCAAATCAGCTGCTGGTTTAAGACTATCGCTTTGCTCATAAACCGTATTACTGAATTTCTCGGCCAGTTCGGCAAATTTATCACTTGCTTTCTGCGCTTTTAAACGTTGTGCGATAAAACCCTTCACCTCGGATAAAGCCTGTGTCTTGGCCGCTTTGACTGCAGTCAATTTAATGATGTGATAACCAAAATCAGATTGAACAAGGTCGCTAATCTCGCCAACCTTAAGTTTGTATACAGCCTCCTCAAACGGTTTAACCATCGTGCCATGACCAAACATACCCAAATCTCCGCCATTCGCCGCCGAGCCGGGATCTTGTGAATATTCTTTTGCCAGAGCTGCAAAACTCGCTGGCGATTGTTTGACTTTTTGCAATACTTGTTCCGCTTTTTCTTTGGCGACCTTCTTGTCGGCATCCGAAGCCTGCGCGGATACAGTAATTAAAATATGGGAAGCCTGGCGTTGCTCCTGAGTACCGAACTCAGACTGATGCTCGTCAAAATATTTCTTGATTTCGGCATCATCCACCGCCACTTGCGACATCAAAGACTCGGAAGAGAAAATCACGTACTCGACTTTTGCACGTTCAGGCATTTTAAATTCGCCCTGATTTTTTTTGTAATAGTCATCAACTGCAGCAGCATCCACTTTGATTTGCTTTTGAATCGACTCCAAATCAAATTTGGCCACACTCACCACCCGCTGCTGCTCATTCAGACGAATCAAGTTATCGGCAACGATATTTGATGCATATCCATTTTGGTTATACGCATCGGTTAATTGGCGGGAACTTAATTCTTGACGTACTCTGGCCTCAAATACCGGCGGAGACATGCCCTGCCCACCCAGCACGGTTTCATATTGCTGCTTGTCGAATTTTCCATCCTTTTGAAATGCGCCAATTCCGGCGATGACCTCGGCCAGTTGTTCATCTGTTACCGTCAACCCAGATTTACGCGCCTCCGAACCCAGCAAATGCTGGGCAACCAAGCCTTCCAATATTTGATGCTTGATTTCGGGCTTTTCAAAAATTGCCTGATCGAATGACGGCCCCGCCACTTCACGCATTCTTTGTTGCTGTTGACGCATGGCATTGTCGAATTCCTGCGCCCCGATCTTATCTCCATTCACCGAAGCCAACGATTCCCCGCCACCCGATTTCCGGTACGAATCCACCCCCCAAAATGCAAATGGCAAAATGATGAGCAGCAACACGAATTGCACTACTCGCTTTTTCTCATGAACGAAATCAAACATAACGACCTACCTAAATTAATAAATATTTGTGTGTAAATACGAAAAAAGGCGAACTCTCGTTCACCTTTGTTTAGCGGACAAAATCCACCTACAATTGATTTTGCCAGTATAGCAATTGATTAGCGCAAACACCACCCCAAGCTTTTCATATCCCGCATCGTGATTTCGCAAAATCGTCCGCAGAATTTATGTCGCCAACGGTAGGATAGAGAAGAGGTACTTCCTGCAAAATTAATGCCCGTAAAAAAGGGGCTGCAACCATAAAGTTGCAACCCCTTTTTTTGCACACCGCCCGCCGAAAATGTCTTCTTAAACACTTCAAGTCAGTCGGTTATACGCTATTGGCGGAGTGGACGGGACTCGAACCCGCGACCCCCGGCGTGACAGGCCGGTATTCTAACCAACTGAACTACCACTCCAAAAACTACTAATAAAACAACAACAATTTAACTGGTGGGTGCTGAGGGGATCGAACCCCCGACAATCGCCTTGTAAGGGCGGTGCTCTACCAGCTGAGCTAAGCACCCGTAGAAAGCGCGCTAGTTTACAGCATCTTTTAATCCTTTACCAGCACGAAATTTAGGAACTTTAGCTGCTTTGATTTTTATTGTAGCTCCGGTACGTGGATTACGGCCATTTCGCGCCGCACGCTTGCCCACATAGAACGTGCCAAAACCTACCAAACTAACCAATTCACCCTTTTTTAAGGATTTCTTTATTGACTCAATAGTTGCATCCAGTGCACGGCCTGCGGCAGCCTTTGAAATATCGGCAGACTTGGCGATAGCTTCAATCAGATCAGATTTATTGCTCATACAATTCCCCCTTTGGATATTTGAATAAAATTTGATTGGAATGCAGAAAACCCTGCGCCAGCTTTATATCAAGGCTTTTTCGCAGGGTCAAGCGACAACACTAGTGTTTTACGACAGCAGATACAGCGGCCTCTCCAGTCGCGGCCGGTGGCGTAGTTGCGGGAGCCAGCGGTGCGCTTTCCGCAAGCGGCTCAGGCTTTCTTTCCAGAGCCAATTCCAAAACCTGCTCGATCCATTTCACCGGATGGATGTCCAGTTTATTCTTGACACTATCCGGAATCTCCACCAAGTCTTTGGTATTCTCTTCCGGGATCAATACCATTTTAATTCCGCCGCGTTGTGCCGCGAGCAGCTTTTCTTTTAAACCGCCGATTGGCAACACTTCGCCACGCAAGGTGATTTCACCCGTCATCGCCACATCCGCGCGAACCGGAATACCGGTCAATGCAGAAACCATTGCGGTGCAGATACCGATACCGGCGCTCGGACCATCCTTGGGAGTTGCCCCTTCCGGCAGGTGTATATGCAGATCACTTTTTTCGTAAAAATTATCGGCGATACCCAGAGTTTTTGCACGACTACGCACGACACTCAGTGCAGCTTGTATAGACTCTTGCATCACCTCTCCCAGCTTGCCGGTAGTGGTTGTCTTTCCCTTACCCGGCAACACTGCAGTTTCAATAGTGAGCAATTCACCGCCAACTTCTGTCCAAGCCAAACCAGTCACTTGTCCAACTTGATTCACTTTTTCCGCGATGCCATAGGAGTATCGCCGTACACCCAGATATTTATCAAGGTTTCGCGCATTCACCGTTACCTTGCCCTCGCGCCCTTTCAATAACAGCGCCTTGACGACCTTGCGGCAAATCTTGGAAAGCTCACGTTCCAATCCGCGCACACCGGCTTCACGGGTGTAATAACGTAAAATATCGCGGATCGCACTTTCAGAAACCCCTATTTCTTCGATCTTCAATCCGTTATTTTTGATCGCCTTGGGTAGCAAATAGCGCGTGGCGATATTCACCTTTTCATCTTCCGTGTAACTGGAGACATGGATGACTTCCATGCGATCCAGCAATGGGGCAGGAATATTCATACTGTTTGAAGTGGCAACAAACATTACATCCGAAAGATCGTACTCGACCTCGACATAATGGTCGACAAAAGTATGGTTCTGTTCCGGATCGAGAACTTCAAGCAAAGCGGACGAAGGATCGCCGCGGAAATCCATACCCATCTTGTCCACTTCATCCAAAAGGAACAGCGGATTCTTCACGCCGACCTTGCTCATGTTTTGCAGTATCTTGCCCGGCATGGATCCAATATATGTACGGCGATGTCCGCGTATCTCGGACTCGTCGCGAACACCACCAAGCGACATGCGCACAAATTTTCTGTTGGTTGCCCGCGCGATAGATTGTCCCAGCGAAGTCTTACCAACGCCGGGAGGGCCGACCAGACATAAGATAGGCGCTTTCATCTTATCCACGCGCTGTTGCACCGCGAGATACTCAACGATACGTTCTTTAACTTTCTCAAGTCCATAGTGATCGGCTTCCAGTACATCTTCTGCATGTTGCAGACTGGTATCGATCTTGGTCTTTTTCTTCCATGGCAAACCAACCAGCACATCGATATAGTTACGCACGACTGTCGCCTCGGCAGACATCGGCGACATCAAGCGCAGCTTCTTCAGTTCGGCTTCAGCTTTGGCACGCGCATCCTTTGGCATGTGCGCAGCCTTGATTTTCTTTTCAACTTCTTCGATGTCGGCACCGTCCTCGCCTTCACCCAACTCCTTCTGGATCGCCTTCACTTGCTCATTCAAATAATACTCGCGCTGGCTCTTTTCCATTTGGCGCTTAACGCGTCCGCGAATGCGCTTTTCAACTTGCATGATATCCAGCTCGGCTTCAAGCAAGCCCAACAGATGCTCCAGACGTTTACGCACGTCAAATATCTCAAGCACTTCCTGCTTTTGCTCTAACTTGAGCGGCAAATGCGCAGCGATGGTATCCGCCAAACGACCTGCATCATCAATCCCCGCCAGTGAGGTCAGTATTTCCGGGGGTATCTTCTTGTTGAGCTTCACATACTGGTCGAATTGGTTGATCAGCGCACGGCGCATTGCCTCGGCCTCATGTCCCAATTCTTCGTCCATTGGCACGGGCTGGATTTCCGCATCAAAATGCGACTTTTCATCGACCACATGCAAGACCTTCGCCCGCTGGGTGCCTTCAACCAACACCTTTACCGTTCCATCGGGTAATTTCAGCATTTGCAGAATATTGGCGATGCTACCGATGCGATACATATCTTCGGTTGCGGGCTCGTCCTTGGCGGCAGATTTCTGGGCCACCAAAACGATACTTTTGCCAGCCTCCATCGCTGATTCCAGCGCCTTGATCGATTTGGTACGCCCCACAAACAGGGGAATCACCATGTGAGGGAAAACAACTACATCACGCAGCGGCAACAAAGGCAGCAAAGTGTTCTCAGTTTTTATCGGGGTTTGTTCTGACATGATGGGATATTCTTTATGGTGACGATGTAACCCAGATTGGGAATCGTGCGGGAAAATTCAAGTGCCCGCACAGAATTTTCACATAAGAGCCTCTATAAATTCAATTTTCTGATGGATTGATGTGCCATCTGAGCTTACTGCCCCAAGGCAGCATGGTGAAAAAATTGGTTTATAGAAGCTCCCTAATACTATGCAGCTTTTGGCGTTTCTACATACATCACGATAGGCTTAATCTCGCCCGCGCTGTTTTCATCCAATACGACTTTGCTGACATTCTCAATCGAAGGCAGATCAAACATCGTATCCAACAAGGCATTCTCAAGAATCGAGCGCAGACCGCGCGCACCTGTCTTGCGAGTCAAAGCTTTTTTAGCAATCACATTCAAGACATTAGGCCGGAACTCCAGCTCAACCCCTTCCATTTCAAACAGCTTTTGATACTGTTTAATCAAAGAGTTTTTAGGTTCGGTCAGAATTTGTACCAATGCCGCTTCGTCCAGACCTTCCAGCGTTGCAACAACCGGCAAACGCCCGACGAACTCCGGAATCAAACCGAACTTGATCAGGTCTTCCGGCTCGACCTCGCGCAATACGACGCCGATGTCTTTATTATCATCGCGCTTTGCCAGATTGGCTGAAAAACCGATACTGGCCTTCTCCGAACGGTTGCGAATTACCTTTTCCAGACCGTCAAACGCCCCACCACAAATAAACAGTATATTGGTGGTGTCGACTTGCAGGAATTCAGTATTGGGGTGCTTGCGACCGCCCTGGGGAGGAATAGATGCTTTGGTTCCTTCAATCAGTTTGAGCAAGGCTTGCTGCACACCTTCGCCCGACACATCGCGGGTAATGGAAGGATTGTCCGATTTGCGCGATATTTTGTCGATCTCATCGATATAAACAATACCGCGCTGCGCACGCTCGACATCGTAATCGCACGCCTGCAATAATTTTTGGATGATGTTCTCGACGTCTTCGCCAACATAACCCGCTTCAGTCAATGTTGTCGCATCCGCCATCACAAAAGGCACATTGAGCAATCGCGCCAAAGTTTGCGCAAGTAACGTCTTACCCGAACCTGTCGGCCCAACCAATAAAATATTACTTTTGGCCAACTCTACGCCATCTTTATCCGTGCTGCGCAAACGTTTGTAGTGGTTGTACACAGCAACCGATAATATCTTTTTAGCCTGTTTCTGACCGATCACGTAGTCATCAAGCTTGGCACATATCTCATGAGGAACCGGAAGATCGGTCTTGTCCAGCTTTTGAGAATCACTACCGCTCTGGGTCTCTTCGCGGATAATGTCATTGCACAGGGCAATACATTCGTCACAGACGAATACAGAAGGTCCGGCTATAAGTTTACGAACCTCGTGTTGGCTTTTTCCACAAAACGAGCAGTACAGCAATTTATCACCTTTAGTTTTATCCAATGGCATTTAAATCCCCATGTTTTCCAGTTATCGGCAGTTTGTAGCTTAACTTTAAGTACGCTTGCTCATTATTTGATCAAGCAGCCCGTAATCCAAAGCCTCTTTTGCGGTCAGGAAGTTATCCCGTTCGCTATCCCTTGCTATCTCTTCCACCGTGCGCCCGGTATGCTGCGCCATCAGGGTATAGAGCCGCTCCCGCAAACTCAATATATATTTCGCATGTATCTCGATATCCGTGGCCTGACCTTGGAATCCGCCCAAAGGCTGGTGGATCATCACGGTCGAGTTCGGCAACGCAAAACGCTTGTCTTTGGCACCTGCTTGCAGCAAGAAAGCGCCCATCGATGCCGCCATACCGATACACAATGTCGACACTTCAGGCTTAATAAACTGCATCGTATCGTAAATGGCCATCCCTGCGGAGATCGAACCGCCGGGCGAATTGATATACAGATGAATATCTTTCTCAGGATTCTCCGATTCCAAAAAGAGCAACTGCGCCACGACCAAATTAGCCATATGGTCATCTATCGGGCCAACCAAAAATATGATGCGCTCTTTCAGCAGTCTCGAATAGATATCATAAGCCCGTTCGCCGCGACCGCTGGTTTCGATAACCATCGGAACCATACCCAGATTTTGAGGTTCCATCGTTTGAGAAGTAGCACTACGCAACATATCAGTTGTTCTCCATCAATTCATTCAAGGCAACAGTCTTATCGACAACCTTGGCGCCCGCGTGCACCCACGCCACAACGTTATCTTCAAGCACCAGATTTTCAACTTCTTTTAAACGCGAAGCATCAGCCGCATACCAGCGCACAACATCTTCAGGACGCTCATAACTCTGCGCATATTCCTGAATCAATCCTTTAACCTGTTCCGGTTTGGCATACAAATCATGCTTCTTGACCAAATCCGCCAATATCAACCCCAACTTGACACGCTTGGCAGCCCGCTCTTCAAATACATCGATAGGAAGTTGCATATCCTTTGGGATCTTCATTCCGCGCCCTTCCAGATCGTGCAAAGTTTGACGCATCAGATTTTGTGCCTCAGCCTCCAGCAAAGCCTTGGGTATTTCCAATTGCCCAACCTTGAGCAAGACATCCATGGCCTGTTCCTTGTTACGCACCTTGACACGGCGTTGTGCTTCGCGATCAAGATTGTCACGAATCTCCGTCTTAAGCTTGGCGACATCTCCATCCGCCACTCCCAAAGACTTGGCAAACTCGGCATCCACTTCAGGTAAACGTGGCGCTTCAACAGCGTGCAAAACAATCGTGAAGGTAACTTGTTTGCCAGCCACGTCTTTGCCATGGTAATCAGCGGGGAAAGTCATATCAAAAGACTTGGTTTCACCCGTCTTCATACCGATGATCCCTTTCTCAAAGTCAGGCAACATACGCCCTGCCCCGAGTACGACAGTAAAATCTTTGGATTCACCGCCTTCAAAAACCACGCCATTCAACTTCCCGCTGAAATCGACACGTACTTGATCTTCATTCTGCACAGCCCGTGCAACCGGCTCGTATACGGCACGTTGCTTGCGTAATGTCGAAATCGTATTTTCAACATCCGCCTCGGTCAGCGTAAAAGTGACCCGTTCGACAGACTCTGCTGCAACGCTACCGACGACGACCTCCGGATACACCTCAAAGGTCGCGCTATATTCGATCTGGGGCGCATTCAAATCCTGTGTTTTTAATTCAAAATTCGGATAGCCCGCTACTTGCAACTTATTCTCTCTGGCAGCTTCCGCAAAAGTACGCTGCAAACTTTCGCCCAGCACTTCCTGATGGATTTGCGCCCCGTACTGCTGCTCAATGATCTTGAACGGAACCTTGCCTGGGCGAAAGCCATGCACTTTGGCCGTGCGACCCAAGCGCTTCAAGCGAGTTTCGATTTCGCCACGCAACAACGGCTGCGGGATGGATACGTTCAAACGGCGCTGTAGTCCGCCCAATGTTTCTACGCTCGACATACTAAAAATTTCCTTAATAATTTGAAAAATATAGTGCAACGGGGCAAGCCATAACGCCCCTTATCTTGACAGATATAAGAATAATACCTTAAACGAGCGCTCAGCACACCTACAAACCGGATATAGCATCACCCTGGGTTCACTAGCAATATGATTGTTGTTGAATTATTGACAAATAACGATATAAATTGAACGTCCGCCAGCATGACACAGGAAGAATAAGAAGAACTATTGCTTCATGTTGGCAATCCAAGTTCCGTGTGTAATAAACGGGGTAAAAACTTAACAGCAATGTTTATATGCTTGGCTACGGGAGTGTTCTGGCAAGCCGAAACCCGATGATATTGTTGCGGTCTGCCACACTCCCGAAACTCCGAAAAGAAGCACGCATGGCATCCGTAAGATTACCCCAGGAACCACCACGGAGCACATGCTTGGAACATTCGCTATTCCAACAATCATTCATCCATTGCCATACGTTACCGCTCATATCATAAAGACCATAACTGTTAGCTTGCCTCTTACTGACCGGATGTGTCGTACCGTTGCTATTGCGTCCATACCACGCGACAGTGTCAATGTTATTTCCCCCGCAGAATTCTGTTTTGCTACCGCCGTAACAGGCATATTCCCATTCATCTTCGCTGGGAAGACGGTAATGTTTGCCCGTTTTAGCATTGAGTCTTTGAATGTATTCCTGCACATCATTCCAACTCACTTGCTCAACCGGGCAATTATCGCCACAACTTTTGAATCTACTCGGATTGCTCCCCATGAGGTCACGCCATTCCGCCTGCGTCACCTCGAATTTTCCTATTTCATATTTTTTGCCGGGCATGAACACCATCACCGGCTCTTTGAATTTCGCCACTTCTTTGTTAATAACAATTGTTCTCGCAAGCCGAAAACCAATGAAGCGATCCCGGTTCGTAGCGACATCCAGATTTAAGCGAAAAGGTGCGCGCAAATATTGTGAAATATCGTACCAGGAGCCGCCGCGAAGTTTATGCCTTGCGCAAGTCCCGTTCCTACAATCACGCATCCATTGCCATACGCTACCATTCATATCGTATAGACCATAGCCGTTAGCCCGCTCTTGCCCTACGGGACGGGTAGTGAATTGACTACCACTTCGAAATTCGATGTCATACCAGGAAACCGAGCTTGGATCCCCCTCGACACAGTACTCGGTCTGACTACCGCCGTAACAGGCATACTCCCACTCAGCCTCTGTCGGCAGGCGATATTGCCGACCGGTCTTGCTACTAAGCCTTTGAATGAATTCCTGCGCATCATTCCAACTCACTTGCTCTACGGGACAATCATCCCCGCAATGGGCAAAGTAACTTGGATTATTACCCATGATCGCTCGCCATTCTGCCTGGGTAACATCGTATTTTCCAATTTCGTAGTTCTTGCCGGGAATGAGGATCATCACAGGAGCAATACCTGATTCATTCACAGCCTTTGCCCCATTGCCAGAATTTATCGTATCGGATGAAGGCGCTGATTCGGCAGCCTTAGTCGACTCGATCAATAAGGGAAAACTGAGGAATATAACAACGACCAACTGAAGCAGTTTTAATTGGCTCATATTCACTTGCCCAGTGTTGGTTGGAGAGACCATCGAGTGAATATTATCCGCCGGAGAACTAAAAGTCGAACCGATGTCTTACTTGCCACTTCAAAATACCAATCACCAGCCAACTCTTGCCAGTACCGATCAATGAGCCTCTACAAGCTTCATATATATCTCATGATATTTGGCAGCACTTCCCTGCCAACCGAAGTCCTTTTTCATTCCGTTCAACTGCACATTCGACCATGTCTTTTTGTCATGATAGACCGACAAGGCTCTTTGAATACAGATCAGCAGTTCGTGTGTCGTCATCTTATTAAATACGAAGCCGCTGGCGCTACCGTTAGCCAGCGACGACTTATTACAATCTACGACTGAGTCAACAAGCCCTCCTGTGGCATGTACTATTGGCGGCGTTCCATAATGCTGGCTATACATCTGATTCAGGCCGCAAGGTTCAAAACGTGATGGCATCAGAAACATATCCGCACCGGCTTCGATCAAGTGCGACAAGGCTTCGTCAAAACCCACAACGGTTGCTACTTGGCCTGGATACTTTCGCGCCAAGTCCAGTGCATTGTTTTGCATCGTCGCGTCGCCGCTTCCCAGCAAGATCAATTGCGCCGGAAATGCAATCAGCTGCGGCGCAATTTCCAGCACGATGTCCAACCCCTTCTGATAGGTAAAGCGGCTTACCAATCCGAATAGCGGGATATCCGGATCGACTTGCAAGCCCATCCGTTTCTGCAGTTCCAATTTATTGGCTAGCTTGCCCGCCAAATTTTTTACGTCATAGCTTTGCACGAGCACGGAATCCACCGCGGGATTCCATTCGTTATCATCAATTCCGTTCAGTATCCCAGTCAAACTTTTGTTTCTATTTTTCAACAGCCCCTGCAGACCGAACCCCAACGCATCGGTTTGTATCTCATCGGCATAGGTCGGGCTTACCGTCGTAACATGATTGGCATAATATAAGCCCGCCTTGAGGAACGACAGATTGCCGTAGTACTCGGCTCCGTGCGGATGAAAACTTTCCGCAGGCAACCCCAATTCCGCAACCGTTTGCGGCGGAAACACCCCCTGAAAAGCCAAGTTGTGTATCGTCATTACGCACGGTGCTCCGCCCGGTACGAAGTGCATGTAGGCTGGAGTCAACCCCGCTTGCCAGTCATTGCAATGCACCACCTCCGGCTTCCAGTCAACGGGAGACTCAGCCCCCCCCAAGATCGCGGCAACCTTTGAAAGCAGCCCGAAACGCAGCGCGTTGTCTGCCCAGTCAGCCCCCGTCGAATCCTGATAGATTCCCCCATCGCGCTGAAACAACTCGGGACAGTCGAGCACCCATAGTGGAACGCCATCGGATAACGTGCTGATGAATAATCTGGCGTCGGGAAAACCTTCTATACCTGAAAAAAAGGTTTCGATCTTGAAGGATCCCAGCGCTTTTAATACTTGTGAATATCCGGGAACCAGCACTCGTACATCATCGCCGAGACGACACAATGCGGCTGGCAAAGCCGCACTAACGTCGGCCAGCCCGCCGGTTTTAATTAACGGAGCAACTTCCGAAGTAACAAACAACACTCGCATCTTTACTTTTCCTTGCCTTTGTTCAGGCCACACCGTTTATCGATCCTTCTTGGCCTCTATGCGCTGCAAGTGCCATATATCACGGTTGTAATCAAGGATAGTACGGTCGCTGGAAAACTTGCCGCTGGCAGCCGTATTCAAAATACTCATGCGTGTCCAGTGCTCCTGATCACGATAAGCATTCGCCACCTCTCGCTGCGCCTGTACATAGCTACGAAAATCTGCTGCGGTCAACCACGGGTCATGCGGACTATAGATCGATTGGATAATCGAATCAAAGATACCCGGCTCGAACAAATTGAAGTGACCGCTTTCCAGCAAGTGCATCACCCGCTTCAGATCTTCTTCTTCGGAGATGATTCTCGCCGGGTCGTAGTGGCCTCTGATGTCTTCAACTTCTTCCGCAGTCAGCCCGAACAAAAAGAAATTCTCATGTCCTGCCTCGTCGCGAATTTCAATATTGGCACCGTCCAGCGTACCGATAGTCAGTGCGCCGTTCATCATAAATTTCATATTACCGGTCCCGGACGCTTCTTTACCGGCAGTGGATATCTGCTCCGACAGATCGGCTCCCGCACAAATGACTTCCATCGCGGAAACACGGTAATCCGGTATAAAAGCCAATCTCAACAAATTACCGACATCAGGATCATTGTTGACTACCGTCGCGACCGCATTGACCAGTTTGATTATGCGCTTTGCCATTTTGTAACCGGGAGCAGCCTTGCCCCCGATCAATACGCAACGTGGTGTCCAATCGGCCGTATCCCCTCGTTTGATACGATCATAGAGATGAATCACATGAAGCACATTTAGCAACTGCCGTTTGTATTCGTGAATACGCTTCACTTGCACATCAAACATTGCATCGGTATTGAACTCAACGCCACAATCGCGTTTCACCATCTCGGCCAAGCGTACTTTGTTGGCCTGCTTGATCTGACGCCATTTAGTTCGGAAGGAGGCATCATCAACGTAGTTGGACAGGCTTGTTAATTTGGACATATCGATAAGCCAGCTTTCGCTCGACCTGTGACCATCCAGATTGGGCATCCAACCCTTGCCTTCGGCACCCAAAGTATGGGTGATCAAATTCGCCAGCGCCGGATTCGCCCAAGCCATCCAGCGACGTGGCGTTACGCCATTCGTTTTGTTGTTGAATTTCTTTGGCCACAATTCATAAAAATCACGGAACAGATATTTCTTTAATAACTCCGAATGCAACTCAGCCACACCATTTACCGAAACACTGGCCACGATGGCCAGATAGGCCATACGAATGTGCTGCTCGTGCCCTTCTTCGACAATGGACATGCGCCGTTGACGCTCGACATCCCCCGGCCAATGTTGAGCCAGTGTTTGCAGAAAGTGCGCATTGATCTCGTAAATGATCTCCAGCAATCTCGGCAACAAACGCCCGAACATACTCACAGACCAGCGCTCCAAAGCCTCGGGCAATAGTGTATGGTTGGTGTAAGCCACAGTACTGCTGGTGATAGCCCAAGCCTCATCCCACGACATACCATGCTCGTCCATCAACAATCGCATCAGTTCAGGTACGGCGCAGGTAGGATGGGTATCGTTTAGCTGAAAGAAATTTTTCTCGGCAAATTCGCTAAAGTCATTGCCATGACCGCTCACCCACTGGCGTAAAATATCCTGCAAACTGGCAGATGCCAGAAAATACTGCTGACGCAAGCGCAATTCCTTACCATTCTCGCTGGCATCGTTCGGGTAAAGCACCATCGTAATATGCTCGGCGGCATTTTTCGAAGCAACTGCCTCGGCATAACTCCCCGCGTTGAACTCCCGCAGGTCGAACTCTTCCGTGGCAGCAGCTTTCCACAAACGCAAAGTATTAACCGTACCATTGTGATAGCCGGGAATCGGCACATCATAGGGTATCGCCATCACGTCATTGGTATATTTCCAATACGGACGCAATTTACCGCTTGCATCGTGATGCAACTCGGTTTGCCCGCCAAATTTGACTCGTGCAGTAAACTCGGGGCGCTCAATTTCCCATGGGTTGCCATTGCGCAGCCAATGATCTGGTTCTTCAAGTTGGTAACCGTTCTCTACTTTCTGGCGGAACATGCCATATTCATAGCGCAGTCCGTAGCCCATCACCGGCAATTGCAGTGTCGCACAGCTATCCAGAAAACAGGCCGCCAAACGCCCCAAGCCACCGTTACCCAAGCCCGCATCGTGCTCTTGTTCAACGACCTCTTCCAACACCAATCCCAGGTTTCTGAGCGCTTCTGTAGTCGATGCCTCAATATCCAGATTCAACATGGCATTGCCCAACGTCCGCCCCATTAGAAACTCTAACGAAAGATAGAACGCACGTTTGCAATTTTTAGCACGGTAAGTCGCCTGAGTGTTTTTCCAGCGCTCGACTAAACGATCTCGCATCGAATGCGATAACGAGTCATAAACATGGTGAGCGACAAGATGTTTACTATCCCAGCCCAAGGTATGACTGAAATAATGTCCGAAATCCTCAACGATGCTTTCCGCATTCATGCCTAACGGTGGCTGTTCCACATTGATCCATTTAGGATTTTTTACGAAAATTGGCTTGGTATGAATGATGACTCTCCAATAACTGTCTAAATATATATTCGGCAAGCTTGGATTATACCAATCCTCACATTTTGCCGCCCCGCCAACATATCCCCAAAGCAAACAGGGATTAATTCTAGGGAGCCTCTATAAATCCAATTTCCGTCGCCATGCGGCGTTGCTCACAAAAAATTACTTCTTACATATGCGCCATCGACACGTTACTGCGAAGCAGCCGTTTGCGGGAGATGTCGCCCGCGGTCATTCCCGCACCAGACGGCTCCGCCGCACCGTGTTATGACCGCATATACTTCTGCATAATTTTTTGTTCGCGCCTTTTGCCTAGCTTAGCAAATTGAATTTATAGGGGCCCCTTTACAAACCGCTCAACACTTTGATATGCGCCGCCACACTTCTTCCCAATGCATGTAGCGCATAACCACCTTCCAATACCGAAACGATACGCCGCTCGGCATATTGCTCAGCCAGCGCCTTTAACTCTTCCGTAACCCAGGCATAATCGGCCTCACGCAATGCAAGCCCACCCATATCATCCTCTCGATGCGCATCAAATCCGGCCGAAATAAAGATCAACTGCGGTTGAAAACGTTGCAATGCCGGCAGCCATTGCTGGGAGACTGCCGTACGAAAATCCTCGCCGGAAGCACCTGCTTTAAGCGGTACATTGACGATGTGCTCGTTACAACTATCATCACCACAATAGGGATAAAAAGGGTGTCGAAAAGTCGAACACAACATCACACGGGGATCATCATGAAAGATATTTTCAGTCCCGTCACCATGATGAACATCGAAATCGGCAATAGCCACACGTTGCAATCCATACTGATCCAGCGCATGCGCAGCCGCCACTGCAACATTGTTAAAGATACAAAAGCCCGAAGCTCTTTCCTTACCTGCATGATGTCCGGGCGGACGAACATTGCAGAAAGCATTTTCAGCCAGTTGCCCCATGACCCAATCCACAGCTTTTACTGCGGCTCCGGCCGCGTACAACGCCGCATCCAGAGTATACGAATTCATCGCCGTATCACCATCCAACTGTACTAGCCCGGATTGAGGTGAGCGTGTGAATATCGAATCTATGTAGCTCTCCGAATGAACACGCAACAATTGCTCCCTCGTCACTTTTTCTGCCTGAAGATGATTTAAAAAGCTCAGCAGACCGGAAGAGATTAGCTGATCCTCTATCGCATGAATACGAGCAGGGCATTCCGGATGATCATGCTCCATATCATGCTTAAGACAAATCGGATGTGTCAGATATATTGTTTGCATAGCTTACAGTTCTAATGCGCTTAAATGCAGAACAGTTTTTTCATTTTACTTTTCGAAGTTTGATTGTCACAACACCTTACGAACCGACTTGATACTGTCATCCTCGGCACTCGTCTCCACTTTAAATCCCAGCCTGTCCACGAGATGCAACATATCGGTATTATTTTTTAACACTTCTCCCTCGATCACTTTCAATCCTTTTGAACGGGCAGCATCCATCAATTCGGTCATCAGTTTTTGCCCCAGACCTTTGCCGTGCATATTGTCGGCGATGACCAAGGCAAATTCACAGCTTTCACCATCCGGATTGGTGGCAAAGCGCGCCACACCAAGCTCGACTTCTTTGCCATGCTCTTCAGTCACCGCAATGAGTGCCATTTCACGGCTGTAATCTATCTGTGTGAAGCGTACCAACATCGCCTGACTCAACTCCTGCACGCTGTTCATAAAGCGGAAATAGCGCGACTGCTCTGACAGGTTTCGCACAAAATCCTGCACCAGCTCGGAGTCTTCCGGACGAATCGGACGAACCGTGATATCCATACCATCCGCCAATTGCCAATGATTGACCAGATGTGTCGGATAGGGATAGATCGCCATATGCGAATAACGATCCACCTGGGATTGGCGAAACTCGACCACTACCCGCGCATCGGCAGCCAACACGCCATGCTCATCCACGATCAGCGGATTGATATCCATTTCCATCAGCATGGGTAATTCGCACACCATTTCCGATACCCGTAACAACACACTTTCCAGTGCCTCCATATCGACCGGCGGCATTTGACGGAACGCCCCCAGTAATTTTGAAATACGAGTGCCTTTAATTAGGTCTTTCACCAGGAATGTGTTCAACGGCGGTAGCGTAACCGAACGGTCTCCCATTATCTCCACCATCGTGCCGCCGGCACCGAACGTGATCACCGGGCCAAACACCGGATCATTGATCACCCCCAGCATCAATTCGCGGCCATTCTTTTTGACGATCATCGGCTGGATAGAGATACCCTCAATGTGAGCATTGGGACGATTGCGCTTAACATTCTCGGTAATCTCGTGATAGGCCGCACGCACTGCCTGAGCATTCTCCAGATTAAGCATCACACCACCGGCATCACTCTTGTGCGAAATATCCCGTGAATTTATTTTCATCGCCACCGGGAACCCCAATTGCTGCGCGATCAACAATGCTTCACTGGGTGAATGCGCAATCATGGTCTGTGCGACAGGAATATGGAAAGCAGACAACAATGCCTTTGATTCCATCTCGCTTAATACTTTGCGCTTGTCCAGCAGCGCCCCTTCGATCACCATGCGGGCACCTTCCACATCAGGCGCTTTATGATGCGACAACGGCTCTGGCATCTGCATCAACAGCTTCTGGTTCTGGTAGTACTCGGCAAGAAAGGAAAACACCTCGACTGCCGGTTCGGGGGTACGAAAGTTGGGGAGCTTTGCATGTGCGAATGCTTTACGCGATTCGGCCACTTGCACTTCCCCCATCCAACAAACCAGCGACGGTTTTTTGTGGTGATTGGCAACCTCTATCACTGCTTTTGCTGCTTCCAACGGTTTGGTCATCGCTTGCGGTGTCAGGATCGTCAGTACACCATCCACGTTCGGGTCTTCCAGACAGGCGGCGACTGCATGTTGATAACGATCCACTTGGGCATCCCCGATAATATCCACCGGATTGCCATGTGACCAATTGGGCGGCAACACCTGATTCAGCCGTTCCATCGTCGCGTCCGTCAAAGTAGCCATGACCAATCCCAGATCCGATGCGCGGTCTGTCGCCATCACGCCCGGCCCGCCACCGTTGGTAACGATCGCCAAACGATTGCCGGAAGGATGGAAGCCGCAAGACATCGCCCTTGCGGCTGAGAAAAGCTCCGTCACTGTCTTTACACGTATCACTCCCGCACGGCGTACTGCTGCATCGAAAGCATCATCCGATCCCACCAGCGAAGCGGTGTGTGACATGGCCGCTTTGGAGCCGGCTTCATGACGCCCCACTTTGACCAGGATCACCGGCTTCACTCTTGCGGCAGCACGTAACGAACTCATAAAGCGACGCGATTCGCGAATACCCTCGATGTACATCACGATATTTTGAGTCTGCGGATCGGATACCAGAAAATCCAGTATCTCGCCGAAGTCCACATCGGCCGATGACCCCATCGACACCACACTGGAGAAACCCACATCATTCATCTGCGCCCAATCCAGAATAGCCGTACACAAAGCGCCGGACTGGGATACCAGAGCCAGATTCCCCACGTTGGCGCCGCCATTATTAAATGTGGCATTGAGACCGATATTGGGCCGCATCACACCGAGGCAATTCGGGCCAACCAGACGGATACCGTAGTTTCTGGCATTTTCCAGCACCTGACGTTCCAACTCTTTCCCCTCGGGGCCGATTTCGCCAAAACCCGCAGTAATAATGACCGCAGCTTTAACCCCACTCTTGCCACATTCTTCGATAATGCCCGGTACCGTTTGCGGAGGAGTGGCAATCACCACCAGCTCGACTTTTTCCCCAACCGCTGAAATAGAGGCATACGCTTTGTGCCCCTGCACTTCGGCATTTTTAGAATTGATCGGATAGAGCGCCCCCTGAAAGCCGCTATCCAACATATTTTTGAACACGATCTGCCCGACTGAATCGACACGATCACTGGCACCGAAAACCGCCACGGATTTGGGTGCAAAAAGAGGAGTGAGGTAATGTTTAGACATGGCTATAAGTACCCAGTTTGTTGAATAATGTAGTTTAGTAGTTTACTGAAAAATTATTAAAATTTTTATCTGCCGACGCATAACAAAAAATCTTGTTTCCTACGCAGCAAAATCGCTCTCGTAATGCAGGGACTTTTCCACTGGCTTTTTTGTGAGTTGATTATCCCATGCCCAGACTTCCGGGTTTAATATCAATTTCATGCAAAATGCCAAAGCTGACGCCAAGTGCCCGGCAGCTTGCACAGAAATTCCGTCCCCCAGCTCAAAGCGCTCGCCGCGAATGCATAGAATATACACATCCATCGGCGCTTCCATATACAACTGCGTATACACCTTCAGCAAAGCCTCCGGTGCAAGCGCATGACTGTATAACATCGGCTCATCACTTGCTTGCGCGCGATAAAAAGAAAATGGTGCAGACGTATCCATTCCAGCATCAACGAACAACACCAATCGCCGATCTTTCATGTCCATCGCATGTTCAACCTGCAATTGAAAATCTTCCAGCAACTCGAATTGCTCTGAACATCCGCTAGCCTGTAACCAGTTATCCAGCTCACGCAATAGCAGCGGACCAAGCGCATCATCACCGCGTGACTCATTACCGACAGCAAAGATAAGAACGGGGGCGACCATTACATCACACCGCAAACCGAGCCATCACCAGAACGAGACAGACTGGACAATCGTTCACCGGCCTCATTCAATAACTCCACCTCCAGCGGCATCTTACCCAAGGCGTGGGTCGCACAGGACAAGCAGGGATCAAATGCGCGTATCGCCACTTCAATGTGGTTGAGTAGCCCTTCGGTGATCTCGTGTCCATGCAGATATTGCTGCGCGACACGACGAACGGCTTCGTTCATAGCCTGATTGTTGTGCGTCGTTGAAACAATGAGGTTACACATCGTCACCAGATCATTTTCATCGACTCGATAGTGATGGATAAGCGTGCCACGCGGTGCTTCGATCACGCCCACACCTTCGTTGCCCCGTACACCTGTCACCATCAAATCGCTCCCCATGATGTCATCATCATGCAGCAATTCCTTGATTTTTTCGGCAGCATGCAGCATTTCGATCATACGAGCCCAGTGGTAACCAAGCGGTGCATGCATCGGCATCACTCCGCTGTAAGCGATGAAGTCACGCCGCTCGACTTCTGCCAACGGCGTTGAAATAAAATCGCAATTCTGAATGCGCGACAACGGGCCGACGCGATACCAGCCTTTTTCTGTCCCCAGGGACTTGAGGTAAGGGAACTTCATATAGCTCCAATTTTTCACCTCTTCCGCGATCAATTGCGAGTAGTTCTGATAGTCAACACCATCAAACAGAATGTTGCCATTCTCATCCCGTCCACGCAACTGACCATGGTACAAATCCAGCCCGCCATCGACCCCCACCATAGACATGTAGTTGGCACGGAACGCGCCAAAGCTGTTATACAGCTCGGGATTCTTGTGGTGCATTTCTTTTACCAGATGCACTGCATCCCTGCTCCACGAAACCATCTGGTAAATGTCTTTAAGTAACTCGTCTCGTTCAGCGACACTCAGCGATTTATTCACTCCACCGGGAATCGATCCCGTGCCATGGATACGCTTACCAGCAGCATGACGAATCACTTCTTGCCCGAATTTGCGCAGCAAAATACCCCGTTTGGCCGTATCGGGATATTTTTCTGCCACTCCGACGATGTTACGTTTGGCAACATCACTATCAAAACCGAACAGCAAATCCGGGGAAGATAAATGGAAAAAATGCAACGCATGCGATTGCAGCATTTGTCCATAATGCATCAGACGGCGCATTTTTTCTGCCGTAGGAGTCAAATGTCGGGCACCCACAATATGATCCAATGCCTTGCTG
>Ga0364860_10574_pt1 | contig 20636 bp, 19 predicted proteins | sample ExccelAu500001D4_FD_206916 | JGI IMG/M metagenome (GOLD analysis project Ga0364860, IMG submission 206916) | Enriched cells from Trout Bog Lake Hypolimnion, Wisconsin, USA - BchlTB.Aug20.5000.01 .D4 | ecosystem: Environmental > Aquatic > Freshwater > Lake > Hypolimnion/Profundal zone | place: USA... | reverse complement strand
GCTCAATGTAACGCCCTTCGTTGAGGTCGAACACTTTGACCACATCGATGAGTTTGTTCACTTGCTTGGTAATCTGCTCAATTACTTCTTGCGAACCGCTGGTCACAATCGTCATGCGCGACAAGGTGGGGTCTTCTGTTGGGGCCACCGTAAGGGATTCGATGTTATAGCCGCGCGCTGAAAATAAACCCGCCACGCGCGACAGAGCGCCGGATTCGTTTTCTAGTAAGAGGGATAAAATATGTCGCATAGATGTATTATTTTCCATGATCATAGGTCTTCCGAACCCAACAACATTTCACTCAGCCCTTTACCGGCCTTCACCATCGGGAATACATTTTCTGTTTGGTCGGTAATGAAGTCCATAAACACCACGCGATCTTTCAGCGCAAAGGCTTCACGCAAAATAGGCTCTACATCTGCCGGGTTTTCAATTTTAAAACCCACATGGCCATAACTCTCAGCCAACTTCACAAAGTCGGGCAAAGCGTCCATGTAGGATTCTGAGTAACGGTTGCCGTGCAAAATTTGTTGCCACTGCCGCACCATACCCAAATAACGATTATTTAAATTCACAATCTTCACCGGTAAATGATATTGCTTACAGGTAGAAAGTTCTTGAATGCACATTTGAATACTGGCCTCACCGGTTACGCAGGCCACAGTGGCCTCCGGAAACGCCATTTGTGCGCCCATAGCCGCCGGCAAACCAAACCCCATGGTACCCAAGCCGCCAGAATTCAACCAACGGCGGGGCTTATCGAATTTATAGTATTGCGCGGCCCACATTTGGTGTTGGCCCACATCGGATGTGATGATGGCATCGCCGTGCGTTACTTCGTAGAGTTTTTCCACCACATATTGGGGCTTGATGATAGGGCTGTTGCGATCGTATTTCAGACAATCCCGTGCGCGCCAGGCGTCAATTTGTTTCCACCAGTCTTTCAACGCCACGGCATCCGGCTTAACCTCAGAGGCGTCCAAATGTTTTTGCATTTCGTCCAACACATCCACGATGTTGCCCACAATGGGCACATCCACGCGCACGCGTTTAGAGATTGAAGAGGGGTCGATATCTACGTGAACGATGCGGCGTTCTTGAGAAGAAAAGTGTTCCGGATTACCGATCACGCGGTCATCAAAGCGTGCGCCAATAGCCAACAGCACATCGCAATTTTGCATGGCCAGATTGGCTTCATAGGTACCGTGCATGCCCAACATACCCACAAACTGAGGGTCGGTGGCAGGATAGGCACCCAAACCCATGAGGGTGTTGGTGCAAGGGTAGCCCAAGCGTTTCACCAAGCGCGTCAACTGCTCGGAACCATTGCCCAAAATAACACCGCCGCCCGCGTAAATCATCGGACGCTTGGCTTCTAACAACATCTGCACGGCTTTTTTAATCTGGCCAGAATGCCCTTTGGTGACGGGGTTGTAGGAGCGCATGGTGACGGATTTGGGATAGCTAAATTCCGCCATGTGCTGCGAGACATCTTTGGGGATATCCACCAACACAGGGCCCGGGCGGCCGGACATGGCCACATAAAAGGCTTTTTTGATGGTGACCGCCAAATCATCCACATTCTTCACCAGGAAGTTATGCTTTACACAAGGGCGCGTAATGCCCACGGTGTCTACTTCCTGGAAGGCATCCAGACCAATGGCCGGTGTGGGCACTTGGCCGGAGATGATGACCATGGGAATGGAGTCCATGTACGCTGTGGCAATACCCGTCACAGCATTGGTCACACCGGGACCGCTGGTGACCAAGGCCACGCCGCAGCGTCCGCTGGCGCGGGCATAAGCATCCGCCGCGTGTAAGGCGGCTTGCTCATGACGCACCAAGATGTGGCGCACCTTATCCTGACTGAACAGGGCGTCATAAATATAGAGAACAGCCCCACCGGGATAGCCGAAAACAAATTCGACTCCCTCTTCTTGGAGGCATTGAATGGTTATTTCTGCACCGGATAATCGCATGAGTTGGCCGTCAAGAGTTTCGTTTTTGCACGTTGCCCAAAGGCGAACGCACAATAACCTACTGAAAACCTTGTAGGTTAGCGGTTTGAAGTCATTCGGTCAAGAGACATAGCCCCAGGGGTCAGACCCCTGGGGGGGTCTGACCCCAACCTGTTACAATTTAAGCAACGCATGAGAGGGGTTTTACACTGGCAACTCATCACGAACTGTCGAGATTTTTGGCTGAAACTGAACGCCGAGCATTCAAACACGCTGTATATGCCGTACGCGATGAAGCCGCGGCTTTGGATATCGTTCAAGACGCCATGCTAAAACTTGCAGAAAAGTACCATGATCGGCCTCCAGAAGAGCTCCCTCCTCTGTTTCAACGCATCCTGCAAAACACCATTCGTGATCACTTTCGGCGCAATAAGATCCGCTCCTGGTGGACCCCCCTCATGAGCAGCCTGAAAAAACAGGATGATGAGGACGATTACGACCTTCTAGAAAGCCTGGAAGCCCAGCAATTGGGGCAAATTGCCAATATTCCCGAAAAACAGCTGGATCAGAAGCAAGTGGTGGCCGAGATTGAGCGGGCTTTGGAAAAGATTCCCGCACGTCAACGAGAAGCCTTCTTGCTGCGTTATTGGGAGGAAATGGACGTGGCTGAAACGGCATCTGTCATGGGATGTTCGCAAGGCAGCGTTAAAACACATTGCTCGCGAGCAGTTCATGCGCTCTCCATTATCCTCAGAAGCAAAGGCGTAACACTATGAATGAATTCGACATTGCGCAACGACTCGCCCGTCATCTGGACCACGGTGTGGCCCATTTGGACAGCAACGTGGTGGGCCGGCTGCACGAAGCCCGCTTTCAAGCCCTGTCTCGCGTTCCGGTGAAACAATTACGCTTAGTCACCGCTGGTCACTTATCGAGCACCAGTAATTGGAATGCCCGCCAACACACCCTGCGCTTAGGTGCTGCCCTGTTGATGGTCGCCGTCATTCTGATGGGTTATAACTACTGGCAACAACAAATGGAAGACGAGACGGGCCAAATAGACGCACGACTGCTTTCCAGTGAATTACCGCCCCAGGCGTTTACCCAACAGAACTTTGGCGAATGGTTACAAGAAACACGCTAATCACCTTTTGTTTGTTGCTGTTCGCAAGCCTCAATTGGGCTCATGAACCCAATTTGCACTGGGACAACCTCAGCGCCGAACAAAAAACCATCCTAGAGCCTGCCAAACCCGATTGGGAAAAGCTCACCCAAATGCAGCGCACGCGCCTTATCAATGCTGCCCGCCATTACCCCTCCTTAACCCCCGAAGAACAAGCACGTTTTCGGGCGCGTATTCCCGAGTGGACCCGCTTGCCCAAAGAACAACGGGAAGAAGCGCGCAAAAACTATAAAACTTACCGCGCCCTACCTCCCGAAAAAAAAGAAGCCGTTAAGTCGCACTGGCAAGCCGTACAACCGCCACCCGCTCCCGCACAGTGACCCCCTTACACGCAACCTTACCCGTTCGACTGCTGTGCGTGGTTTATGAAATGTTTGTCGTAGCAGGCATTCTTATGGCCGCCAGCTTGCCGTTTGTAATGCTGACCCGTTACAGCGCGCACCCCGAACTGCGCCCGGCATATCAACTGTATTTGCTGCTGGTGATGGGTTACTACTTTTGTTATTTTTGGACTCGCGCCGGGCAGACCGTGGCCATGCGCCCTTGGCGCGTGCAATTGGTTAATGCCGAGGGGGTTCCACCGGATTGGAAACGTGCAGTATTGCGCTATTTATTGGCATGGCCCAGTTGGTTAACAGGAATTGGTGTGTTGTGGATGCTGTGGGATGAAGATGGGCAATTTTTACACGACCGCATACTGGGACTAAGATTGATTCGCAGACCCGCCCTTCAAGCGTGACGTTCGGTCCACCAACCCAAGACAAAAGCCAGGGCTAAGAAGGTTAAATTGGGGGCCAAGGTGCTTAGTACCGGACTCCAATCGTTGAGTTGCCCCAAATAGGAAAAGAAACGGCTCGACAAATAAAAGCTGAGCCCCATGCCAATACCGATCATGATGCGTGCGCCCACACCCCCCGCGCGCGGCCGTTGCAGGGCGAACGGCAGCGCCAACAGCATCATCACCAAAATAGAAAAGGGGTAGATCAATTTACCCCATTCAGCAATTTCAAAACGCGACGTTTGTTGTCGGTTATCGCGCAAATGGCGTATATAAGAAAACAAATTGAGTATCGACATCTGTTCCGGCTCTACCAATAAGGTGGACATCACAGAAGGAGTTAACACCGAATCCCAGGTGTCTTCTTTTAGATGCATGACTTGTACGCCCGTCTTGCTAAACACCGTGCGCTCTACATCCGTTAATTGCCAACGATGGTCCTGAATAAACACTGCCCGCTTGGCTGTGCTAATCCGGCTTAAACGCTTTTCATTGTCAAAGTCATAAATACGCACATCTTGCAATGAATGATCGGGCATCATTTCGCGCACATTAATAAAACTGCTTTGGTCTTTTGCCCAAATACCCGAACGAAACTGCGTGGCCACAAAACTATTCATGGCCTTTAATCGCCACTGCTGTGCCGCCTCTTCTGAAATAGGCATTACTAATTCGCCCAACAAAAAAGCCGCCAACACAAAAATTAAACCGATGCGCACCAATGCCCCACCCAATTGATTGCGCGACATGCCCGAGCTGCGCATCACGGTAATTTCAGAATGGGCGGCTAACGTACTAACACCGTATAGCGTGCCAATCAAGGTGGCGATGGGAAACAACTCATAGGCATGGGTGGGCACCGCCAGCAGCACAAACACAAACATCTGCCACAGCTGGTAACTGCCCTTACCCAAATCGTTTAATTCGTGAATAAGATCGAAGAATGAAAACAAAAACAACAGCGCTGTAAAAACCAGCGCTGTGCTAAAAAAAATCTCCCGAGCCAAATACCGATTAAGAAGTTTCACCCGGGAATTATCCGCCTTATAAGGTTTCTTTCAATTGTTGCAAAATGGCCGGGTTTTCCAAGGTGGAAATGTCTTGGGTTACTTCCTCACCCTTAGCAATAACCCGTAACAGGCGGCGCATGATTTTACCAGAACGGGTTTTGGGAAGATTGTCGCCAAAACGAATTTCCTTGGGCTTGGCGATGGGCCCAATTTCTTTACCCACCCAATTGCGCAACTCTAAGGCAATTTTCTTGGCTTCGTCTCCCGTGGGGCGAGCGCGCTTTAGCACCACATACGCCACAATGGCTTCTCCGGTTAAATCATCGGGACGACCCACCACGGCCGCTTCCGCCACGATGGGATTGGACACCAGCGCCGATTCAATTTCCATGGTGCCCATGCGGTGACCCGATACATTCAACACATCATCAATACGTCCGGTAATGGTGAAGTAACCGGTATCCACATTGCGAATGGCCCCATCGCCCGCCAAATAATATCCCTTCAACTCTTCAGGATAATAACTTTTACGGAAACGGTCGGGGTCACCCCAAATGGTGCGAATCATGGCGGGCCAAGGGCGCTTCACCACCAAGATGCCTCCTTGACCATTGGGCACATCGTGTCCTGCCTCATCCACAATGGCCGCTTGAATGCCCGGCAACGGCAAGGTACAAGAGCCCGGCACCAAGGGTGTGGCGCCCGGCAATGGGGTAATCATGTGGCCGCCGGTTTCGGTTTGCCAGAAAGTATCGGCAATGGGGCAGCGCTCACCGCCAATATTTTTGTAATACCACATCCAGGCTTCGGGATTAATGGGCTCGCCCACGGAACCCAGTAGGCGCAAGCTGGTCAGGTCATAATGACGGGGATGCGCTTGTGGATCCGCGTCCGCCGCTTTAATAAGAGAGCGAATCGCCGTGGGAGCAGTGTAAAAAATAGAAACCTTATGACGCGCAATCATGTCCCAAAAGCGGCCCGCATTGGGGTAAGTGGGGATACCCTCAAACACAATCTCCGTACCCCCCACGGCCAGAGGGCCGTAGGCAATATAGGTATGGCCGGTTACCCAGCCGATATCCGCGGTACACCAAAAAATATCATTGGGCTTTAAATCGAACACCCACTTCATAGTCAGTATGGCCCACAGCAAATAACCGCCCGTGGAATGCTGCACGCCTTTGGGTTTTCCGGTAGAGCCTGAAGTGTAGAGCACGAAGAGAGGGTGCTCGGCGCTCACCCATTCGGGTTCGCAGGTATCCGCTTGCCCGGCTTCCAATTCATGCAGCCAATGATCGCGACCATTCACAAAGGGAATGTTGCCGCCGGTGCGCTTATAAATCACTACATTTTTCAGCGCCTCACAACCACCCAAACCCAAGGCTTCATCCACAATGGTTTTAAGCGGCAGGCTTTTGCCACCGCGCAACTGTTCGTCTGCGGTAATGAGTGCAGTGGCGCCCACGTCTACAATGCGCTCCTGCAAAGACTTGGCAGAGAAGCCGCCAAATACAACAGAATGCGTGGCGCCAATGCGCGCGCAGGCTTGCATGGCCACCACACCTTCAATAGACATGGACATGTAAATCACCACGCGGTCGCCCTTCTTTACGCCTAATGATTTCAACCCGTTGGCGAAGCGGCAAACACGGTGATACAACTCTTGATAGGTGATACGGGTAATCTCGCCGCCATCGGCTTCAAAAATAATGGCGGTTTTATGGGCGTTACCGTTTTGCAGATTACGCTCCAAGCAATTGTAGGAGACGTTGGTGAGACCATCCTCAAACCATTTAAAGAATGGGGCGTTCGATTCATCCAACACACGGGTGAAGGGTTTATGCCAATGCAGGTTTTCTCGTGCCAGCCGACCCCAAAATGCATCGGGGTTTTTGTCCGCTTCAGCGCACAGCGCATGGTAAGCGTCCATTCCAGAAACGTTGGCCTGAGCTATAAAATCAGCGGCAGGGGGAAAAACGCGGCTTTCGTGTAACAGAGCTTCGGTGGACATGAAACCTCTCCCATGGGTTAGGCCCCTTTGTATTGGGGCTATTTATTATGGATTGCCCCGCCCCGAACGCTGGCGTGGAGTGCCATTATAGCCACGGTTGGCCGGTTTTGAACCCCCCTTGATTTGAGACTTATTCCAGCCTGATGCATTCCACAGCCGCGAGGTCTATGATTGAGGTCTTTAACTCATCCTATTCTTCGGAGTTGTTGCCGTGACCATCATTCGTGAAGCCGACCTCATCACCAGCATTGCCGACAGTTTGCAGCATATTTCTTACTACCATCCGGTGGATTACATCAAAGCCTTAGGGGTGGCCTATGAGCTGGAAAAATCCCCCGCCGCACGGGACGCCATTGCTCAAATTCTAACCAATTCCAGAATGTGCGCCGAGGGCCACCGTCCGCTTTGCCAGGACACGGGCATTGTGAATGTGTTTTTAAAAGTGGGCATGAATGTGCATTTCGAAACCACCCGTTCACTGGATGATGTGGTGAACGAGGGCGTGCGCCAAGCCTATTTAAATCCGGACAACCCATTGCGCGCTTCGATCTTGGCCGACCCCGCAGGGCGGCGCACCAACACCCGTGACAACACACCGGCTGTGATTCATGTGTCGCTGGTTCCAGGCAACACAGTGGAAGTATCCGTGGCCTCTAAGGGCGGCGGCTCAGAAAACAAATCCAAGTTTGTCATGTTAAACCCATCGGATTCCATTGTGGATTGGGTGCTTAAAACCGTTCCTACCATGGGGGCGGGTTGGTGCCCACCGGGCATGTTGGGTATTGGCATTGGCGGCACCGCTGAAAAAGCCATGCTCATGGCCAAAGAATCATTAATGGACGATATTGATATGGCCTCTTTGCTGGCCCGAGGTCCTAAAAATCGCATTGAAGAATTGCGCATTGAACTGTATGAAAAAGTGAATGCCTTGGGCATCGGTGCTCAGGGATTGGGTGGCCTCTCCACAGTATTGGATGTGAAAATTCTGGACTACCCCACTCACGCAGCCTCTCTGCCCGTGGCCATGATCCCCAATTGCGCCGCCACCCGTCACGCCCACTTTACCTTGGATGGCAGCGGCCCCGCCCATTTGCCCATTCCCACTCTGTCCGACTGGCCGCAGGTGTCTTGGACAGCCTCGCCCAGCGCACGTCGCGTGGACTTAGCCACGGTAACGGCGGCGGATGTACAAAGCTGGAAACCCGGTGAAACCATTTTACTGAACGGCAAACTGTTGACCGGGCGCGATGCTGCGCACAAACGCATTGCCGACTTGTTTGCAAAAGGCGAACCTCTGCCTGCGGGGTTGGACTTTAAAAACCGGTTTATCTACTACGTAGGCCCCGTGGACCCGGTGCGCGACGAGGTGGTGGGTCCCGCCGGCCCCACCACGGCCACGCGCATGGATAAATTTACCGACATGATGTTAGAGAAAACCGGCTTGCTGGGCATGGTGGGCAAAGCGGAGCGCGGACCCGTGGCCATTGAATCCATTCGTCGCCACAAGTCGGTATATCTGATTGCCGTGGGGGGCGCTGCGTACCTGGTCTCGAAAGCCATTCGCGCCTCACGCGTGGTGGCCTTTGCAGAATTGGGTATGGAAGCGGTATATGAATTTGACGTACAAGACATGCCGGTGACGGTGGCGGTAGATTCTCAAGGCCAATCGGTGCATGAAACCGGCCCCGCTGAATGGCGCATGAAGATTGGCAATATTCCGGTGATTACGTCTTAACCGTCAACGCAGTGAGTTCACGTACCAAACCGCGCACTTGACCCGCGCGGTCCAAAGGCCCGGGCCCGCTAATGGTCACACGCAACCGATCAGGGCCTGCCAATCGGTAATGGGGTTTGGCGTGCATCAATAAAATAAGCTCTTGCGGTTCGATGGGAGTGTCACGGCCAAACTGAATCACAATGGTCTCGCCATTGGCATCCACCTTGCGAATACCCAAGGGTTGTCCCGCAATACGCAACTGATGGCAGGCCAACAACACCTGAGCCGAGTCGGGCAGCAAGCCGAAGCGGTCAATTAGCTCCTCGCGCAAGTCGTCCAATGTCTCTTCAGATTCGCAATTGGCCAAACGCTTATACAGCACCAAGCGCTCATGCACGTCGCCGCAATAATCCACAGGAAGAAGCGCTGGAGCATGCAGATTAATTTCTGTGGCAATTTCCAGTGGCGCTTCCAAGTCCCAGGTTTTTCCCTTCTTCAAGGCCCGCACCGCGTGGTTTAATAAATCCGTATATAAACTAAAACCCACTTCTTGAATGTCACCGCTTTGCGATTCGCCCAACACCTCTCCCGCACCGCGAATTTCTAAATCCTGCATGGCCAAATAAAACCCTGAGCCCAAATCTTCCATCATCTGAATGGCTTCCAGGCGTTTTTTAGCCGCCGCGCTCAGCGCATCCGATGAGGGAGTAAGCAAGTAGGCATATGCTTGGTGATGGGAGCGCCCCACCCGTCCGCGCAATTGATGCAACTGTGCCAAACCAAATCGGTCGGCGCGATTAATCAGAATGGTGTTGGCCGTGGGTACATCGATACCGGTTTCAATAATCGTGGAACACAACAGCACGTTGGCCTGTTGGTGATAAAAATCGCGCATCACGCGCTCCAGTTCGCGCTCACGCAACTGCCCATGCGCCACAGCAATGCGCGCCTCGGGCAATAATTCTGTGAGGTGCTCGCGCATGTTCTCGATAGTGTCCACTTCATTGTGCAGAAAATACAATTGCCCACCGCGTTTTAATTCGCGCAGCGCAGCCTCTCGAATAATGCCGTCCGACATGGGGTAAACAAAAGTTTTAATGGATAAGCGTTTTTGTGGCGCGGTGGCGATCACCGAAAAATCCCTTAAGCCTTCTAGGGATAAAGCCAGCGTGCGTGGAATGGGGGTGGCGGTCAAGGTTAACACGTCCACCTCGGCGCGCAGGGCCTTTAAACGCTCTTTTTGGCGCACGCCAAAGCGATGCTCTTCATCAATAATCACCAAACCCAGGTTGGCAAACTGCACCGCATCCGAAATGAGTTTATGGGTGCCAATCACGATATCCACCTGACCGGCTGTAATGCCTTTTAATGTACCGGCCATTTCTTTAGCGGAACGAAAACGCGACAATTCAGCCAAGCGCACTGGCCATTGCGCAAAACGATCTGAGAAGTTTTGAAAATGCTGTTCCGCCAGTAAGGTGGTGGGCACCAATATGGCCACCTGTTTGCCGGCATTCACCGCCAAGAAAGCCGCTCGCATGGCCACTTCGGTTTTGCCAAAACCCACATCCCCGCAAATCAGGCGGTCCATGGGCTTGCCCGAACGCATATCCGCCATAACGGCTTCAATGGCAGCGGCTTGGTCCGGTGTTTCTTCAAAATCAAAACCCATGGCAAAAGTGGCGTAGTCGTTTTCACGATACGGGAAGGCGTAGCCCTCTCGTGCTGCACGACGTGCGTAAAGATCTAATAATTCCGCAGCCGAGTCGCGCGCCTGCACCGCCGCGCGACGTTTGGCTTTTTCCCACTGACCGCTGCCCAATTTATGCAAGGGCGCCGCTTCCGCCGGCCCTCCGCTGTAGCGGCCAATCAGATGCAATTGCGACACCGGCACGTACAAGGTATCGTCACCCGCATATTGCAGATGTAAAAATTCTGTGGCGCCTTCGCCGAAGTCTAAATTCACCAACCCCAAAAAGCGCCCAATACCGTGATCCACATGCACCACGGGGTCACCCACACGCACTTCCGCCAAATCTTTCAGCAAGGTGTCGGTGTTGCTGCGGCTGTTTTTATCGCGCCTGCGCGCTTGGCGTACTTGGGTTTTGTAGAGCTCTGTTTCTGTGACGACCGCCATATGCTCTAAAGGCAGCATAAAGCCGTTGGTTAGTGGCGCCGCCACAATGTAAACGCTGGCGGCATAGGGGTATCTAATGGGGTCAGACCCCCCCAGGGGTCTGACCCCTACCTTTACCCCTACCTCTAGAAATTCGGCAAACGAGTTTAGTGCGATGATGGGTAAGCCATTTTCTTGCAACATCTGGCCGATGGTTTCTCGTCGCCCCAAGCTCTCCGCCACCAACAGCACATGACCCTCAAAATTTTGACTAAACTCCAGCAGCTTTTCTAGGGGTTTGTCCGCCCGGCGAGCAATTTCAACAGCGGGCAAAGGCTCGCTGACCGGGTACAACGCCTGCAAGGCTGCGGGGGCGGCCGGTTCGCGACCGGCTTGCAGGTCCACACGCGGGTGCTGTGACAGGCCGGCAAAAAACTGCTCTTCATTCAAAAACAATTCAGCGGGGTCGAGCACCGGATTGGCGCGATCCCCTTTTAATAAGCGCCAACGCGTATGAGTGGATTCCCAAAAAGACTGCACTGCCGCAATGGCATCTTGGTGCAAGCACACCGTGGCATTTTTGGGAATGTAATCGAATAAGGTGGCTGTTTCTTCAAAGAAAAGCGGCAGGTAATACTCTATACCGCCGGGAGCCAAGCCGTTGCTGACATCGCGGTACAAACTACAGCGCGAAGCGTCGCCCTCAAAGCGCTCACGAAAGTTTTCTCGAAAACTTGTTCGTCCTGCGTCATCCAATGGAAACTCCCGGGCCGGGAGCATTCTAATTTCTGGGACTGGGTAGAGCGTGCGCTGTGTATCGGCATCGAAGGTGCGCAGGGTTTCCACTTCGGTATCCATGAGGTCGATGCGATACGGCACCAGGCTGCCCATGGGAAAAAGGTCCACCAAGCCGCCCCGCACACAATACTCGCCGGGTTTGACCACTTGCGTGACATGGGCGTAACCGCCCGTGGTCATCTGGGCACGAAACGCATCCAGATTGAGGGTCTGACCCCGTTTGATAGAAAAGGTGCGAGCGGCTAAATAGGCCACCGGTGGCAAGCGGTACAGCGCTGTGGGTACCGCCACCAAAGCCACATCGCAGGCCCCCATAGAAAACTGCCAGAGCGTTGCCAGACGCTCGCTGATTAAATCCTGGTGTGGGGAAAAGTGATCGTAGGGTAAGGTTTCCCAATCGGGAAACAAATGCACAGACAAATCAGGGGCCAGCCAACGAATTTCTTCCAGCAGACGCTGGGCATGCCAAGCGGTTTCGGTAAAAATAACCAAGGGTTTTTGCAAAGAGGCCAGACGCGCCAGCAACAGGGCATCTGCGGATCCTTCAGGGAGCTTAACGCTCCACTTCTGTCCGGCAAGAAGCGGAGTTGCGGTCACACCTGACGCGTGCTGAAGCTTTCACCACAACCGCAGGCATCGGTGACATTGGGATTATTGAATTTGAATGCAGCGTTTAGCCCATCGCGACGGTAATCCACTTCCGTGCCATCCAAATGTTTGAGGTGCTCACGTTCCACCAGCAAACATACGCCCTCAAACTCAAAACGTTCTTCTGTGGGATGTGCCTCATCGGCATAATCCAACACATAAGCCAAGCCGGTGCAGCCCGATTCTTTCACAGCCAGGCGCAAGCCCAGCCCCTTGCCGCGTTTGGCAATGGATTCACGCACATGTTGTGCGGCAGCGTGGGTTAAGGTAACGGCCATGTTTGCTACTCCTGTTTGTTGTTTTGATCCGCTAACTGGGCAGATAGTTCATTTACCCTCTTTTCCAAGGCTTCACTGTGGCGCATGAGTTGATTCACAGCCACTACCAAGGGGTCTTTATCGTCATCCGTGGGACCGTATGCTGTAAAACGGCTATCGGACTTAGCCGGTTGACGGTGTTCGTCTTCCACTACACGCCCCGGGATGCCGATGACGGTGGCCCCTGCGGGTACATCACGCACCACCACGGAATTAGAGCCCACCTTAGCACCCTCTCCCACATAAATAGGGCCAATAATTTTAGCACCCGCCCCCACAATGACTTTAGGGCCTAAAGTGGGGTGGCGCTTGCCTTTGTTCCACGAGGTACCGCCCAACGTTACGCCTTGATAAAGCGTGCAATCATCGCCAATCTCGGCCGTTTCGCCAATCACCACGCCCATGCCATGATCAATGAACACCCGACGCCCCAAAGTAGCGCCGGGATGAATTTCGATACCCGTCAACCAACGGGCCAGTTGCGAAATATATCGCCCCAACCATTTAAGATCATGGCTCCACAGCCAATGGGCCAGCCAATGCATGAGCACCGCATGAAAGCCCGGATAGAGCGAGATGACTTCCCAGCGACTGCGTACAGCCGGGTCGCGATCGAAGACAATATCAATCTGTTCGCGTATTCGTTGAAACATTCTTAAATGCTCCTTCACAATCTTTTAGTATCAAACGCTGCAGTCCATATGTCAAAGCGGACGTGATGAACCCTCATCCGCGGGGTGCAGGGCTTTTAATATACCGCGCAAAATACTCACCTCATCACGCTCCAAGCGTGAGCGAGAAAACAATCGCCGCAGGCGAATCATTAAGCGCCTGGGATTCTCGGGATCGAGATACTTAATCACCCGCAACACGCGCTCCAGATGCTGATAAAAATGTTCCAACTCTTCGTGAGTGGCGGGCGGAAATTCTCGCGCCACCTCCCCCTTGTCTTGCAAAAACGCTTGGCGCAATTCGTAGGCCACTACCTGCACCGAAGCCGCCAAGTTCAGCGAACTAAAATCGGGTTCTGCTGGAATATTGGCCAGCAGCTGACAGGCATCCAATTCCGCATTAGAAAGCCCAGCCATTTCGGTACCAAATACCAAAGCCACGTCACCCTGGCTCAACTCATGCACGGCTTCTAGGGCCATGTCGCGCACCGATACCATACGATGCGACAGGTCGCGACGGCGTGCCGTCACCCCCACCGCCAGAACAGTCCCCTCAAGGGCCTCTGCCAATGACGCGCATACCACGGCACTGGCCAATACATCATCGGCGCCGGAGGCCATAGCCGTGGCTTGATGATCGGGAAACAAGCGGGGCGTCACCAACACCAAACGCGACAGCCCCATGGTTTTGATGGCACGCGCCGCAGCCCCAATGTTGCCCGGGTGGGTGGTGGTGCACAACACAATGCGAATACGATTTAACACAGCCGTGACCGCGCCCTTTAAGCGCGCGAAACCAGGGACAGCAGCTGTGCAAAAATTTTCGGATTGCCCGCCACTACAGAACCCGTTTCAAGAAATTGATTATTGCCCTCAAGATCAGACACCAACCCACCCGCCTCTTGAATCAGCAAAGTGCCTGCGGCCATGTCCCAAGGCTTTAATCCCAATTCCCAGAAACCGTCGTAGCGACCAGCGGCCACGTAAGCCAAATCCAATGCCGCAGAACCAGGGCGGCGAATGCCAGCACTTTTGCGCATCACTTCGGCCAGCATGCGCATATAGCGTTCTTGATGCGCCATGCTGCTGTAGGGAAAACCCGAACCAATTAACGCGTCTTCCATTTTGAGTAATGAACTTACACGCAGACGGCGATCGTTAAGGTACGCGCCGCTGCCGCGCGTGGCGGTAAACAAATCATTGCGAATGGGGTCGTAGATCACCCCTTGGGTAATGACACCCTTATGCGCCAAACCAATGGACGTGCAATACATGGGAAACCCATGCAAAAAATTGGTAGTGCCGTCTAGAGGATCAATAATCCATTGGAATTCCGATTCCCCAATGGCGCCACCCTCTTCCCCCAAGAATGAATGATCAGGATAGGCTTCGCGCAATACGCTAATGATGGCTTCTTCTGCGGAACGGTCCACTTCCGAAACAAAATCTGCCGGGCCTTTTTTGGTGACCGTAAGGCGCCCCAAATCTTGCGTGGCCCGATTAATAATGGCCCCTGCGCGTCGTGCAGCCTTAATGGCGATGTTCATATGGGGATGCATGCCGTCTATCCTTATTTAAGAGTGGGCATGGCAAATTGCGCGCCCGCTTCAATGCTGGCGGGCCAACGCTGGGTGATGGCTTTTTGGCGGGTATAAAAACGCACCCCCTCAGGGCCATGGGCGTGGTGATCGCCAAACAAACTGCGCTTCCAACCCCCAAAACTGTGGAAAGCCATGGGTACCGGAATGGGCACATTCACGCCCACCATACCCACCTGTACGCGCGTGGCATATTCCCGTGCAGTGCCGCCATCACGGGTAAAAATGGCCGTGCCATTGCCGTACTCATGACTGTTCACCAATTGCAGGGCGCTGGCAAAATCAGGCACCCGCACCACGCATAACACGGGACCAAATATTTCCTCGCGATAGATGCTCATATTGGGGGTGACGTTATCGAACAACGTGCCGCCCAAGAAGAAGCCTTGCTCATGTCCGGGCACAGTAAAGCCGCGTCCATCCGCGCGCAGCGTGGCGCCCTCGGTAACTCCGGCGTTAATGTAGCCAATCACTTTTTCTTTATGAACCGCAGTCACTACGGGACCCATTTCGGCAGAAAGGTCCATCCCCTGCGTCACTTTTAAAGCCTTTACGCGCGGCACCAACGCAGCCACCAAAGGATCAGCTGCTTCGCCCACTGCCACCGCCACAGAAATGGCCATACAGCGTTCGCCCGCTGAACCATAGGCCGCGCCCATGAGGGCGTCCACGGTTTGCTCTAAATCGGCATCGGGCATGACCACCATGTGGTTTTTGGCACCGCCTAAAGCCTGTACGCGCTTACCTTTGGCGCAACCGGTGCTGTAAATATATTCAGCAATGGGTGTGGAACCCACAAAACTTATGGCGTCTACTTGAGGGTGATGCAAAAGGGCATCCACCGCCTCTTTGTCGCCATTGATGACGCTAAATACCCCATCAGGCAAACCGGCTTGTTTCAGTAACTCCGCCATAAACAAACTGGCCGATGGGTCGCGCTCGGAGGGTTTAAGGATAAAGGTATTGCCGCAAGCAATGGCCATGGGCAACATCCACAAAGGCACCATTACGGGAAAATTAAACGGCGTAATGCCTGCGCATACGCCCAGGGGTTGGCGCACAGTCCAACCATCAACCCCGGTGGCAATTTGTTCGGTGTATTCACCCTTGAGCAGTTCTGGGATACCGCAAGCATATTCCACCACTTCCAACCCACGCGTCACCTCACCCTTGGCATCGGTAAATACCTTGCCATGCTGGGCGGTAATTAAGGCGGCTAGGTGATCGTGATTTTTTTCGATCAGTTCTTTAAATTTAAACATCACACGCGCACGGCGCAGCGGGGAGGTGCCGGCCCAAGCGGGAAAAGCAGCGCGCGCGGCGGCTACAGCGGCATCCACTTCGGCCCGTGAGGCCAAATCCACACGAGCGCTCACTTGCCCAGTAGCAGGGTTATACACATCAGAAGCGCGGCCGCTGGTACCGGCCTGTAGGCGTCCGTGAATAAAGTGACCGATGGAAATGGGTTGTGCTGCCATGGGAATACCTCAAAGTACCAAGAGAACCCTTTATTTTACGCTATTACACCCCTGCCAGTCGAGTGATATGAGGCGTTACAAAGCGCCATAGGTTTGGTAATAAGACACTGATATCATGCGCCTATCTCAGCACCTTATTGCCCACGGGCTTAACGCCAGCGGATCACCAGTAACATGCGACGCATTGGGCCTTACGCCGCCGCTCTATTCTTGTAGGCCACGCTGATTAGCTGTGGCGGAGGTGGAGGTGGGGCTCTGCCACAACCACAAATACTGCTGCCCCCACTACGGTTGCAGCAGCTCTGGCAGCTGCACGCCGGCCACGGTTCCAATCAATCCCGTTGGCTCCGCCGCCCCCCAAGCCCAAAACCCGATCAGTCAATTTTCTGCAGACAGTAAGCATTGTTCCATTAGTGGAAGCGGCAGTATCACTTTCGCTATTAAAAATGCCAATACATTATTCGCCACGAGCAACACTGTGTTTAATAATTTGGCTGGGCCAGGCGTGGCAGGAGGGAATTTTATCGGTTCATTTGACTGGGGATTGCCGTTCTATTTGGGGCGAACAGTCTATACCAGCATTAGCGGGCAAAGCGTCAGCGGATACAGTGGCGCCACGCCGTTTGTGGCCTTCTAACCCGCTTGCCGCCTTGTGGGTCGCGACTCATTCACGCGACCCATTCGCCCCAGCGTCTTCTTAATGATGATGTCCGTGCTCGCCATGCACATGACCGTGGGTCAGCTCTTCCCGTGTGGCGGCACGCACGCCCAAAACAGCGCAAGAAAAAGTCAGTGTTTTGCCCACCAAAGGATGGTTTCCATCCACCACCACTTTGTCATCGGCAATATCAGTGATGGTGTAGAGGATGGATTCGTCCTCGTCACCTCCTTCGGCCTGCCCTTCAAACTGCATGCCTAATTTGATGTTTTCTGGAAACAAGTTACGGGGCTCAACGCGCAACAAAGTTTCATCAAATTCACCAAAGGCATCGTCGGGGGCCATGGTGACAGAGCAGGTATACCCCTCTTCCTGCCCTTCTAGTGCTTCTTCCACCAAGGGAAAAACGCCGTCATACCCGCCGTGTAAATAGCTGATGGCGGGGTCGCTGGATTCCAGCAACTTGCCGTCTACATCGCTTAATGTGTAGCTTAATGTCACTACTGAGTCTTTTCCGATACGCATGTTCAATCAATCTCCTTCACCAGTTTCAACACTTCGGCTGCATGGCCCCGGCTGTTAATTGCCGGCACCACGTACCGCACCACCCCGTGTCGATCAATGACATAAGTCACTCGATCCACACAGGTCCGTTTATAGCCCCCCACGTCTTTAATTTGCAAGACATCGTAGCGCCGACACACGTCCCCCTCCACATCCGACAAGAGACGCGCGTTTAATCCATGGGCCTCACAAAAATCAGCGTGACACATAATATCGTCTTGCGATACACCCATCACAATAGCACCGTGACTAAAAAATTCTTCTTCTCGGTCGCTAAAGTCAATGGCTTCCTGCGCGCATTGAGGCATGCTGTCGCGCGAGTAAAAAAACAGCACTACCTTGGTGCCTTTTAGCTTGGCCAGGCTGACCATTTCCATGCCGGCATCTGGCAATTCAAAACTTGGAGCTTTTTGTCCCACTTTTAGCACGCCGCATCCCCTTTGCATTGAAGCGATTCTATCCCATCGACAACGACTTGTATCACAACTAGATTACAATCTATTTTTAATTTGTGGGGTGTCCCATGACATCACTATTGGGCGGATTAACGCCACAAAACTTTTTAACCCGCCATTGGCATAAAACACCGCTCCTCGCGCGCGCAGCCATTCCCGGATTTTTGGGGTTTTTAACGCCTGCTGAAATCAAGACACTGGCCACCCGCGCGGATGTTCAATCTCGCCTTGTTATACGTACTGGAAAGCGTTTTGAAATGCGCCACGGCCCTTTTCGCCCCATCGATTTTAAATCCCTTCCAGATCGCGATTGGACTGTGTTGGTGCAAGAGCTCAATCATTGGGTTCCTGACGGTGCCGACTTACTCAATCAATTTAACTTTGCCCCCCACGCGCGCTTAGATGACCTAATGGTGAGCTATGCGGTTCCCGGTGGGGGGGTGGGCCCTCACTTTGACTCGTATGATGTGTTTTTATTGCAAGGCTTTGGCGAACGTCGTTGGTCCATCGCCAAAACCCGCGACCTGGAACTCATTCCAAACAGCGATCTTAAAATTTTAAAGCGCTTCAAACCCCAATCCACTTGGGATTTGGATGCGGGTGACCTGTTGTATCTGCCGCCACAATATGCCCATGATGGCGTGGCCTTAAGTGAATGCTTTACCTACTCCATCGGTTTTCGCGCACCCACCCACCAAGAATGGGTGGATAATTTTCTGGATTATCTGCGCGACTCTCTCGTGGTTAAGGGGCGCTATGCGGACCCCGATCTTGCTTTGCAATCGCATCCCGCCGAGCTCTCTGATCAGCTATTGAAGAAAATACGCGACATTATGCAATCGGTGCGCTGGAATGATGCCGATATACGGTCCTGTGTGGGACGAAACCTATCGGAGCCCAAAAACCATATTTTCTTCGAACCCCCTGAAAAACCGCTGACAAAAGCCCGTTTTATGGCCAAAGCTTATGAAAAAGGGCTGCGCTTAAACCCCCGCTCACGCCTCCTATTTAGAGGTAACTTATTGTTTATTAACGGAGAAGAAATTCTCTTTAAGGGTGAGACCCGGCGTATTTTGATTCAATTGGCCAATAACAGCCAATTAAGCGCTGGGGGCAACCTCGCCGCGGCTGCCGATCTTCTCTACGCTTGGTACCTAGAGGGTTGGTTGAATTAACAAAAGGGTCACTTGCTGCGTTGCAGCGATTTCATGTAGTATTACGAAATCGCTTGATCCACCGGTGGGTCAAACCGATGTTTAATTAACCCTCTTATCGATAGGACTACAAATGAAACTGAATCTTCTGATCGCTGCTCTGTTCGCTGTTGCCGTTGCTGCTTGCAGCAAGCCTGCTGATGCTCCTAAAGCTGATGCTCCTAAGGCCGACGCTGCTGCTCCTGCTGCAATGGCTCCTGCTGCTCCTGCTCCTGCTGCACCTGCTCCTGCTGCACCTGCTCCTGCCGACAAGAAATAATTCGGCGCGGCTTCAACGCCGCAATAAAAAACCGACCTTCGGGTCGGTTTTTTTTCGCCTTGGGGTTGGCTTAGGGGTGGCTTAGGGGTCAGACCCCTAGGGGGTCTGACCCCTAAGCCACTTTGCGCCAATCCAATCCCAACTCTTGATCGGCTACGGCCACCTCAATGGCATCGCACTTCAGCACTGCAGCCAATGCCATTTGCGCCAGTAACGGCGTGTTGTTTTTGCTGCTTAAATGCGCCGCAACCACATGCTGCAAACGAGAATGGTTCAGGCGCGACAAGAGGTACGCAGATTCATCATTACTTAAATGTCCAAACGCGCCCCCCCACGCGGGTTTTAAGGTGTTGTGGATAGGGGCCCGCCATCAACATAGCGCGATCATGATTGGTTTCCAAAAACAATGCATCGCAAGTGGACAGCATACTTTCAATATGCGGGGTGGTTGCCCCCACATCGGTCAACACGCCCAAGCGCAACGCGCCATCACCCAACACAAACTGCAATGGTTCGCGCGCATCATGAGGCACTGCAAAAGGTTCGATATGAATATCGCCCAACTGAAAAGGATCGTCCGATTTAATGATATGTTGCTGCGATAGATTAAGCTCATCGCGCAAAAAACTTAAGGTACCAAAACTGGCATATACGGGGAGTTGATAGCGTTTTGCCAAGCGTGCCACGCCGCCTAAGTGGTCGCTATGTTCGTGCGTTACCAAAACGGCGCTCAGCTGACTGGGTTCTAAAGCCAGTCGCGCCAGGCGCCGTTCGGTTTGGGCCAAAGAGAAGCCGCAATCTATTAATACACAGGTATCGTCACAGCGTACCAAGAGGCCATTGCCTTCGCTGCCGCTACCCAGTGAAGCAAAATCAATCAACTCTTAACGCAACTGCTCTAAGAGCAGATCCAGCATACGTTTGGCAGAATCGGGGTTGATGGGCTTCTCGGCTTTGTCGCGCACCACCACATTGCAAGTGCCATTGTTGTTGGGTGCCACCACCATGCGATAGGTTTGCGTATCGCGCGATTTGTCATCCGATTTCCAAAACTTCAATTTGGATAAGAAGCCTTCTTTCTGGTCTGGCAATAAACCATTGGGGTCGGTGTAGCGCACAAAATACACACCAGCAGCACGATCACGATCTTCTACGGTAAATCCAATGCGGTCTAAGGCCAGGCCCACACGACGCCAAGCGCG
>Ga0364860_10437_pt1 | contig 20640 bp, 21 predicted proteins | sample ExccelAu500001D4_FD_206916 | JGI IMG/M metagenome (GOLD analysis project Ga0364860, IMG submission 206916) | Enriched cells from Trout Bog Lake Hypolimnion, Wisconsin, USA - BchlTB.Aug20.5000.01 .D4 | ecosystem: Environmental > Aquatic > Freshwater > Lake > Hypolimnion/Profundal zone | place: USA... | reverse complement strand
CTGAACGGGCTTGAAGACATGGACACAACCATCAAAACTGCGCCTAAAGAATCAATGATCGATATTACCGGTTTACATGGTGAGCACCAACATGTGGATATATACTGGATGGCACTCAATAAGAGAAGTAAAAATATAGCCACACATGCTGAAGGCATACCCGATGACTATGATGCCGACAGAATGTATGCGATCATGAATAATAACCAGGATACTATTATGATCCAGCGCTATGCATTCAGGAATATCTTTCACAAGGCATTCGAATTCTTCCAGAAAGATGTACCGGCAAAAGACCGCTCTAAAGAAGTCCCTTCAAAGAACATACTGATGAATAACCACATGTAACTATGTACCTGTAATTCATTCTGCAACTCCAACCAGGTCGTCAAAGTCGAGATCCAGGACTTCATAGTCGTCATTGTTCTTCCATTGGTAATGCCACCACTCAGTAGGGACCATGCCAAAACCATGCTGCCACATTACTCCTTTCAGTAACTTACGATTTGCCAGCACCTGTGCAGGGAGCTGTTTGAAATCATGATGGGCAGTATCGGTAAAGTTATCGAACGGGGTGCCCATATCGAGTTCTTTACCTGTTTTAATATCTACTATCGTAACATCTACTGCAAGGCCGCGGTTATGGTTACTACCCTTCCGCGGGTTTGCAGCATACCTCCTGTCTGGTACAAGATGCCAGATCCTGCAGGTGACGCTGAACGGGCGAAAGGCATCATATACTTTTAGCGCAAGCCCTCTTCTATGTAGTTCGTCCTGCACCTGCCTGAGGGCATCTGCCGGCTGCTTACGGAGGTATACCTGCGGGTGGTGGTATAGAACTGTATGCGTAAAATTGCTGGCAGTCGCATAACGGAGATCAATAACCAAACCCGGGATCGATCTCTTTATATCAACCAGTTTTTTTGCCGGATCATTTTTGATCGATTGTAGCAAATCAACTTTAGTACTGATCACTTTTGCATCTGTCTTGCATTGCGCACCAGATGACCCGGGCGAAATAAATGCAATAAGAAAGATCAAAAAGTATAATTGCCGCATTGCTACCTGTTATGCAGCAAAGCTACCACCTCATTTTACAATTGCAACAGTTACCAGCTTTTTACAGTCAGGTAGCTGGCATAGCCAATGGTTTCGGGTAATACTTTGAAACCAAAGTTGCTGCCGCTTAAAGTTTTTGCGGCCATGCTGGTAACCTGAGTGCCGTTGATATAGAATGTCCAAACACCATTAACCTGATCTACTTCTATAGTGTTCCAATTATCTTTAAGGGCGTACAGGGTATCCTGGGTAGATGGTATGATTGGGGTGGACGCTGTGGTGCCTGAACCTTCCTCATAAAGGGAATAATTGCCGGCAGTATCTATATAAAAGGCATAACCATTGCTGGTGGCTGATGCGCCAAATATGAGGCCCATTTTATTGTTTGATTTGATGCTGGTGGTAATGACCAGGTTTTCAGAAACATTGGCGCCGGTACTTAGCGTAGTGGTGTTTGACAGCTGTGTGCTGTAGTCGACATACTGGTATGTGCCACCACTATCGCCGGCATAGGCGGAATCGGCGGGGCTGATAAAATTCCAGATACTGTTATTGCCATAGGCAAACTGCACATTCAGCGCATAAATAGTGTCTGAATTGGTATTGTTGCCCCTGTTATTATAATTGTTGTTTGGGTTTGTATTGTAGTCATTCCGCTCGATACATGATGTAAACAATGCACTCCCCAATACCACTAAGCCTAACACGGCTAAAAAGTTATTCATGTTCATAAATACAAATTATATTATCCATTAGACGCAAAAAGTACGCCTGAGATTGTTTTGGTGAAAAAAATAGTTGGACTTTAACAAATTGTTTACTCTACCCTAAAGCTAAGCTATCTCATATTCTAAAATATTAAAATTTCTGAATTCCAATGATTTATTTTCCCTATAGACTTCAAACCGCTAATTTTAGCCCATGCGCTATATAGGGCAACATATCAAGGCGATCATAGACCAATACCGGGGCGAGGCGCCACTGGCACACTATCTGAAAAACTACTTCAGGCAGCACCCAATACTGGGTAGCAGGGACCGGAAAATACTGAGCGCGATGGCTTATAGCTGGTATCGCTGCAGTAAAGGAATGGCTCAATCAAAGGAGGAATGGCTCAATGGCTTTATGGCTCAATGGCTCAATGCACCCGCAAGCTTAAAAGATTTCTCTATTACTGAATGGTTGGAGGATAATAAAGGAGCATACCCTTTTGATATTAATGCTTTGTTTCCTTTTGAGGTTGAATTGTCGGGAGGGATTGATAAAGGGGAATGGTTAAGGAGTATGCTGGTGCAGCCTAACCTGTTCATACGTATACGGAAGGACAAGGGGAAGGTGATGAGCCTGCTGAACGCAAAAGAGATACCATTTACTTTCGTAACGGACAACTGCCTTTCGCTACCGAACGGGGCGAAGATAGATGCAATATTGCCGGAGGATACTTATGTGGTGCAGGATGCATCGTCGCAGCAAACGGGGGCTTTTTTTGCTCCGAAAAAAAATGAGCTGTGGTATGACTGTTGCAGTGGCGCGGGAGGAAAATCGCTGCTGCTGAAGGACCTGGAGCCGGGGGTGAGGCTAACGGTAAGCGACAGGCGGGAAAGCATAATACATAATCTACAGGCGCGGTTTAAAGTGTACCGGCATATACTGCCGGTGGCACATGTGACTAATGTGGCGGATAGTGCGAAGCTGGAAAAGGCACTGGGTGGCAAACAATTTGACCACATCATTTGTGATGCGCCATGCAGCGGATCGGGTACATGGGCGAGGACGCCGGAGCAACTTTACTTTTTTGACGCTGAGACGATAGGCACTTTTGCGGCATTACAACAAACAATAGCTGTGAATGTGAGCCGCTATCTGAAACCGGGGGGCAGGCTGATCTATATTACCTGTTCGGTATTTAAAAAGGAGAATGAAGATGTAGTGTCTGCGATAACCGGGAAAACAGGTCTGCAGTGTGAGCATACACAGCTCATCAATGGCATAAGCATACATGCAGACTCAATGTTTGTGGCAGTGCTGGTGAAAAACTGATAAAGATTTTCTATTACAGAAAAGTACAAAAAATATCTCTGTATCCCTTTGGGCTATAGCCCGATTCTACAGCCTTATATACCCGGCCTGAAGTCCGGGGCTATTGTTATATTCTTTCCGGAAATAAAACTACTTAACGGACTTTGCTTTGAATTTGTTGATGGCATTCTTTGTAAAAGTGCTGAGGACAAGGTGGCCACTTATGGCGGCCCTTTCAGACAGCAGTGTGTCCCAGTTTTCGGTGCCTTGCCAGAATATTTTTTTGAGTTGCGCCATAGCATCGGGACTGCTATGAGCAAGCTGCTCGGCAAGTTTTGAAACGGAATCGTCTACTTCGAAAATGTTTTTATGTACCTCAGAGTAAAGGCCATGCCGTTTTGCCCATTCGGCAGATCTCCACTGGGTGGCATCGATAGCCAACTGGGTAAATCCGGACACACCTACTTTGCGCTCCACGGCGGGGCCTACTACAAAAGGACCTATACCCACGGCGAGCTCGCTGAGCTTTACAGCAGAGTCGTCGGTGGCAATGGCATAATCGGTAGCTGCAATGATACCAACACCGCCGCCAACCGCCCTACCCTGTATACGGCCAATGATAAGCTTATGGCATTTGCGCATAGCATTGATGACATGGGCAAAACCACTGAAAAACTTCTTACCATCAGCTTCATTGGTTATTGCCATCAACTCATCGAATGACGCTCCCGCACAAAAAGCTTTATCACCTGCGCTGCGCAACACGATAACTTTTACACGATTGTCGATACCAATATCATTTATGGTCTTGGCAAGGTCGGTAAGTATTGCAGCAGGTAATGAATTACTTGACGGATGAAAGAATTCAATTGTGGCAATACCATGTTGTATCTCGGTGGTTACATGTCCTTCAGTATGACGCATAATTGTGTTGATTTTTTAAAACAGGAAATCAAAAGTAGGCGATTATTATAATTTATTCAACAGCCCGGCGTTAAAAAATGGCACGGTTTATGATATTACGGAATGATAGAGATATAAAACGAAATTATGAAACCAGCCATCATTTACCCGTACATTCTATTAATAATACTGTTGATACCCAATGTGTTACGTGCCCAATATAATTATAACCATGGCTATTCAGCTCCGGATAATGAAGTATACGTGAGTGAGGGAATAGTGACGCTGGAAGAAATAAACGGATGGGCGGGAAAGGGGGGAGCGGGAGGTTATATCTCCATGCCTTCATCTCTTACCGGTGGTGCGTTTCTTACATACCGTCATTTTTTTACTAAAAGATTTGCACTTGGCTTTACAGCAGGAATTGACAATGAAAGCGGCGACCTGTCATACGGCAACCCGGAAGTAAATGCTACCGGATATGATGGGGTGAGCGGGCATTACACCGTTAAATCTTACACCTTTGCGGCAGAGGCTTTGTTTGCTTATGTAAAAAAGGGAAGGTTCATGTTTTATGGATATGGTGGCATGGGGCTCACGAATTATAAACAGAATTATTACTTCTACACTAATACTTACTACGCTCCACCGGTGACCCTGCCATCTAACCCGTACACCTATAACCAAACTTATTTTAACGCCCAGGTAACCCCGATAGGAATAAGATTTGGTGGTAATATAGCGGGCTTTATAGAGATGGGTTTTGGGTATAAGGGCCTGATCAGTGGCGGGCTATCGGCCAGGTTTTAAAGGCTAACATTTTTTCAATAAGATATCTATTGCCGAAATTTATTATTTTTAATTGTAAATTCAGCAATATGAAACCTCAAAATCTATGCGCCTCATTCTTTGCCGCAACTTTTTTCCTGGCATCCCAAAGTGCCAACGCACAAAGCAATGGAAATATGGGAAACGCCACAATAGATATAACCAGGGAAAACCACTACAAGCCATGGTCCAGGATAATGGAAAAAGACATAGATAGAAAACGGCGCGTATGGGAGGAAATAAGCATGAAAACGGAACAAAACCGGGCGAGCGCATTTTATGCCTATAACTTTCAAGCGCCTTTGCTCGATGTGCTGATAAAAGGCGTAACAGAAGACAAGATAAAAGCTTATTCGAACGAGAATGACCGGTTTACACGTGAGCTGACTAAGGATGAGTTTGCTACGGCATTTGGACAAACAACGGCAAAGAATACTGAGATCGTTAAGTACCTGGTAAAGGAAGACTCCCTTTACACTAATACCGGTGAAATAACCGTGCGCATACTGGGCATAGCGCCAGTGGCTGTAGTAAAGGCTGCGGACGGCACAGTGAAAGAACAGGCGTTATTCTGGATTTTCTATCCGGATGCACGTGCTTACCTGGCATCGGTGCCTGTATCTGGCGCAGATGGGTGGTATGACATTTTTGACAAACGGAGTTATACCGGCATGATCACTAAACTGAGCGATCCAAGATGGGCGGACAGCAGGGCCAGCCATAAATAATCTTTGGTTTTTATTCCTGGTTCTTCATCTTTACCATTGTGAGTATGGTGGCTATAGCAACGGTTTCGCCTGTTTCGTCATATACATCCACGAGCCATCTTACAATGCCTTTGGCAATGTCTTCAGGAGTGCGTTTTTCCTGCCTGGTCTTTTCTTTTACAGTGAGGCGCACACCTATGGTCATGCCGGGATAAACGGGCTTTGTGAAGCGGGCCTCATCTATACCATAGTTCAGCAGCACGGGGCCTTTCTTCGCATCTACAAATAATCCTGCAGCTTTTGAGAGCACAAAATATCCATGTGCCACACGTCCGGTGAAGATGGTGCCCTCCAACGAAGTAACATCCATGTGGGCGTAGAAGTTATCGCCGCTCACATTGGCGAAGTTGGTGATGTCGGCCTCTGTTACGGTATGTTTTGCGGTAATCAGGGTTTCGCCTATTTCCAGTTCTTCAAAATATTTTTTGAATGGGTGAATGTCGGTTTCATGTTGTTTACCATGCTGCTGGTATACATTGGTGATGCGTGTGAGTGTGGTGGGCGAGCCTTGTATAGCAGTGCGCTGCAAGTAATGCAGCACGCCGCGCTTGCCACCCATCTCCTCACCACCACCTGCCCTGCCGGGACCACCATGCACCAATAACGGCATTGGCGAACCATGCCCAGTACTTTCTTTGGCACAGTCGGCATTGAGCACCAGTATACGGCCATGCATGCTGGCAGCGCCGAGTACTATTTCTTTGGCAATATCATCATTGGCAGTCACAACAGAAGCTACGAGAGAGCCTTTGCCCATCCTTGCCAGTTCTATGGCATCATCAACAGATGAATAAGGGATAATGGTAGACACCGGGCCAAACGCCTCTATGCTATGACAATCGAGGTTCTTAAAAGGATCAGTGTTCAGGAAAATTAATGGCGGCAGGAAAGCGCCTTTTTCTTTATCGGCACCGATCACTTCAAAGTGCTCCATATCACCGATGACGATGTTTTGTGACTTAGCAAGCTGCTGCACTTTTTCGCGTACCTCGTTACGCTGTGTTATACCTGCCAATGGGCCCATGCGAACTTCCTTGACAGATGGATCGCCGATTGTGGTGGTCTGCAAACGTTTGCCAAGGGCTATCTGCACATCCTCTACCCTATCGGCAGGCACTATGATGCGGCGGATGGCAGTGCACTTCTGCCCTGCCTTGGTGGTTACCTCGCGCACTACTTCTTTTATAAAAATATCGAACTCCGCCATGCCAGGATGCACATCAGGGCCTAGTATGCAGCAGTTGAGCGAATCGGCCTCCATGTTGAACGGGACAGCTTCGGATAAAATACGCGGATACGACTTGAGCATACGCCCTGTAGATGCAGAGCCTGTGAAAGTGACCACATCCTCCGTTTCGATATGATCCAGGATGCCACGCGCGGAACCGCAGATAAGCTGCAATGATCCGGCAGGGAATATCTCCGACTTAATGATCTCTTCAAAAACGACTTCGGTAAGATATGATGTAAGCGTAGCTGGCTTAACAATAGCAGGCACGCCTGCCATCAGGTTAACAGCTATCTTCTCGAGCATACCCCATACCGGGAAGTTGAACGCATTGATATGTATAGCCACTCCCTCGCGCGGCACCATGATGTGCTGGCCTACAAATGTATTGTTCTTAGAAAGTTTTGCGGTATCGCCATCTACATAAAAACGTTCATCCGGAAACTGGCGGCGCAGGCTGGCATTGGCAAAAAGATTACCTATACCACCCTCTATATCCACCCACGAGTCAGAGCGGGTAGCACCTGTGTAAGCACTGATAGTGTAAAAATATTCTTTACGCTCCATAAGGTACATTGCCAATGCTTTGAGCATCAGCCCGCGTTGCTGGAAGGTGAGCTTGCGTAATGCAGGGCCACCCACTTTGCGGGCATACTGCATCATAGCACCAAAGTCAAGGCCATCACTGCTGGCTGTATATATGGCAGCGCCGGTTATAGCATTATGAAGTGTTTCACCGGCTTTAGTACCGGCAACCCATTTGCCTTCGGCGTAATTTTTTAATTGAGTCAGAGACATAAATTAAACGGTTAAAAAGTTAAAGGGTAAAGAAGTGCATTTATTATGACTTAAAAGGAAGTGCAAGTTAAAGATTTTGGGAGGTATTTATGCTATACAATAAACGGCTTCTTGCTAGTATGCATTACCGCTGCTATGTAAACAATCGTTTTATGAATTTCAAAAATAACAACATAAGGGAAAGACCTCAATTTTACATCCCTGAATTTATCCATAGAATTGGAAGAAATAAAGCTATAGAATTGAGGATTATTTCTTATCTTTTGAAGTGTATCGAACAATTCAGTTAAAAAACGGTCGGAAAGCAGTGGGTTTATTTTATCATAATAATCTATCGCGTCAAAAATATCACCATCAGCCTGTTTGCTTATAAACAGTTCATATGCCATTTTGCTGCCTGTGCCTTTTTATCCGTTCCATTGATTCTTCAACCGTATAGTTTTTTGATTTGCCGGATAAATACTGCTCACTTCTTTTCCTTAAGATGTTCAGAGTTTCTTCGTCATATAAAGGAGCCTTATTGTCATTATTTTCAAATAACAATAATAACTCAAATACTTTCTCCTCATCTGCATGATCTATAATATCGTGCAATTTGTCTTTGGCAGCCGCAATTGTCATAAACGGTATAATTATACATATAAAATTAAGGATTTAGGTGCAAATAGGCAAGTTAAATATCTCAAGGGATTTTAGGTTTTATTGTCTTGCCCAGAGCAAATAATAGGGGTATTATTTACTCCACAGCCCCAAATTGACGTAAATGATGCATACTATGCTTATGCAGTAATTGCACCTGCTGTTCATATCTTAAATTCCCGAAAAAAGGATTGGGTATTTCCTTGCCTGCTTCTTTTTCATACACCGCAAAGAAATAGTCTATTTCATTTTGCAATTCGTTTATGGCTTCCTGTTTTGTAGCATGCTTTGCAGGCGGCGGCACATCCGGCAATAAAGGATTGGGCGTATTTTCCCTCATTTGCTTTTCGCTTTCCAGGAAGGCCTGCATCTTGGGAATGTTTTCTTCCGGGGTAATTACTTTCATTGGTGTTTTACCGCTGGCTATACGCACATAATCGCTCATGTGCTCTATCATTTGCTGCACATTCATTTTGCCCCATTTAGCAGTAGTATTTGCATCCAGCTGCGATAACTTTTTAGTGAATTCGCGTTTTAGAAAATCCGCTTTCTGTTCGATGTTTTCCATTATCACAAAAGTTGTTTTATTAATGATTCCTGTGTTATGCCTTCAGCTTCCGCTTTGTAGTTTCTCAGCACACGGTGACGTAATACCGGCATAGCCATAGCGCGCACGTCTTCAATATCGGGTGAATACTTACCTGCAAGCAGGGCATGGCATTTGGCACCCAGTATAAGATATTGGGAAGCACGGGGGCCGGCGCCGTATGCTATATACTGCGCAGCTATGGGCGCCACATTTTTAGAAGTTGGGCGGGTTTTTTGCACCAGTTCTACCGCATATTCAAGTACATTATCCGGCACCGGTACACGCCTTACAAGGTCCTGGAAATATAGTATGTCTTCGCCTGTCATTACTTTACTGAGTTCGGCTACATTAGCACCGGTGGTATTACGGACGATCATGACTTCTTCGGCGAAGCTTGGATAATCGAGTGTAACCTGGAACATAAAACGGTCCAGTTGCGCCTCGGGGAGCGGATAAGTACCCTCCTGCTCTATCGGGTTTTGTGTAGCGAGCACAAAGAAAGGCGCAGGCAACTTATACAGCGTACCACCGGCAGTCACATTGCGTTCCTGCATAGCTTCCAGCAGGGCTGCCTGTGTTTTGGGTGGAGTACGGTTTATCTCATCTGCAAGGATGATATTGGCAAAAATGGGGCCTTTAATGAACTGGAAATGGCGCTGCTCATTGAGTATCTCAGCACCAACTATATCACTGGGCATAAGGTCAGGTGTAAACTGTATGCGCTTGAACGACAGGTCCAGCACATCTGCAATGGTCTTTACAAGCAATGTTTTTGCAAGCCCAGGTACGCCTACCAGGAGACTGTGGCCATTGCAAAGAATAGAAATAATGAGTTTCTCCACAACATCTTCCTGCCCCACAATTACTTTACCTATTGCTTTTCTTATTGCAGCTGCCTGTACTTTGAGCGCGTCTGCCGCTTCTATATCTGTCTGGTATGAATGCATTAATATTCTTTTACTTTGTTTTGATTCTTCTAATAAACGTGGAAGTTCTATTATTTTGTGTAAACTAACAAATTCCAAAGCTATATAAAAACTTAATTCCCGTGGATATAACTATAAAGCAGGCGCAACAACAGGTGGATGAATGGATACGTACCGTAGGTGTGCGTTATTTTAATGAGCTTACCAACCTGGGCATACTTATGGAAGAAGTAGGCGAACTATCACGGATCATGGTGCGCAAATATGGCGAACAGTCATCCAAAGAAAGCGATAAGCAAAAAGACCTTGCCGATGAAATGGCCGATGTGTTGTGGGTACTCATGTGCCTTGCCAACCAAACCGGTGTAGACCTGACCGATGCCCTGAATAAAAATTTCGATAAAAAAAATATCCGGGATGCCATAAGGCATAAGGACAATGAAAAGCTAAAAAACAAAAATTAAAAAGCAAAAATGCTAATCACAAATATGCATTAATGAATTACGGTCAATTTGCTGGCTATGCCATCACCGCCTGAGGTATGGACAAAGTACAGATAATTGCCGGAAGGCATAGATGATGTGTTAACAGGGATTATATGCTCACCCATTGATAGATTGGGATCAGATATGGTATTGATGACCCTGCCATTCATATCCATGATCTGGATGGTGACATCTGCATTTTGCAGCAAGGAGAACTTTATGTTGGTAAAGTTTGAAGCAGGATTAGGATAATTGCCAAAGAAGGTGAGGTCTTTACGGGTTACACCTTTTACTGCTGTTGGGCCGGTAGAGATAACCACTATTGGGTATATGGCAAGATCATTGAATAATGAGTCATTGTCGGTATAGTTATCATGCCATGAATAATCTGAAAACTGGGTGACATTCTGAACATGCACAATGGTATCTATTACCGTGATCAATGAGTCTCCGGTTCCTTCAGCATTAACTACGGTATCAAAAAAAGTATCAATAGCAAATACGGGAGGTGTAGCCGACCTTGTGCCATTCATAGTGCAAGCAAGGCCAAGCGTATCGCCGGTCAACAGGCCGAAATTATAATTAATGGTATAACCTACAAAAAAGGAACTTCCTACGAAATTGACATCGCTGCCACCACCGACAGTATCTGAGATGTTGGGGAAAAGAAAGGTTTTAAGTGTGTCGGTGCCAGTGCCTATACCAAGCTGTGTAGCAGGAACGATCAGGCTATCGAGGCAATCGTTAGGGAAACCACTGTACTCATAATTTGATCGCAGTACATATGGGGTTTCATCCCACACATCGAAAGTGATAGTTTGGGAAGAAGATGGCGTTACCGTGCCATGAAACAATGCAACAACACCAATGACTACAAGGGAACTATCTTCACCATTTATGGTGTAGTTTTCTGCAAATCCTATATCATTCCAGATATCTGTACCTGTAAGATAACCGCTATCGCTTATACCGGCTGAATAAATAACGAGCGAATCGCCTGCGGGAGTATTGGACAAAACAAAAGTATCGCCAACAGCAGTAGTCCTGGCAAAAGGACCGCCATGCACAAAACTGAAATCACAGTTGTTATAACTGCTGATCTCTTCCGGTGTTGTGTGCACTGCGCGCTGCCCGAAGGCAACAATATTTATAGATAGGGCTATTGCCAGTATAAATAATTTTCTCATTCCCGCTTTTTGAATTTGGCTTAAAATTACACTTCCTGCTTTATCAAAGTGCAGTATTATTCATAAAACTGCGTTAAACCCCTCAAATGCTGCAAGAAAACCTAAAAAAATCCCCGGCTCAGTGGCCGGGGATCTGTAAATGATATAGTTAATTCTTATTTTATGATAGTCATTTTACCAGCGATACCAGTATTAGCTGTCGTACGAACCAGGTAAATATAATCACCTGATGCCAAAGCAGAAGTATTTACAGGTATAACATTAACGCCGGCTGAGAGGTTAGACTCATTCATAACATTAATAGTATGACCGCTCATATCCATGATAGTAATGGTAACATCAGTATTGTTAGCTAAAGAGAACTTGATATTGGTCATATCAGAAGCAGGATTAGGATAGTTACCAAAGAAAGTAAGGTTGTTTTTAGTAATACCTTTAACACTTTCTGTAACATTGGCTATAACCAGTGGAAATATATAGTAATCGCTCATTAAGCCAAGATCATACCCATTGTCAAACCAACCACCTGCAACTGGCACATAACAAACAGCCTGATCATTAACAGTAGTATCGCCTGATGCAACTGTGATGGCAGGAGCTGTAGTCCTTTCGCCTTGTATAGTTTCCTGCAATCCTATTGTATCTCCGTTTGTGGCTCCCCATGTGTAATTCAAGGTGTACCCAACGAAGAAAGTGCTTGTTAAGAAAGCTGTTGGAGTTGTAAAAAGGAACGTCTTAAAGGTATCAGCACTTGCGTTAATGCCTAAGTCTAAAAATGGAACAGAAACTGAATCTAATCCTGTGCCTGGGAAACCACTATATTGAAAAGTTGACCTAACTACAACCGGAGCACCTGCATTCCATACATACATCATAGCGTTATTCGTAGATGATGGATTTACAGTTCCTGCAAATAATGCAAGCACACCTGCTACTTCAATTGTGCTATCAGCACTGTTGAATTCATAGCGTTCTGCAAATTCTGAAAAACCGTATCCATTAGTTCCGGAATAAAATCCACTATCTGTTGCTACACCACTTAAGCTAAAATAATACAATGTAGGTGTATCTAGTAGGTTGTTATAAACCCCATTCGTCATATACTCCGTATCATTATATGACGTTGCCCTTCCGCCAGGATTGGTAGCATTAAGCTGGCGAGGAGCAATAGTCTCATGACTATTAGTCGCACGTGTAAGAGAAGAACTTTGCGCATAAGCACTCATACCTAAGCCTGCGCAGATAGAGAGTAAAAATAATTTTTTCATAAATACTTGTTTGTTTTAAAATGATTTTGAAATGATTAAAATAATAGACCGCAAGTTAGTACGGAAGTTTAACGAAAAAAAATATTTCAATGAGTTATACATATAATTATATATAAGCAACTGACTGATTAATATCTTACGAAGAAATCTATTTACCATAAATCATTATGAAATCTGCTAATACGAAGGCAGTAACAGCTTCAAGTACCACAGGTACACGCAGGGCGATGCACAGGTCATGCCTCCCTTTCACTGTAAATGCGCCGACTGACTGTGTAGCATTACTCCAGGTTTGCTGCTCGCGGGGGGTACTGCTTGTGGGCTTTACTGCAACCCTGAAAAACAGTTCATTGCCATTGGTAATGCCGCCATTTACGCCACCCGCATTATTTGTTCCGGTAGTACCCTGCTCATTAATAATGCTATCATTATGCTCACTGCCCCTCATTTGAGCAGCAGCAAAGCCACTGCCAAACGCTATTCCCTTTATGGCAGGTATGGAAAAAACCGCATGGCTGATGACCGATTCGACCGAATTAAAGAATGGCTCACCTAACCCAACCGGCAAACCGCTAACTGTGCAACTGACGATACCGCCAATGCTATCCTGGTCGGCTATGGCTTTGTTTATAGCGGCCTCTATATCGCTATTGCCACAGGCCTCTGTGAGTTTGGCCTGGATGGTAATTCCCGTTAATATCTTTTTGGCTACAACACCGGCAGCTACTAATGCCACCGTAAGCCTGCCGGATGAATGCCCGCCACCTCGATGATCATTGAAACCATTAAATTTTTTATTCAACACAAAATCAGCATGGCCCGGGCGGGGCGTATCTTTTATGGCATCGTAATCGGACGAACGTATATTATTGTTTTCGAAGACTATGGTAAGTGGCGCTCCGGTGGTTTTATGATTAAAGACGCCGCTGACAAAAACCGGGATGTCTTCTTCCTTTCGCGGTGTGGTGCCGGCCACTCCGGCCTTCCTTCGTTCAAGATCGGGCAACAGGTCACTTTCCTGCAAATCAATTCCGGGCGGACAGCCATCAATGGTTACACCCACCCACCTGCCATGAGATTCGCCAAAAATACTGATGCGGAAAATGGTTCCGAAAGTGTTCATGTCAGCAAGTTACATTTTACCCCACAGGAAAGCAAATTATGAAAAAAACCGGGATATGATTTATTTACTGCATCTGCATGAATAATATCGACCGGGCTATTGGCCCTTAATGCAGCTATTGCCGCAGCCATAACTATGCGATGATCGTTATAGGAATCAATAACCGTACCCTGTAGCTTCCTGGCCCCTGTAATAAATAATGAATCATCGCCAAGCGAAAATGATACCCCAAAATTCTCCAGCATTTCGGAAATACTCTCCGCACGGTTGCTCTCTTTATGAAATAACCTATGCAGTCCCTTTATCTCGCTTTCACCATCACAGCAGGCTGCCAGAACCGCGAGTACAGGAAACAGGTCCGGGCTATGTGTGGCATCAAACTCAAATGCACGGAGGCGGGACTTTGTAACAGATATACTGTCTGCATTTATTGTTACGTTGGCACCGGCTTGCTGCAACACATCGAGTATTGCCCTATCAGCCTGGGCTGATGCGGTATTAAGATTCCTGATAGCGATACTACCGCCAATAGCCCCCGCCACCAACAGGAAAGCTGCACTGCTCCAATCTGCCTCAACATTTATTGTAACTGTGGGTGTATGGACAAATAATGCAGGATCGATATAAAACTCTTTATGATCATGATGTGAAACAGGTATACCGAAACACTTCAGCATATCGAGTGTAAGATCAATATATGGCTTGCTTTTTAAACCGGATACAGAAATAGCAATAGGTTCGCGTGCACAACTGCTCAATGCAAATAGAAGCCCGCTCAAAAACTGCGAACCACTTTCTGCATCTATACTCAAGTACCTTGCCTGTAAAGGCCCTTGCAAAGTGCATGGTAAAAAACCATTAAACCCTTCTATAGAAACCCCTAATAAAGGCAAGACCTCACTAAACCCATGCATAGGGCGGTGTAATAAATTGCCTGCTCCTTTTATAGTAACCGGCTGCCCGGCCAATGCTGCAATAGGTGTAAACAACCTGGCACACAGGCCACTCTCATGGCAGTTGATCTCTGAAGCAACAGGGTTTATGCCATTGCTTGTGATCTCCATTACATCGCCCGTCTGTATAACAATAGTAGCACCAAGCGCCTCTATAATACCGAGGGCAGCAAGATCATCCTGAGACCTTCCGGGGTTATGTATCACCGTTTTGCCTTTATGGAGTAAAGCCCCTGCAAATGCACGCTGGGTAACACTTTTGGAAGGAGGCGCTGCTACCGTGCCGCTAATGTATCCTGGCTCAATTGTGGCTTGCATAAGCGGTTAGTGCATTTTCAATATCAATAAATGGCAATGCTTTGATAGCCGCATGCCCTATGCTTTCAAGCACTATGTAGTCAATGGTTTCGTCTTTTCGCTTCTTATCCATACGCAGGAGATCCATTGCCTTGGCTGCATTTATGGCGAGGCTTATAGGCAGGTGATATTGCTGCAGCAAATTTTTGAGGCGGGTGCTGACATTCTTATCCAGGCCGGCAACTTGCTCCGATATCATGCAGGCAATCACCATGCCAATGGCTACAGCCTTGCCATGTGGCAATTCGTAAAGGTTCTCAATGGCGTGTGCCGCAGTATGCCCGAAATTGAGGAGCTTACGCAACCCTGTTTCCATCTCATCTGCGATCACGGTTTTGTTTTTCCATTCAGCGCATTTGTCAATGAGCGAAAATAAGGCAGCATCATTTTGTTTATAAAAGGAAATGTTGTTTTTCTCGAGTTCGGCAAACAATGCGGCATCAAAGATGCAGGCATATTTTATTATTTCGGCAAAGCCATTGCTCCACTCTATATTAGGGAGCGTTTGTAGAAACCGTACATCATAAAGTATGAACTGCGGTTGGCGGATAGTGCCCAGCAGGTTTTTGCCAAAGCCAAGGTTTACACCATTTTTACCTCCTATTGCAGCATCTACCATGCCCAGCAGTGTGGTGGGGATAAAGCCAAACGAAACACCACGCATATAAACAGCCGCCAGGAAACCGGTAATATCTGTTATGACGCCACCGCCAAGCCCAACCAAAATAGTATTCCGGCCGGCCTCGAGTTGAAGCAATTGTTTTGCAAGCGACTCAATAGTATGGATGTCTTTGCTGTTTTCATGAGCAGGGACGATGAGCACCTTTTGGCCTTTTAAAAGATGGTCGTATAGTTTGGTGATATGGTCATTGGTAATAAAAATGATGTGCCGGCTATCATATAGCTGTGTAAGTTTTTCGAAAACCTGCTCATCATTTTGAAGAAATATATAATCGGTTTTACCCGAGGGGAAAGTAACTGTTCGTTGCATTGCTGTTATTAAGGCACCAAATTTACTATTATACTGAAGATTTAATGGAATTTGTATTTCAGGGATCAGTAATTGGTATTGATTTTATCTAAACTAAAATATCAATTATTAATTCAATGTAGTAACAGATAACGATCCAAATTCCTAATTACAAATCCCTGATTCCTCTAAATTCCAAAGAGAATTTATTAAATTTGCTTCTCATTTTTCGGGATGTAGCGCAGTCCGGTAGCGTACCACGTTCGGGACGTGGGGGTCGCTGGTTCGAATCCAGTCATCCCGACTTTTGATTGAAAAGGAAACAATTTGAGCAAATAGCTTGACTTGTTTCCTTTATCTTTTTAATGTGCACCTAAAGGCCAATTTCATCTCGCCGCAGCAATGTATTTTACTCAAGGTTATGAAAAATGTATTGAATCCGCCAACACCCATATAAATCACAACAGACAGCACACCCACCATGTATCCCATCAAATAATTCATTCCCAAATGCTATAATTGTTTGAAACTTAATATATATTTGAGGTAATTCTCAGTTATGAAAAAAACCTTTTTACTTTTACTGCTTTTTGCCCTTTTTGCTCATACACTTCAAGCCCAGATAGGATTTGAAGCCGGGCTTAATATGGCTAATCTTGCAATAAAATCAAATGGAACTAAAGTTGCTACTAAATATAAAGCTGGCGCGGCATTAGGTTTGTTCGCAGATATAAAATTGGGCGATGGCGGCCATATGTATTTTGAACCCGCTGCTTACTACCAGAATAATGGCGCTACTATTAAAGGGAACCCTGATTATAAATATTTAATCAATTCTGCCGACTTCCCATTGAGCATCGAATACAAATCCGGCGATAAATGCAGCCAACGTTTTTTTGCGGGAATTGGTCCTTACATCGGCGATAACATCATTGGTTCCTATAGCATTGCATATATCGGTACTGTAGTCCAGAATTATGACTTTGGTATTGGTTTAAATGCAGGATTCATTGGCAAGAAACATTTATATATACGCGCCCGCTACTTAATAGGTTTAGACAATGAATACCCGTCCGGTGATTCAAAAAATTCTATCAAACAATCTTCCGGAGGCCTTACAATCGGATACATGATCCGCGGATGCAGATCACGGAGTGTATTTGGCGGCTCACACCGGCACGAAGGCAACCACTGGCGCGGGCTTAAGAAAAATCATTGGTCCACACGCCAGCGTTTCCGCACTCCACCCGGGCCGGGCATATAGGTATTGGGCAAACATGATTACTAAATATAAAACTAGCTTTGCTACATGAAGGCAATGATCCTTGCAGCCGGGCTTGGCACGCGGCTTAAACCATTTACTGATTCCAACCCCAAGGCCCTTGCGGAAGTAAATAACAAAACCCTGCTGGAACACAATATCAGGTATCTGCAGCGCTTTGGCATTTATGATGTCATCATAAATGTGCACCACTTTGCCGATAAGATCGAAGATGCACTGTTTGAGCATGGTGGCTTCGGCAGTAATGTTGCTATTTCCGATGAGCGGGACCAGGTGTTGGAAACAGGTGGTGGCCTCAAAAAAGCAGCCTCATTTTTTCAGGACGAAGATGCTTTTGTATTGATGAATGTTGATGTACTCACCAACCTGGACCTGGCAAAAATGATAGCTGCTCATGAACAAGGAGACCGGATAGCCACACTTGCCGTGATGAAACGGGAATCTTCCCGAATGCTGCTATTTGATACAGACATGACCTTGAGCGGCTGGAAAAACAATACAACCAATCAAGAAAAGATCTCACGGCCTGTATCACCTTTATACCCATTCGCATTCAGCGGTATCCAGATCTTATCACAAGCAGTACTAAATAACATTTCCTTCGAAGGAAAATTCTCCCTGATCGATCTTTACCTGGATCTTGCAAAGAAGCACACCATAAAAGGATATGACCATACCGGCAACATATTTATCGATGTTGGCAAACCGGAAAGCATTGATAAAGCACAGTACCTGTTTGAATAGTGCCAAATGAAATAAGCTCAGGAAAACAAAAATTCCTGCATTGTAGCTCAAACGCCCAATGCAGGAATCAGTTAAAAGGCTTCTACAGCTTTTCTATTTTATTAACATATTTAGTGCCATCGGTTGATTGGATGATCAGCTCATAAATACCTGAGGATAAGTTACCCATATCCAGGGTTGTGTTCAGCATCCCGTTGTTCAGGGGTATAGTTTTGAACAGCAACTGTTCTCCCAGCATATTATATACACTAACCGATGTATTATTCCCGCTAAAGCCGTTTCCTTTAATGGTTACTTCATCCTTCGTTGGATTTGGGTATAATTGGATTGCCGCCTGTTGCTGCAGATTACTTACATAAAGGCCCGGGCCATGCATGTTGATATTGTCCACATATATTTCCTGCCCGTAATGGCCTATGTTATCAAAGGCAATCGTTACCCCACCGGAATAGCCTGCCAATGATATAGTATCTGTGCGCCATTCCGAAGCATCAGGTACAAACACCACACTATCAACAGATGGCGCTGTTGCGAGCACCGTGGAATCTTTTACATAAACAGGAATGAACGTCTTCCCGCAGTCGGTTGACACCTCCACTTGGAGTGAATCATTATAGCCGGCCCCATACCATGAATAAGCAACATCGAAAGTAAGGAACACTCCTGTATAAGAAGGGAAATCGACCTCCGGCAGTATAAGCCGGTCATGCGCACCATTTGAATTGTTGTCGTAATTATCAAAAGCTGCACTCTGCGCACTTGCGCCATAACCGCCTACACTTGCATGCTGCCAGTCAACACCGCTTTGAGACAGCAAACTCCACTGAGGGGTTGGAGGAAATGTACTTTCTTCAAACCCTTCTTCAACCGGGGTAGCAGTACCGTTGGAAACGACAATATAATTGGTGCTGGTAACCGTATCATTTCCATAAGGCCCATAAGCAATAAGCGTAACGTTATAGTTGCCGGTAGACGGATAAACGACCATCGGGCTATCTGCAGTAGACGTTGCAGGCGTACCACCCGGGAAACTCCATGCAAAAGAAGTGTAACTGCCAAATATTGTCTCGCTATACTTCACCGTATCGTTTGGACAGATATAATGGGTATTGGCAACATAGCTTGCAGATGGCGGGTAATTACTGTTGATGCTGCTCTCCCATACCCCGCGGCCATAAGTAGACAGCCTGAGCAAACTTGCTGAACTGCTGTCGTTAAATATCATAAAGTCATCGATCTGCATAATGGTAGGCAGGCCTGTGGTATTGGTCCAGGTAGTCGTGGTGCTGTCCTTATAATATACATAATTACCCTCGCAAACAAAGAGCCTTTGTGTGGGAGAATAACCATCGGAAATAACTTTTAGGATATTCAGCCCGGGCAGATTAGAAGTAATGTTTGTCCATGACGCCCCTTGGTTCACCGACCTGTATACAGAATCATTGCAACTCAGGAAAACGACATTGGCATTATACTTATCAGTAGCGATACTTGCCGATACATTGGTAGGGCCTGGCGTATTAAAATAGGTGAAGGTGGGTGAAGAACCCATAACATTATTAACCCTTACCAACCTGTTATTCGCCGTTACAAAATAAAGCACACTGGTATCTGCCCTGCATGATGCAATACCTATAATATCTTCACCAAGACTGCTGATAAACGTCCATGAAGGTGAAGTGGTGTTGATATTCGTGCTGCGCCAAAGAGAGTCGGTGCCGATAAAAGCAGCATAATTCATTTTTGGAGCAAACTCAATGCAGAAGGAAGGGGTATTGGTAAAAGGAGGATTATAACTCTGGTCGCCGCCAAGCGGAGTTAGATCGCGCCTGTTGCCGTTATCATAATAAACTGCGCCATAACCTAAATAATCTATTCCGCAGCGCGTACCCCAGTCACCGCCCCTGTTGGTTTTCCAGATACCATCGTAATACATTTCCCCATTATCCTGCGAGCCGATATCTATAAGCTGACGCACTACCGGGCTCTGGGCAGCGTGATACATTTCGGTAGCTGCAAGGCCGTCATTATTAGGCTGCCATGTAGTAGCCAGTGTATCCCTCGAAAGCCAAACGCCGCCGTCATTACCATTGAAACGGCGGGTGACATCATATGGATCAAACTCGATGTCGTGCATATCTGTATGCACCTGGCCCCACCATTGTGTACGCCAGCTCCAGGTCACGCCACCATCCGTAGAGCGCCAAACACATTGTGAGCCAAGCAACAGTTCATTGGCATTGGCAGGATTGGCGGTAAATGTAAAATTATAATCCCCCTGTGATCCGGATGCAACCGTAGAATCGTAACAAACAATACATTGTGAATCTGATGTATAAACGAGATTAAAGCTGACTCCGGAATTTGCAGACTTGAAGATCTCTCCATATCCATTGGTAGTACCTATATAGACCACATTAGTATCTGCCGCGCTCACAGCTACACGTAAGCCGCCGTTGCCCACCGGTATGGAAAGACCGGCTGATATATTTGTCCAGGTATTGCCCATGTCATT
>Ga0364860_10548_pt2 | contig 20716 bp, 26 predicted proteins | sample ExccelAu500001D4_FD_206916 | JGI IMG/M metagenome (GOLD analysis project Ga0364860, IMG submission 206916) | Enriched cells from Trout Bog Lake Hypolimnion, Wisconsin, USA - BchlTB.Aug20.5000.01 .D4 | ecosystem: Environmental > Aquatic > Freshwater > Lake > Hypolimnion/Profundal zone | place: USA... | reverse complement strand
AGGCGCTGAGACTCATTGGTCACAAACACCTTGGGGTCAGCTAATTTGGAAGCAAGGTCACGACTCATTCCCAGCAGGTCAAGCTGACTCACCGAGCTTTGCTTGGAAGGTTGTGGATGGCGACTCACAAGTGCCTAACCGTGTCGGTAAAAAGCCATGTGACCGTGAAGGCTATAAAGGTCATTGGGTCATTAGCTTCACCAGCGGATTTGCATCTAAGATTTACAATAAAGATGGTACACAAGCGATTGTAGAACCTGACGCAGTTAAGCTAGGTTACTTTGTGCAAGTCAATGCTGACGTAGATGGCAACGGTAGCAATACTCAGCCTGGCGTATTTATCAATCACCGCATGGTTGCATTGAGTGGCTATGGTGAGGAAATTAGCATTGGACCTGATCCAGTATCAGCAGGTTTCGGCACAGCCCCACTACCAGCAGGCGTTTTATCCACACCACCAGCAGGGTTCGCACCAGTAAGCCCAGCGCCAGCTAACCCAATGGCAATGCCAGCTAACCCTGTTGCTATGCCAGCACCAGCACAAGTAGCAATGGCACCTATCCCAGCTAATCCAGCGTTCCTAGCTGTACCACCTGCACCAGCAGCGCCAGTACGTCAGATGACTGCTGCGGCTCAAGGTGCAACGTATGAAGCGATGATTGCTGCTGGCTGGACTGACGAGTTGCTAATTCAACACGGCATGATGGTGGCTTAAATGACTACGATGGCTGAGTTATTAGAGCCACTATTATCGGGTGACGTGAACGCACATTCAGAAGTGCTGATCGTCACCCCTTACGGTGAGAAGTACAAAGCTCGCCGATTTTATGTGGCAGATAAAGACACGATACATTTAGTCTGTGAAATGCCTGACGATGAAATATATGACGCTCGTGGTCAAGTTGGCGCGAGTAGTATTGAGGTAGATGAATGAAACGTTACGCACTAGATACAGAGTGTTACATTGACTACTTTCTAGTCGCGTGGCGTGATATGGACACAGGGGCGACCTTCTATCAAGAGATGTTTGAAGGTCAGCCCATGGTTCCAGCATTGCCTACCGATGGGACATTGGTTACTTTTAATGGCAACAACTATGACATGCCGATATTGGCAATGGCTTTACAAGGGGCATCTTGCGCCAAGCTTAAAGAAGCCTCTGACGCTATCATTGTCGGTGGCTTAAAGTCATGGCAGGTACGTGACAAGTTTGGCGGTGTTGATACGTCTCACGTCGACCACATAGATTTGATTGAGGTTGCACCAGGTGAGGTTGGTTTGAAGTTGTACGGAGGTCGCTTAAATTCTAAGCGTCTACGTGACTTACCGATTGAACCGAGTGCGAGCATCAGTGTGGCTGACCGCAAGGTGTTAGTTGAATACTGCTGCAACGACCTTGAGACGACCATTGATTTGTATAAAGAGCTAGAGCCTCAGATTAAGTTGCGTGAAAGTATGTCTGAGGAGTTCGGCATTGATTTAAGGTCTAAATCGGATGCTCAGATTGCTGAGGCTGTGATCCGTTCTGAGGTGGAAAAGAAGCTACAGAAGCGCGTTTATCGCCCTGAGATACATCCATCTTATACGTTCAAATATGTACCACCTGACTACATTAAGTTTGCGTCAGATGGCATGAAACAAGCGTTGCAATTGATTGGGGACGCCACTTTTACACTTAATGATAAGGGGTCAGTTGAGTTGCCTCGTATTCTAGAGTCGATGCGTTTACGTATTGGTAACGGTGTCTATCGCATGGGCATCGGTGGCTTGCATAGTAGCGAGTCCTGTGTCGCCCACAGATCAAACTTTAACTATCAGCTCATTGACCGTGACGTGGTGAGCTACTACCCGAATATCATTCTGACCCAAGGGCTTTATCCTGCACACATGGGGCTTGAGTTCCTAGAGGTCTACCGTTCGCTGGTGGAGCGTCGTATCACTGCCAAGCGTGAAGGTAATAAGGTGATGGCTGACGCGCTTAAGATTTGCGTCAATGGCTCGTTTGGTAAACTTGGTAGCAAGTGGTCCGTGCTGTACTCACCCGACTTACTGATCCAAGTGACGTTGACTGGCCAGTTGGCATTATTGATGCTGATTGAGTCATTAGAAGAAGCTGGCATTGAGGTTGTGAGTGCTAATACCGATGGTGTGGTTAGCAAGTGTCCTACATCTAAGCTGAACACGCTGAATGACATTGTGATGGCGTGGGAGTTTGTATCAGGGCTTGAGACTGAGGAAACTAGATACGATGCGTTATACAGTCGAGACGTAAACAACTACCTTGCTATTAAGCCTGACGGTTACATTAAGACCAAGGGGACGTATGCGACTACTGGGATTGCTAAGAACCCGAATAGCACTATCTGTGTGGATGCTGTCGTTGAGTATCTAACTAATGGTGTACCGATTGAGCAGTCAATCACAAATTGTTTAGACGTCCGTAAATTTCTTACGGTACGACAAGTTAAGGGAGGGGCTGAATATGACGGTCAATACTTGGGTAAGGCGGTACGCTGGTATTATGCTGCTGGCGAGACTCGTTTCATTTCGTACAAAAATAATGGTAACAAGGTTGCTCGCAGCGACGGGGCTAGGCCTTTGATGGAGTTACCTGAGTCACTACCGAGTGACATTGATTACCCTTGGTACATTGCTGAAGCCAAGGACATTTTAGCTGACGTGGGGGTATGATGGATAAAGACGAAGCATTAAAGATGGTGATTAATTGGTTTGAAGGTGGGGATTTTTATTATCCTGAAGAATTGTTAAACGCTTGCAAAGAAGCATTAGAACAACCAGTGCAAGAACCTGTGGCTTGGAGGTATAAATTTGAAAATGATTTGCAATGGCAATTTACAACAAGATTAGATGTTTTAGCATGTAATGACTTAGTTACGGAAGAACTCTACACCCACCCTCATCAAGATAAAACAAGTCCATCGAAGTGGACTGCATTAACGGATGATGAGATAGATAAATTACATGAATATGCTCGTACACAACATAATCAAATTAAATCATTTGCTCGTGCTATTGAACAAACATTAAAGGATAAAAACCATGGATAAAGACGAAGCAATACACAAAGCATTAAAAGTTTTAAATTGTTTAAACAACGACAGAGTATATGAAACTGCATGGGTGAAAGGCGCAATCAATGCTTGTGAAGAAGCATTAGAACAACCAGCGCAAGAGCCTTTAACTAGGGCACAACAAGTTATTCGTGCAAATAATACCGCACAACCAACGCAAGAACCTGTGGCTTGGATGAAAAGTGCATTAGATAATGCTAGAGATGTTTGCAAATATCTTGACCATGATATGGTTAAAGAAGCAAAAGCGCATACACAATTCTTTTGGAATGATTTGGATAAAATCAGAGAGTTTGATAACACCCACCCTCATCAAGATAAAACAAGTCCATCGAAGTGGACTGCATTAACGGATGATGAGATACAAGAATTAACGCATGATGGTGTTGCAGATGAATACGATATTAAATTTGCCCGTGCTGTTTTAGCCAAAGCAAAGGAAAAGAATTATTATGGACCAACCTAAGGAAGTGCCTATCGCTATCGTTGCGATGGAAGATGGCCGTATTATTTTAGAGTTGCCAGGCGGTGGCTATGAGATTAATGAGCTTGAACGAATTATTGCTAATGCTAAGTTGGCAATGGCTGACACTAGAGGAATGATGTTAAATTAAATGGCACAAGTCTATCAAACTGACAATATGGAGGCGGGTATCCGCACAATGGTTGAGCGTAATGACCGATGTGTGTTGTATCTTAATTATGAGAACCCTAGGCCGATTAGACTTAGAGGCAATGACCTTAAAGACATTCGTGGTGCGGTATGTAAAGCTTCTCAACCGATGGCTAAACTTCAGCTACAAAGTTGGGTTCAGCAACGAGGGTTGCTTTATTACTCACCAGCGAGGCGGGTCAATCTTTTGCCTGAATGTGACGCTATGTTCTTTGTGGAGTCCCCACATATCTACGCACGGTATGCTGAGCTAGTCAAAAAGGTTAAGCGTGAGATTGTGATCTACCGCCCGCCTACTTGGGCACTGCACGAGGAGTTGATTGAGCAACGCTATCCTACGTCCTATTTAAACTTGACGATGCTATTGGCAGTTGAGGGCTTTGTGCAGCGTGAGTTGTGTGACATCCACAAAGCAGCGTTACACTACTCAGGATTTGACCCTGACGGCGCTTGCGTATTTGAAGCTGGAGACATCATGGAAGTGACTGGGGCTAAGCTACCTCAAGTCAATAAATTATTCCGAGAATACGGCTTCAGGAGTAAGTTCCTTCGCTACGATGTGATTGCGCCGATGGCCGAACCTGATAACCCTTACTTAATGGAAATGTACCGCGAGATTGAAGCGTTGCCTGACGTTTACAACGGCTACCGTATGATCCCGTTTATGCGATTACCAGGTGAATACTTTAATAAGATGAATATACTGACACAATTGTACCGCGAGGGATCTATTAGAAAGTTGCCGTCTATCTACGTACTAGAGGCTGGGTATCGTGCGAGAGAACGGCACGTCGATGATGCTATTACAGTCGCTAATCGTGCTCAGTGGTTTAAGATGCGTAACCTTGTGGACAACGCACCTATATACCCGATTCCACATGAACAACTTGCTCACCTTGCTCAAATTCGATCTGAGAAACACGCACACTCTTTATTCTTGGCGCGGTTGTTTGATAAATCTGATTCAGCTCAGCGAGAATAGAGCTTTGCCCGTCGTTACGAACAGTGTCATTCCCCGAACCCTTAAGTGCAATAGCGGCTTTGAGTTTGACCTCGGCCATAGCAGCACTGTCAAAGCCCATCATGGCCATGTCGTGGATGACGTTAAGTGCGTCGAGTTTATAGTCTCGCGTCAGCAGCTCAAGCTGGTCCTCAAACTGCTCTCGGCTCATTTTGGCATATTCGGGGTCAAGTTTGACCTTAGCAATGGCGGCCACAAAACCTTGCATTTCCTCTGAGGCGCGGATATAACTATCCACCTCGCGAGCAGTGCAATTGAGATACGCGGCTGCTAGGAATAAGTCACCTTTGCCAAACGTGAGCGCGTCACGAATGGTTTGCTCGGTGACTAATCCATCCATTAGAGCACTACGGGTCATGGTTAAAACTCCAAGCCCTTAGCATAGCCCATGCGATGAAGCTCAGGCAGTTGACGTTTCATACGACCAGCCCCGATGTCAGGACGGTAGAATGGACTATTAGGTATCTTGACCTTTTTAACCGCACTGTAAGCATTGCGGCGAGCACCAGTGATTGTCTCACCAGTACCAGTGACCACCATCGTATAGTCACCACAGGTAACTAGGCCAGGTAAGTCCACCACTTTGTCACCAACCATACGTGGCGATGTACCGAGCATTACCTCTGATAGATGGATACGTTCTTCATCATCGGCACCGCGGATAGGAATACCGCAAAGCTCTTTATTTGTGATTTTCGAGTACGGGAAGTCAGGTAGCGCGATAACCACACTGACACAGACTTCACCATTAATTGCTTCGATTGTATCTTCACCATTGAGCAAATCTAGTTGCCATTGGATAGGGTCAGCGTTTTTAATATGAGCAGTCACATTGTGTTTTGATGGCCAACCGTCACGCATTGTAAATTCCATTGGCCAAGGGCCATCAGCATCAATAATGCAGTTGTTGTCGATGTAGCCCACGTAACCTAGTCGCTCTAAGATAGGGGTCATTGGTAGCAATACTTGCTCAGCAAGCTTACTGCGTTTCACCATGCGAGATAAAGTACCCATCTCACCAGTGTTCACGCCTAAGTCGTCAGCCATGAGTTTTTTGTATTCCCAATTCTCATAGAACCATTGTGACCACCCGCCTGGTCCGAACCAACCGCCCACGGCCATCTCAATACCGTACTTGCGCTCTTGCAAGATGAAGCCTTCAGCTTTAGCAGCTTTACGTAAGGCTTCGTTGCCTTTCCAGCGGTTAAGCATGTACACCAAGTCAGCAGGGTCAGAAGCCACATAAGACAACGCTTTATTGGCATCACCTGAAGGTTTAGACACAAGGAATTGTGGGTTTTTCTTAACGAAAGCGATGGCTGCATCATAATCGTGGAAAGCTTTAGATTCCATAATATTGATACCGACCTCTTTCATCGCCTTTTGCCCAGCATCACGATCAAGCTCAAGCGCAGCGGCTTCCACAGAAGGGGCTAGGATTGGGTATCCTTTAAGGCGATAAGGTTCCATGAATTGCAAGTAGTAAACGTTATCAGGTAGATAGATTAGGTCAGCCCAGTCCATCCACTTCTTAGGGATTTCGTTCCAGTCATTAATTTTTTCAATCATGCCAGTACCAGCTAGGCGTGGTGTACCATCAGGACGGGCTTTATCGAACCATTTAACTTGCCATCCAGCGTTCTTAGCGCGGAGGGCCATGTCTAAACAGTTGGAAGCGTTATCAATAATTAGTAGTCGTTTACTCATGGTCTTAGCTCTATCTTGGTACTTGTTGTTGAGGAGGACGTTGCTGTGATTGCATTACAGTTTGCATATATTGTTGCACTTCTGCTTGCACGTCATCAGGCTCACCCTGCATATCGCGGCTTAAGTTTGCCATCAATTGCGGGATTTGTGAAGGTGCAGTTTTACCAGCAGCCATTGTTGCGGGTTTTACACTTTGTGCCAACCAATCCACAAACTTAGGATTTGTCATCAATTTAGCAGTAGCCCTAGCACCAGTCATTGCACCGATTAATGTGCTTGCTGTTGCGAAATTACCGAGCAAAGCTTGCTCCATCAAGGCCGCACTACCTGCGACTGCATATTGAACAGGTGTCCAGCCAGTCTTTGTGATTGACTCATTTGCCATGGCTGAAGCTTTAGCGATAGTGTCCATATCGGTACGCAATTTACCGTCTTGACCTGAGAACATGGCTCGCTTAGCTTTAGGGTCCATGTTTTCCCAGTTCTTGATGAACGTCTCAGTAGAGAAGTCAGCATCAGGTTTAGGACGACCCATACGATCAATAAAGGTGGATTTCACAATGTCACGCTCTGCTGGTGTCAATGACTTGAGAACGGTGTTGATTGTGGTAGCGCCTTGCTTCATCTTGGTAGGATTAGTCGCAGCTTGATAGATTTCTTCGCTAGGCTTATTGGTACCCACAACCTTATTTAGAACAGTCTCGATGCGGTCATGGCCAGCGCGAGTAAAGTTGTTAGCACGGTTAAATGCTTTCAATACGGCAGGATCACCCGTTGCTTCGGCAGTCGCTTTCATGTCCTCAGACAACGCACCGTAGAGTCGTTTCCACGTAGCGGTAGACACATCAGACGTTAGTTTAGGGTCATTTAGCTTGTCGCCGACTTCTGTACGTAATGCTTTTAAAGTTCCACGAGGGATAGTTGTTTTAGGCGGTACGCCAGGGATCATGTACGGTTGTCCTGAAGGTCCCAACACTGGACTAGGTGATGGTGGTGTGCCACCAAGCTCGGTATTAAGCGCAGCTTCAAATTGCTTAATTTTTGAGTTTTGGAATAGCTTAGCCAACTCAGGAGTATCTTTTAGTGTTGAGTTAAGGTCAGCCAGCACAGCTTTAGTATTAGCCACACTATCCTGAGCAGTGCTAGGTAGTAATGCGTCATATTTATCATATAGCGCCTTCTGTGATTGACGGAAGCGTGACATGAAGCTACCTTCAGGGCCACTAATTCCTTTTTCAATTGCTGCACCAGCGATAGTTGGATCAACATTAGTTGCTAAGCTATCGGCAACTTTTTCAGCTTTAGCAGCAATAGCCGCTTGTTGACGTTCAGCTAGTTTATTGATGACTCCAGCACCTCCAGGTATCTTAGCGGCACCACTTTCAATAAATTTAGCTTGAGGGGTAGCCGCAGCTTCGCCCACACTGATAGGTGCGTTTACATCGCGCATAGTTTGAATACGAGCTTGCATACCTGGTACATTGGTATCAGCGCCTCGGATTGCACGACGGGCTAGATTGCTTGGCGCATTTACAACTGCTACACCGACACGATTAGCCGCTTGGCCAAGTGGTACATTGCCAATCATTCCTGCCTCGGCTGGACCTAAAGCTGGCAATACTCGACCTGCGACGTCTTTAACACCTTGTGGTAAAAACTCACCACCAGCCAAATAGCGACCTTCAGGTGTACGAGGCATGTATTGAAGTTTAGATGCGGCTTCTTCAGCCTTTTTAGCGGCTAATGGATCACCAACTCTACGACCTTTTTCGTATTCACTTGCGTATTTCAATCCAGCAGGAATACCAGTCGCTAAAGCAATAGGAGCTTCGACCACACCAATTACTGGGTCGATGATGTATTTCTTAGCCATTGAGCGATTATCTACCGATGGCGCAGCAACCTGTGGTTTAGCATTAAATTCCGCATTAGGGTCAAAGTCGTGCAAACGTTGCTCAGGGCTAACCGTAGGCGCTTCTTCAGCTTGAGGTTTGAGCTTACTTGCAATTGCCGCTAACTTTTTAGCGGAAGCCACATCACCTGCCTTATCAGCATTGCGTAACGCGGTCATTGCATCTTCGTAAGTAGCAGCCATGTGACACCTATTTATATTTATTGATTAATGCTTCATCATCAGCACTTACTGAAGCCGCGGCAGGTTTAGTATTAGATTTACGTAAAGTTTTATTTTCAGCTTCAAGTGCTTTAACACGGTTATCGCCGTCAGCTTTAATACGAGCAAGTACGCGATCAAGTGAGTTGATTGGCAAGTTACCTGAAACCACCGATTCCATCTCTTTACGAGCTGAGTCTGTCAACTGACCTGATAACCGTGGGTTATTAAGCACACGGGCAGCTTCAGTCTCAACAAATCGCATTTGAGCCAAAAATTCGGCTGTGTCAGGGTTATCCCCAGCATTTTGTTTAATCCAATTAAGTGTCTTGTTAGCATACGCACTGTTAGCCAATACAACTTTTTTGCTCAAACCTTTAGCAATGTCAATATTGGTATCAAGCATATTTTTATAAGGCTTGATCGCAGCCAAATCTTTCTCGTTTTGTGTGAGTGCCGATGTAGTAGCTTTAAATCCAGCTTTTGTGTCTAACACTGACGTACCAGTGGCTTCAGCATCAGCGCCCATGTCATTAAATGTCTTATTGTCGATGCGACTAACGTTTTGACCTGAATTAGCAAGTTGAGATTTAGCTTTTTGACCAGCAGCAGTCAAAGGTACATTAGTCAATTGCGCTGTAGGTGCGTTAGGGTTCCATTTACCACCACCCGTTTCGCCTGGGATCTCACGTTCCTCGCCAGTCACAGAATTGAATTGCACAGGCACCATCATATTGCCACGTTGTACATTTTTAGTGACCCATTTACCTTCAGCAGCTTTACCGCGAGATGCAATTAAGCTTTCAATGTTTTGACCGCTGAGTACCGCTTTATACACATCGTTAGCCATTCTAGTGGCATCCATTTCTGTCTTAAGGCTTAGTAACTCTTGTTTATTTTGCTCGTCAAACAATGGCTTCATCTCAGCCATGGTGTCATACCATTGGTCTTGAGGTACATTTTGAGCTTTAAGTAATTGAACCACGCTGGCCACAGTCAAAGGCTTAGTACCAATGTCATTCGTTGCTGGTGGTGCAGGAGGTTGCATCATTTGCATACCGCCAGCTTGAGGAGGTTGACCTTGCGCTAAACTTTGTACTGTTTGATATGGAGGTAAACCGCCACCCATTTGTGGTGGACGGGTTGGCATACCGCCTGACTCGCCTGGCATAATACCTTGCGCCATTGGAGGCATAGCGCCTTGCATACCGCCCATACCACCGTTGGGTGATTGTGGAGGAGCCATTGGTACTGAGGTTTGGCCAGGTGCAGGAGGTTGAGGACCTTGCCCTTGACCGCCAGCCACAGGAGGGGGCATACCATAAGCTGAGTTAAGTACGCTTCCGTAATTTTGTTGAGCTTGCAGTTGACGCGCTTGTTGTTGCTTAGCTTGCTCAATTTGCCAATTTTGATAATCGGCTTGTTGCTGTTTTATGGCATCAGCTTTAGCAGCTTGCATCCCTTGAGCGATTCCAGCTAAATTTAGATTCATGATAGCCTCTTATGATGCTGAGTAATATAGACCTGAAGTATCAGGTAATGCGCCAGCACCAGTGTAAACTCCATTGGCATTATAATTATTTTGGTTAGCCATAGATTGTGAGCTTGCATTACCGCCACCAAAAATGGTGCTATTGAGCCAGTTGCTCACTGAAGGATTGCTACCGATTTGCTGACCTAAATACGCACCACCTGCTGCTGCTTGCTGATTAAGGGTTTGCTGACCAATATATTGATTGTATGCGTTCATGCTTGCAGCTTGACCCATGCCCATGTAAGCCTGAGCTTGGTTCATGTTAGTAGCGTTAAGCCCTTGCAAGCCAGCCATTTGCTGAGCATATTGCTGACCGACCACACCAGGTTGTTGCGCGGCATATTGCTGTGCCGATAATGGCACTTGACCAGCTTGTTGTTGATAACCACCAGCAGTACCATACGCACCAGCTTGTGCAGCTAAGTTAGCACCAGTCAATTGACCTTGTGCGCCACCAGCTTGACTACCTTGAGCCATCGCACCAAGACCTTGCGTTTGACGAGCCAATTGTTGATTTTGCCATCCAATGTCAAAGTTTTGCATCGCTTGGTTGTATTCAGCGCCACCCACAGCAGAGTTACCCAAGCCACGCATTGCTTGGCCCGCGTTGACCTGGTCAGTTAGTTGCTGTTGCGTTTGCTGGAATAGCGCGTTTTGTGGGTCAAGCGCAGTCTGATAGACTTGGTTCCCAGCATTGTACAAATTCTGTTGCTGCTGGCTAGATAAAGCTGCTTGCTGACCGTAAGCACCAGCTTGTTGACCAGCCACATTAGCGCCTTGACCGTAATAGTTACCTGCTTGACCGTATGCTTGTAGGTATGGGTCATAATTAATTGCGTTTTGTTGTTGTAATGACTGTTGGAATAACGGGTTTGCACCTTGATACGCTTGGTTTACGATATTTTGGTTTTGACCATACGCTTGTTGCCATGCAGTATCAGCACCGCTTTGCCATGTGGGTTGATAAGCAGGTGCGCCACCACTGTATTGATCACCACTCCCACCCAATAAATTACCTACAACTGAACCTAATACTGGCCCTGCGATGGCACTGAAAGCTGATGGGCTAACAATCTCAATTAGCATTTTGTGAATTTTAAGCATTGCAGCGTTCCTCTATAAGCATCATATCCACGTTCTCAACGTCTGTGTGATCGGTTGCGTGGACGCAGAACCAAACGACTGGGGTGAGGGCTTCGACGGAATGATGCTTATTTGCTTCAATCGTCAAACATTGAGGTCCAGTAAACTCCGCAGCCACACCATCAACCACAACCCTAGCTGTACCACTTGCTAAAATGCTCATGTGGTCAAACGTGTGGCTATGTTGGCATAACTTACTACCTGCGGGGACATGCACCTCTTTAGCGTAAACCCCTGAGTTGAAATGATGAATAACGTCAACATTGCCAACTTCTTTTAAGATACGGTCAACTTCAGTTGTTGAAGTACCTTTAGGGATATACACTGTGTCCTCAAATCTCATTTGCTCTTACCTCTGTGTTTAGCTTTATATTCGGGTAAATGGTGACTATGTAGTGATTGTACACCAGTTACTTGACCTGCTGCTTTAGCTACTTTAGCAGCTTCACCACGATTAGCAAATTTGCCATTGCTAAGTAAGAAGCCACGTTGACCTTCAGCATCAATGTCTTTATGTTGCAACCCTAAGCGTGGAGCTGGTACAACTTTACCTGAGCTAGTTTTAATTGCTGGACGTGCGACTTTAGTAACCATGATTAGCTCGCCACAGGTGTAGATTGGTGAAGTAATACATCTTTTGCTTGGCTACCCGCAGATGAACCAAAATAGAAACCAATAATGCCAGTCCATGCAGTCCCTAGTGAACCAAGCATAATCATCAGCTCGTCAGACTTAGTAGCATATCCCGCCATCAATGCGTAAAGAATACCAAAGAAGCCGAAGGTCACAAAAATAGCCAATGCGCCAGGTATCCATGATTTTGTGGTGGCTTGCATAGAGCGTGCTGAGCTGCGGTCTTGAACCGCCAATTGCTCAAAGTTTAAGCCTAGTTGCTGGGCTTGAGATTGCAATTGCAACTCAGCTTGTTTAAGTGAAGCGATTTGATCGGCAGATAATTTTCCGCTTTCGATAGTTTTATTGACATCATTCTCATTCACGCCAAGGGCTTTAGAGATTGCGGTTACTGCTAACCCAGCTAGTGGACCACCTAGACATGATGCAATGGTTGGTGCAATTTGTTCTAACCAGTTCATTTTTTAAACTCCGTTTGTATAAGTTGCGACACCGTTCACAAAATGAGCAGTCAATACTTCACGACGCATTTTAGGGTCAAACGAGATATGAACCCAAGTGCCTTCTTGTATTAATTGGTCAAACTGTAAGTCTGAGGCGGCAAGCTGTTTAACGATGTCGAGAGGTGTGCCACGATCAGGGCAAGTAAAATCAGCAGCATAACCATCCATGTGAGCTGAATTGCTTGCGCCATGTAAAGCTTTATTCAATTCAGGGCAACGATAGCCTGAGCTAATTAGGAGGGGGCTGTTGTATATGCTCAGCAAATTACGCACTTTTTCTAAACCTTGAGCCAATACATTAAGGTTGGCTAATACCGAGTCTGAAGGCGTATTGTCGATACCTAAACGTACCGCTGTGTCTGAGCGAGTAAGCTCCTCATAACTAAAGTGAGTTGTTATTTGAGTCATTTTGTTTACCATGAATTAAGCGTTGAACAGTTTTGGTCTCATATATCCGTAAGCAAACCCATAGGAAGGAAAGCCATGTGGTCACGACTGGTAATATGCCAGTTAACACCCCCGCTAAGCCAGCAATGGCTCCAATGTCGATGGCGTTCTTAACGTGATCGTGTTCCATTTTTAATTACCCCACTGGGCTTTTGGTTGCGCTGGCCACACAATGTCACCAGCTACGGGATTAACTGCAATTGAACGGATGGCACTACGGTAAGCAACAAACGCAGCACCATTATCTAAATGCGGGGATAATGACTGATCGTTTACGCTAGGTACTTCTGACCAATCAGTATCGGCAAGTAATTGCTTAGCTTTAGCTTTATTATCTTCGGCAGTTGGCTCAGAAGGAGTAGGTATTGGTGGCCAATTACCAGTGACATTCACCCAACCATTAGCAATAGCTTGATCAATAAGGTCTTGTTGCGTCGCAGGGTCGTACCCATAGACTTCTTGATTAGCTGGATTTTGATAGTATTCCATAATTTACCCTTATCTTAATTCCCACCAATAATTAATACTTGAACTACTATAAGTATTAAGATTTTGTAATGTTATTCCATAAGTAGAACCATTTGGAACTATAAAACTTGTTGTAAAAGAAGTTGAAAAAGCTGAATTTGATTCATAATGATACATATCAGCAACTTGAGTACCATTTATAAATACATTTGCTTGACTTGCTCCATTTTGACCGCCAAGATTAATTGATATATATACAAATATTGGAGCTCCAGTTGAATTTGTATATACAGTTCCAGCGACTCTACTTGAAGTTACATTAGTCCAATTTTGAGTATAACCTAAAGCATTTGTGCAATTTGTTGCTAGTGTTGCAGTTGCAGCATTACCCGTGCATGAGCTTGAAGAACCGCTGATATTGCCAGTGAAACTCACACCTGATATTGAACCGCCCGTAATTGACACTGAGCTTGAGCTTTGGAAAGCCATTGTCCCTAAACCACTTAATGCGGCAGGTGCAACTAATTGAAATTCTGTACCGTCATATTGCACGATGATAATAGCATTTGCTGTGATGTCACCAGCAGCTAATGCTGTGCTACCTAATTTTGTGACAGCTTTGGCCCCTACGCCATTTACATTGAGTGTTACTGCACCAGTATTGGCACCCGCTGATATAAAGCTAAACATTTGACCAGCTTGGTAAGCTGTAATGGCTGGAGTTAAAGTACCAACGATTGTATTGGTACCAGCTACCGAGGATAAAAATGTGAGACTTGAGTTTTGTACTTGAGCGCCTGTTGTGAAGTCCACACCAGCAACGGCAGGGAGTGTATTACCTGAACCATCACCTTTAAGAACCCCTGACCCACTTGTTGCACCACAGGCATTACCGTTTACTTGGTTTTGAATCCAGCTAAACAGGGTCATTACTTGAGTTGCGTCCTCAACCGTACCGTTTTGTAAGGTGGTTGGAAATGTGCTGATAATGTTACTCATAATCTACCTCAAGCCTGTAATAAGTAGCCAGTACGTTGATACCTTGCATAGAATGTACCAATTGCAATGGATGTGGATGCTGGCGCAAGTACGTCAATTGCTAGTTTATTGAATACCAACGGTATTGTCCAGTTTACTGCGTATGTTCTAGGTGAAATTGTTGAGCTTTGCCATGAAGTACCGTCCCCCCATTTATTAGACCCCCAAATACCCCCAACTTGACCAGTCGTTACGTTAGTGCCGTTGATGTAGTTACCTTTATCATCATAAGCTGAAATGGCATACGTAGTTGCGTTACCGATAGATGAAAGCTCAATTGTGGATTCCACAACCTGCTTCATTTCCATGTCATCACGTTTTGGGAATTGCGCTGATTTAAGCTCTACATTGTAAGTCACCCCGTTATCGTTATAGACGGTTGACGAGCTTGGGTAAACATACCCGTTAAACATTTTTGCCCCACTACCATACCCTGAAAGTATGAAATAGTTACCTGCTGACGATACACAGTCATATACGAAGCTGTGTGGGCCATTCCAACGCTTTTTACGCGTATCAAACCAGTAGTCGTATGTGCCAGCCACACCATCAATAATTGTTGGGATACAGATGCGATAAATGTTGCCAGCGAACGCTGCCGCAACACGTGTAGGCTGAGTAATGTATCCGAAAGGTTGTCTAATATCAGGTGTCGCACCATAACCGTCTTGGTAAGTCACTGGCATTACTGCACCAAAAGCATTAACCAAATAAGCTGAGTCAGGGCCAGCAAAGAATGTCCCTAATGGTGATGGTACAACTGACCTTGGACATACTGATCCAATGTTGAGCGACAAATAGTTAAGCGATAATGATCCCGTAATTGCTGAGTCACCCGTAATTTGCCAAATTTGAGTTGCTTTAAATGCAATAAGCGCAGCAATAACACCTGCGGAAGTAGTTTGCACAGGTAGCCCTGATAATGCGGTAATTGGGCTAGTGTCACCTAATGTCAATGACTGACCTGCGTTTGTCATTACAGTTGGATTGAGTGAGTCACTGTAATAAGCAACGTTACCGCAAGCAAAGTATGCTCGGTTGTTTAAGTTAGCTACAAAAGTTGGGACGCTAGGTAAACCATGACTTGTTGTGTTCATGGTGCTATATGCTGGTGCTGCAGGGTTACTAATGTCAATCACACCGAAGAATGACGTACCAGTGCCGCTATAACCAGGGTGGGTAATGATAAGTTTAGAACCAATACTTGCAATACTTGGCGGTGTCCAAGCACCTGTAGTCGCTGGTGATGTTGGACGGCCTTCAGAATTACCTGCCGTAACGCCGCTAATGGTAATAAATGCGCCTGTTTGAATGTTGTAACAGAATGGCTGGTCTTTACCCGCAGTAAGTCCTGTGGCCACCATCCCAAAAATATAGTTACCAATGGTAATTTGAACAGAAATAAAACCAGGTGTTGTGAACCCTGCAAAAGAAGTGAAACCTCCATCAACGCCTGGTCTAGCAACTACAATCTCAGGGTTAGATTGGTCAAATACTAAGTTTGATAGCTTACGACATGCACCTGGGAATACATCCGTTGCATCGTAGGCGTCAGCTAATCCCTTCGGAGTAAATCTGACGGGTACTGAATCTGCTATAGGCATAATTTACCAAGGGTCAAGTTTCGTTGGACGGTTAGAACCACCGATACGGAATCGGCGAGGGTCTAATTGCACTTCTTTAACGACTTGTTGCTCGTCACCTTCAGTAAGTAAATGAGCTTCAAGCATCTTGTCACACATTTCCACCCACGCATTGTAGCGAGAGTCGTCAGTGATACGCATCATACGCATTGCTGTGGCTTCAATCAGGTAGTCTTGGTCTGAAAACCACGGAATAGCCGCGCTGGTCTCAGGTGATGTAATTGGGTTTTGACGCAAATAATAACGATGGGTAACAGTTATGTCTTGTGCCGATTGTGGGTAAATATAAAGCTGACCTAAGCCACCAGTAGCTACGGCTGAAAGGTCACTAGCCCATTCGTAAGGGTAGTTTGCCAAGCTAACTTGTTGTGTCTCAGAGTCGAATTGTTTTAACGATGCTGGATTTAAGAAATAAGGCTCACCTTGAATTTCATAAAACATATCGTATGTTCGTAAGTAATTAGCCTCTAATGGAAATGGACCATTACTATAAGCGGGGATAATTAGACTATTGGTGATTAAATTAACTTTTAAGTTACGGTGCAGCACAAGGTCGTCGAGCACAAAATTCAACGCCCTGCCCCCCTGCGCGGTGAATCCTGGACACTTAGCTATCGCTAGAGCATCGGCAACGATCTGTGCTGCGGTGTAACTCATATTAGCCTAAACCGACCTTTTTCTTAGCTTCAGAAATGGCCAGCTCACCTTTCTCAATATCTTCAGTAACGCGAGTAATGTTAGTACCCATGTTTTGAATAGTAAGCTTTTCTTGTGACGTTAGTTTAGCACCATTCTTTTGTTTTGACTCAAGATTTTCTAAAACCTCTTTCATTTGTTTTAGAGCTTGTACGCCTTGGTCACGACGAGCTTCCAATTCAGGAATCTCAGAACGAGTACGCTGGTGATCTACAATGTCATGGAATAAATTTACACGGTTATTCACAGACTCGACTGACTCACCTTCGTATAAATAGCCACTAACATTGATTGTTTTACCATTTGGCATAGTCGCTTGAATACTGAAATTGCCAGTTACTAAAGCGCCTTGCAACGTGCCTTCTTCTTTCTTAGTCATTTGGTCATACTCCTTAGATTAACGTGTTTTGCCCATAAAATGGCGATTTGTTGGGCGACGATACGCATTTTCATTGTCGCCATGAATTGACTTCTCATGGTCCCAACAACGAGCAATACGGCTCTTTAAATCGGTCAGTGTATACAAGTCAACGGTATAGGTCTCATTATGGAAATAATCTTGACCATTAGTTGTGAGTGAGATACCTGCGCCTGTTGGCAATTGTATCTGATAAAAATAAGTTGGTACATCAACCTCTACGAATTTTTGCTTACGTTCGTCGGTTTCCCAAGGGTTGGTGCATTTTTTAATCTTTACAGTTTTACCTGTTGGTTGTTCGTCGCTATTGCCCACATACATGCCAGCTTCGGCTGTGGCTAACGCATTACTTTCAGCAACACTACGTGCTTCCTGCTCTTGAAGTAACTGAGCTTGAAGGGCCGCAATCTGTGACTGCAACTCAGCTAATGTGACTTCTTTATTTTCAGTTTTAGGTAGTGATAATTTTGTATTTTCTTGTGACATGATCTTGCTCCTTAGTGAATAAGAGGGGCCGAAGCCCCCCTTAAGGTTACGTCATTATTCTGACGCAGTACCAGCAGTGTAGCCTACGCTAAATGCTGAGCTTGCTTCAGTACGAGCCATGTACGCATTGTTCAAGATGATAGTACCGTACATCATCTTCCAAGATACAACACGAGTTTGGTTCATCGGATCTGACTTATCAGCACCTTGCAAGTAGTTGTATTCCACATCATCAAGCAATACTTGGCCATAAGCGTCCATACCGAAGAATAATGTTGGGAACACTGTTACGCCTGTTGCTGGTGCAGCAGGTGGTGTTTGTGCAACACCAGTACCAGTGATAACTACTGTTGAGCCTGAAGCCAATTGAGTTGCGTTACCAGCTAATGGGCCAGTTGAAGGACCTGAAGCTGATAGACCCAAGTTAGCTGGGCTTGCAGTTGTGCCAATGTACACGTTAAACACATAACCTGCCAATGTTGGCAATGTTACGCTGATAGAACCTGCACCTGAACCACCAACTGTCAATGCACCTGATACTTGGTAAATACGTTGTTCAACTGAAGTCGCTGTAGGAGCGCCAGTCACTTGAATGTAGTATGTACCAGCAGCCAAAGCACCGCCAGTTGTTGCTGGAGTACCAGTAACGGCAGCTACACCAGTCCAGTAAGGCATCATATTGGTTTTGCAGAAACGTGCGCCGCCCCACTCGCCAAGGTCATTGTTATACAAGCGATTGATGTCGCTGTATGACCATGCAGTAGCAATAGTAGAGTTTTGACGCAAATCTTGAGCAACCAATGGATGAATCAATGCAACATAGTGAGGCATGATACCTGGTTTAGATGAAGCTTTAGTACGTGCATCAGCGTCAATCATCATGTCGATACGTTCATCGCCATTAAATGTTGGTGCGCCGAATGTTTCTAAAGAACCAACGATTTTTGAAATTTCAACTGGAGTCATCACGTCAGTAGCAACCAATGCTGCACGGTTAGCTTTACTATTTGCATAGTTGACTTGAGTACCTGTCAATAGAATGTTCAATACGTTACGTTCGATAGTTTCAGGTTGTTGGATACCAATCAAACGGATCGCTTGTTTAAACAATGGATGTTTGATAGTCATATCAGCCACGTCAGTCACACGGACCAAGTCACCCCATTGTTGAGCAGTCGCGCTAACTTGAGCAATTGTGATTGACTCACCTGCTGCTGCAACGCCTTCGCTCAATGGTGCGAATGGAAGTGGTAAACGCTCATAACGAGTAGCGGTGTAATTAACACCAGTATTCTTGTCAATTTTAAGCGGTTGACCGAATTGATAAGCCACTAATTGACGTTGAGCAATACGCAATACTTCATCAGCAATGTGTAACTCAATATCATTAGCGATAGTTTGGCCTGAAGGACCTGGTGAATAGTTAGTAATAGCTGGTGAGATTAAACTCACTAGAGCTAACCACATATTTTTTAGTAAAGCTTTCATTTTAGTTTCCTTAGAAAAAATTTGCATTAAATGCGAATATTCTCTAAACGTTTTGCTCGCTTTTCAGCCTCAGACATAGAGCTAGAACCTCTAGCGTTTACATCTGATCGAGCACCTGGCGTCGCTGGACGTTTAGAGCCACTTGTGGTCTTACTTCCAGTTGTTTTTAATTTGCCCGCAAGCATATCTTCACCAACCAAAATTGCTAACAATTTCTCACGAGGAGCGTTTTGTCCACGCCCTCTGATCTCGGTCAACATACTTTCAACTCGGTCTTTATATGCCTCATACAACTTAGGCTTTTCAGAACGAATACGGTCAAACGCAGATTTATCAGCTAAATCCTCAGCACGGATAATTGCATTTTGAGATGCTTGACGAGCTTGACGGGCCTCACGAGCTGACTGAACGGCATACTTTTGCCAATCACTAGCTTCGGGATTGCGTAAAACTTGCTCCTCTTGCTCCCACAACACTTGATCCTGCGTTGGTTGTACTGGTTGATTAGGTTGACGGCGAGCCGCATCTAAATCAGCCTCTAACTTACGTTTAGCATCTTCCGCTGCTTGCGCTCGTTCACGGAGGGTTCTAATCTCTTTTTGAGCACGAGTTTCACGAGGTGCAGGTTCAGGATCTAAGTCGTCATCGTCATTCGGATTAGGATCTAAATCGTCATCGTCATTCGGATTAGGGTCTAGGTCATCATTCGGATTAGGATCTACATCATCGTTCGGATTAGGATCTAAATCGTCATCATCGCCCACATGCGGTGAAACTAACAACTGTAAAAATTTCCACAAATTAAACATAATTACTACTCCTTTGGTCGGTTACGCCAACCCAGCGAAATGACTCTTTACGGGAATCACGCGAGGGTACTCGTATATCTAATAATAGCCATTATTCGTTCTCGCTGTGGTGGATGTAACCAACCATCCGTTCCATACGCTGATAACAAACTAAGCAAGTGTTGAGAATAGCCTTTGTCGACTGCATATTTGTCAGCGGCTAACTCATGGTTCCGACAAATACGTAAAAACCACCATGGGTTCCACCAAGCGATTAAGAATAATAATGCTATTCTTTTCTCAGAGTGATGTAACTCACAATGACCTTCTTCATGTGCGACTGCCCCCATTTGTTGCATTGGCGACAATCGCTTAAACCTTATACCTAAATAAATACGTTTGAACCAAAAAAAGCTAAATGCACGGGCAATGATTGGTTCGTCTACATCTACTAATCTCATGTATTAGTATCCGTCACTGTGCCTGTCTCATCAGGTGCATCAACTTTAGTTTCAACTGGAGCTTCAACTGTCTCAACTGGTGGTTCAGCAGGTGCAGTCTCAACAGGTGCAGTCTCAGCAGGTGCAGTCTCAGCAGGTGTAGCATCAACCGCAGTTTGAGCTGGAGTTGTATTAGCTAGCGTTGCAAGTGCTGGTGAGATTGGGTCGTTACCACCAAAGCCACCTGTAGTAGTGCTTGTGTCAGCACCAGCAGGTAAAGCTGAAGGAGGCGTACCATCCACTGGGTTTACTGGATCATTTTGACCAAAACCTTTTTTGAATGGATCGACTGCCACGTCTTTACGTGAAGCAAATAATGCTTCAG